>Ga0315277_10007512_pt1 | contig 14143 bp, 14 predicted proteins | sample YL17G05_15_MG_FD_203695 | JGI IMG/M metagenome (GOLD analysis project Ga0315277, IMG submission 203695) | Sediment microbial communities from Yellowstone Lake, YNP, Wyoming, USA - YL17G05_15 | ecosystem: Environmental > Aquatic > Freshwater > Lake > Sediment | place: USA: Wyoming | collected... | reverse complement strand
GCGCGCCTTCGTCCGCCTTAGGGAGGCCCTCGGGGCGACGAAGGCTCTTGCGGCAAAGCTCGACGAACTCGAGCGGCGGGTTGGGGGTCACGACGAAGCGATTGCCGATCTCATCGACGCCATCCGCGCGCTCATGGCCCCGCCGGAAACCAAGGGACCAAAGCCGATCGGCTTCGAAGCCCGGGAGCCCGCGGCATGACCACGCCGGAGGAGGCTGCGCGGCAGAAGATCGACGAACAGCTCCACCAATCCGGCTGGGCGGTCCAGAGCCGCGACGAGATCGATCTCTCGGCCGGTCGAGGCGTCGCCATCCGCGAGTTCCCGCTCTCTTCTGGCCACGGGGAGGTGGACTACCTCCTGCTCGTCAACGAGAAGGCGGTCGGCGTCCTCGAGGCGAAGCCCGAGGGCTACCCTCTCGCCTCCGTCGAGCAGCAGGGGGCGAAGTACACGGCCGGTCTCCCGTACACGGTGGAGACGCCCGTGCGACCGATTCCGTTCTGCTACCTCAGCACGGGGGCGGAGACCCGCTTCTCGAACGGACTTGACCCTCACCCGCGAAGCCGCCGGATCTTCCAGGTCCATCGTCCAGAGACCCTGGCCGAGTGGCTGGGCGCCGAGACGTTGCCGCAGTGGGCGCACGACTGGCACCCCGAAGGCGTGCCCTACGCGCCTGACCCGAAGCTTCCCTCGTCCCTGCGCTCGCGTCTGCAGGCCATGCCGCCCGTCCTTCGTGGCAACCTCTACCCGAACCAGTTCCGGGCCGTGCAGAACCTCGAGGAATCGCTCAAGGCCGACCGCCCGCGCTCCCTCATCCAGATGGCGACCGGCTCCGGCAAGACGATCATGGCCATCACCGCCATCTACCGTCTCAGCAAGTACGCCGGCGCTCGCCGCGTCCTCTTCCTCGTCGACCGGAAGAACCTCGGCGAGCAGGCGGAGAAGGAGTTCCAGAACTTCCGCACGCCCGACGACCACCGCAAGTTCACCGAGCTGTACAACGTCCAGCGCCTCCAGTCGAACACCATCGGCGCGTCGACCAAGGTCGTCATCTCCACCATCCAGCGCCTCTTCTCCATGCTCCAGGGGGAGGCCGAGCTCGACCCCGCGGTGGAGGAGGAATCGCTCTACGAGAAGGACGGCGCACTGCCCAAGGAGCCGCTGCCCGTCGTCTACGACCCGGCCATCCCGCCCGAGTACTTCGACGTGATCGTCATCGACGAGTGCCACCGCTCGATCTACTCCCTGTGGCGACAGGTGCTCGAGTACTTCGATGCCTACCTCATCGGCCTCACCGCCACGCCCGCCGCTCACACCTTCGGCTTCTTCAACAAGAACCTCGTGATGGAGTACAGCCACGAAGAAGCCGTCGCCGACGGCGTCAACGTCGACTTCGAGGTCTATCGCATCCGCACCCGGATCACGACCGAAGGTGCGACCGTCGAGCCCGACGATGGGACGCTCCTCGGCATCCGCGACCGCCAGACGCGTCGCGTGCGCTGGGAGCGGCCCGACGAAGCCTTCACCTATGACGCCGGCGACCTCGACCGCGGCGTGGTGGCCAAAGACCAGATCCGCACCATCATCAGGACGTTCAAGGAGAAGCTGCCGACCGAGATCTTCCCCGGGCGCCGCGAAGTGCCGAAGACGCTCATCTTCGCCAAGGACGACTCGCACGCCGAGGACATCGTCGAGATCGTGCGCGAGGAGTTCGGTCTGGGGAACGACTTCTGCCAGAAGATCACCTACAAGACCACGGGCAAGAAACCTTCGGACCTCATCCAAGAGTTCCGCACGAGCTACAACCCGCGCATTGCCGTGACCGTCGACATGATCGCGACCGGCACCGACATCAAGCCGATCGAGATCGTCATGTTCATGCGCAGCGTCCAGAGCCGCGTCCACTTCGAGCAGATGAAGGGCCGCGGCGTCCGCGTCATCGACGAGAACGAACTGCGCGGCGTGTCGAGCGAAGCCAAGCAGAAGACCCACTTTGTGATCGTCGACTGCGTCGGCGTCACCGAAGGCCCCTTGTCCGACACCCAGCCGCTCGAACGCAAGAAGACCGTGTCGTTCGACGCGCTTCTCGAGCACGTCGCCCTCGGCGGCACGGACCCCGACGTCCTGTCCTCGCTTGCCGCCCGCCTCGCGCGCCTCGATCGGCGGTGCGGTGAAGAAGACAAGCAGCGCATCACCGGCGCCGCAGACGGCAGGAAGCTGGCCGACATCGTCCACGACATCGTCGTCGCTCTCGACCCCGACGAGCAGATCGCTCAGGCGCGCCGCGACCACGGGCTCCCGGCGGACGCCGAGCCTGCGCCGGAGCAGGTGGCGGCCACGGCCAAGACGTTGCTCAGGCAGGCCGCCACACCGCTGGCGACGAATCCCGGGTTGCGCAAGCTCCTCATCGACACAAAGCGCACGTTCGAGCAGATCATCGACGAGGTCAGCGTGGACGAGCTCCTCGGGGCCGGGAGCTCGCCCGAAGCGCGCGAGAAGGCGAAGGCTCTCGTCCTGTCGTTCGAGCGGTTCCTCGAGGAGAACAAGGACGAGATCGCGGCCCTCCAGTTCTTCTACTCCCAGCCGTACGGCAAGCGCCCGAGCTTCGACGACATCAAGGCGCTCCACGCGGCGATCAAGGCGCCGCCGCGCCTCCTGACCACCGACCGGTTGTGGGCGGCGTACAGGCTGCTGAAACAGAACAAGGTGCGGGGCGCGAGCAGTCAGCGGCGGTTGACGGACATCGTCTCGCTCGTCCGCTTCGCGCTTCACCAGGAGGCGGAGCTTGCGCCCTACGCGGAGGGGGTGCAGCTTCGCTTCGAGCAGTGGATGGCGACACAGGAGCTGCGCGGGCGCTCGTTCACGCGCGAGCAGCGGCGGTGGCTCGAGATGATCCGCGACCACATCGCGCAGAGTCTGGAGATTGCAGTTGGCGACTTCGAGTACGCTCCGTTCGTCGGTGAGGGAGGCTTTGGCAAAGCGCGACAGGTGTTCGGGCCGGAGTTGACGAAGCTGATGGATGAGCTGAATGGGGCGCTGGCCGCATGACCCACGCAGTGGGTTTGCCAAGGGGCTGGGCGGAGACGCAGCTTGGCGAGATCCGTGTTGACCTGTCAAGGACGCTGGATCCACGCCGGTCACCCGACGAGTACTTCGAACTCTACAGCGTGCCTAGCTTCGCCGAAGGCTTGCCGGAGATTGCCAAAGGCAGCGCGATAGGCTCCGCCAAAATGACGCTCTCTCCCGGCACGGTTGTCGTCTGCAAGATCAATCCTCGCATCAACCGCGTGTGGGTGGTTGGAAACCACAGCCCGCATCAGAAGGTCGGCTCCGGCGAGTGGATTCCCTTCTTCCCCGTCCCGGGTGTCGTCCCGACGTTCCTCGCGTACTACCTGCGGCGCGACGACTTCCGCAACTTCCTCGCATCACGCGTGTCGGGCGTCGGTGGTTCGCTGATGCGAGTGCGTCCATCGACGCTAGACGAGTACCCACTGCCGATTCCGAGCACATCGGAACAGCAGCGAATTGTCGGGGCGATCGAGTCGTTCGTGACGCGGCTGGACAATGCCGTGGCTTTGTTGGAACGGGTGCAGAAGAACCTGAAGCGCTACCGCGCCTCAGTCCTCAAGGCCGCCGTCGAGGGTTACCTCGTGCCGACCGAGGCCGAACTCGCGCGGCGCGAGGGCCGCAGCTACGAGCCTGCGAGCGAGCTCCTCAAGCGCATCCTCGCCGAGCGCAAGGCGCGCTGGATCGAGGTCGCCGCCGAGAAGGCCCGCGCCAAAGCCGAAGAGAAGGTCCGCAAGGCCGATCAGCCGTGGACTGCCGAAGACAACGCCGCGACCCTCGAGAAGGAACGCGCCAAGGCCGCCAGGCAGTATCAGGAACCCCCAGCGCCCGACACCTCCGATCTTCCTGCCCTCCCCGAAGGCTGGGAGTGGTGTTCGCTGGGAACGATCGCCTCCATACGCGGCGGCTATGCCTTCCGGAGCGCTGACTACACCGACGATCCGGCGGGAGTGCCGCTGGTTCGGCAGTCCGACTTGCGTGCGCCGGTCGTCAACACGGATGGCGCGAAACGCCTGCCTGCAAGCTTTCTCGAGCTCTACGGCCGGGAGTACCTCGTACGGCAAGGTGACGTGCTTGTAGGCCTGTCTGGTTCTCTCTCTTCCGTGTCCGTATATGTTGAGGACAAGCCTGCTCTGCAGAACCAGCGCACTGGCCTACTCCGCATCTCCGAGCTTGTCGCGGGCGGCTACGTGCAGGCCGTCTACAGGGTTCTTGTGCCCTCGATCGAGGAGGCCGGAAAGGGTGTAGCGGTTCAGAATGTCGCACCACGCGACATCGAAGCTATGTCTGTGTCGGTGCCACCACTGGCGGAACAAGAGCGTATCCTGACGGCGATTGACAGCGCATGGTCAGTTGTCGGGGACGTATTGCGAGGCATCGAGGCCTCCCTGGCGCGCACGCAGCGGCTGCGCCAGTCAATCCTCAGATGGGCATTCGAGGGGAAACTGGTTGAGCAGGACCCGAACGACGAGCCGGCATCCGTCCTGCTCGAACGGATCAGGGCCGGGCGGGCGGCTGCGGAAGCACCGAAAGGTCGCGGTAAGCGAAGGAGCGCGGAGTGAACGGAGATACGAACCAGCTTGTCGCGAAGCTGTGGAGCTACTGCAACGTCCTGCGCGACGACGGCCTGAGCTACCAGGATTACCTCGAACAGCTCACGTTCCTCCTCTTCCTCAAGATGGCCGACGAGCGGGTTGCCCTGCTCGGTGGACCTCACCCGGTGCCGGAGGGGTACCGGTGGAGCGATCTCTCGGCTCCGTACATGGAGGGCTCGCGGCTGGAGGATCAGTACCGCCGTACCCTTGAGGACCTGGGGAAGATGGGCGGCATGCTGGGCCTCATCTTCCGCAAGGCGCAGAACAAGATTCAGGACCCGGCCAAGCTGCGCCAACTCGTCGTCGAGCTGATTGGGAAGGAAGAATGGCTCTCGCTCACGGCCGACGTGAAGGGCGATGCGTACGAAGGGCTGCTCGAACGGAATGCACAGGACGTGAAGTCGGGCGCCGGTCAGTACTTCACGCCGCGTCCGCTCATCGACGGGATCATCGACTGCATCCAGCCGCGGATCACCGAGACGGTGTGCGACCCGGCCTGCGGCACGGGCGGGTTCCTTCTCTCGGCCTACCACTACGTCGTGCAGCACAACCAGGATCTCGACCTGGACCAGAAGAAGCACCTCAAGTACAACGCCCTGCGCGGGGTTGAGCTTGTGGACGGCGTGTCGCGCCTGTGCGCGATGAACCTGCTCCTGCACGGCATCGGGCCGGACGGTGGCGAGGCCGAGCCGCCGATCCGCACCGACGACAGCCTGCGCAATGAGCCAGGCGAGCACTACCCCGTCGTCGTCACCAATCCGCCGTTCGGCAAGAAGTCGAGCATCACGGTCGTGAACGACGAAGGCGAGACCGACAAGCACACAATCAGCTACAGCCGCCCCGACTTCTGGACGACGACGACCAACAAGCAGCTCAACTTTGTGCAGCATATCAAGAGCCTGCTCCTGCAGAACGGCCGTGCCGCCGTCGTTGTGCCTGACAACGTCCTGTTTGAGGGCGGCGCCGGCGAGACCGTGCGCCGCAAGCTCATGCACGAGTGCGACCTGCACACCGTCCTGCGCCTGCCGACCGGCATCTTCTACGCCCAAGGCGTCAAGGCAAACGTGATCTTCTTCGACCGTAAGCCCGCGAGCGAGACCCCGTGGACCAAGACCGTGTGGTTCTACGATCTGCGCACCAACAAGCACTTCACCCTCAAGCAGAACCGCCTTGAGCGAAGCGCCCTCGACGACTTCGTCGCCTGCTATCGCCCCGGAGATCGCCACAACCGAAAGCCGACGTGGACCGAGAACACCCCAGACGGCCGTTGGCGCGCCTACAGCTACGACGAGATCATCCAGCGCGACAAAGCCAGCCTCGACATCTTCTGGCTGCGCGACGAAAGCCTCGAAGACTCCGCCAACCTCCCTGACCCCGACGTGCTGGCCGCCGAGATCATCGAAGACCTCCAGGCCGCCCTCGGAGAACTCCAAGCCATATCTGACGATCTGACACTGACGCCTGGAGCACCAAGAGGTGAGTAGGAAATGGGAGATGAGATGGCTGAGGAGCCCCGCGAAGTAGAGGTTAGAAGGTTCTTTGAAACCGTCGACCTGCTGGTGGAGCGCATCCCGACCGATGATGGGAGATCTCCAGACTTCCTCGTGTCGGGTGACGGCCCCGGCTATTTGGTCGAGGCTAAGGGTCGCTTCGACGATGAGTCGATCGAGAAGGAGCTAGGTTCAACCGGGGCAGCAAGTCGTACTCGTCCGGTCGGGTACAGCGAGCACATCGAGACGATAGTGCGCAAAGCCCGTAGGCAAATGGGAGCGCACGACCCGAAGCACCAGTACCAGTGGCTGGTGTGGCTATCAGTGGAGACATCCCTCGTTAAACCCGAACTGACTACGGAGCAGTTCATCAGCACTCTCTACGGGGTGCGCACTGTAGTCCATGCAGGGGAAGCGGGCAAGGCGGTCAGCAAGCGATGCTACTACGCACGCTCCGGACCATTCGAGAGATGGCCAGAGATCGATGCTGCGCTCATTTCCACGCTTGATGGCTATGTGCTTTGCTTGAACGAGTTCTCTCCGCGAGCGGAAGACCTTCGCCATCAAGAGGTCCCCAAGAGGCTGGCTGAGCGCGGGGCTGTTATCGTGCCCCACGAGCGCGAGGCGCGAGGGGAGTGCTTCGTTGCTGACCTAGACATCGATCGTCGTGATGAAGCAGCAGTCAGAGACCACCTTCGAGGGCGATACAACCATCCCGAACTGCAAGTCGTCAACTTCAAGGAGCACTCCGTGATCGTCGACGAAGAGCAGATCAACCTTCCTGATGCGAAGTCGCGGCACGGCGGTGATGGAGGATGACTGTGGACGGTGTGGGTGAGCAGAAAGAAGGTGGTGTACCCTGGACCAGCAGGGCATCTCGCTTCCTGCACAGGTTTGCCCCAGTTGTCTCGTACGCGGTCTTTGCGCTAGTGGCTGCGTCTTTCGTCGTACTCCTTCTTCGCTGCACTGGAGAACAGGAGCCGTGGACGCTCATCTCGGCTCTGTCTTCACTTGCGGTGGTCGTCGTCGCGGTCCTGGCTCTCGGGCAATGGAAGGCTCAGATGCGGGCCCGAAGTCGGCAATCCGCAGCTACTGATGTCCTGGAACGGGCCTACGAGAATCAGGAGCTGTTCTGGGAGATCAGCCGCCACGTTCTTCAGGTTCTGATGAACAAGACCTACAAGCGCCAGCTTGTGTAGTCAGACGCCATCCTGCGGCAGCACCGGGAGATAATGCTTGAGTACACCAGTCGGGATACATCTGTCGGGGCACGGCTTGATGCTGCGCTCTACAAAGCATCCATCGTCTGTGGATTCGAGTTCCCGGTCGAGCCAAGCGAGCTTGTCTCCATGGAGGCGACGCTCGTATGGAGTTGGATGACTAGTGCCCTCATCAGAGCTCAGGCCCTTCCGGAGGGTTCCGAGGAACGTGCTGCGTTTCTCGAGGTGGAGTTCGTGAGGATCAAGGAGGCGCTGGAGATGGCGCCGGAAACCATGCGCAAGAAGCGAGAGGAACTCCGCGGAACTCTAGCCCCATTCTTCAGATTGTGAAAGTAGGCAAGGGGTGACAGGGATGCATGAGCAAGATCAGACGCTATGGGGAATCCACGCAGGACGCCTAGGCGGAGCAGACAGTCTGTTCCTCAGGAAGAACGTCATTGCCATTGGCTGGAACGAGATGGGGGATCCCACGTCGATTGCCGGCGACCGAGAGGCGCTCAAGACCAGAATAGCCAAGACGTATCCGCAGGCGAAGGCAGGGGCGATTCCTGTCCATGCAGGGCAACTCTACCGGTTCATCAACGAGATCCAAGTCGGCAATCTTGTCGCCTACCCGTCGAAGATCGACCGCCTTATCCACATCGGTAGGGTCACGGGACCTCATCGCTACGACCCCGCCCTCGATGCGGAGTACCCGAATGTCAGGAGGGTTGAGTGGCTGGGCAAGTTCCCCCGCACGCGCTTCTCGCAGGGGGCGCTCTACGAAATCGGGTCGGCACTGACGCTCTTCCAGATCAAGAACTACGCCGACGAGTTCGTCGCTGCTCTCACTGGGGAAGCACCGATTCCTGCGGACCGTGACGAGGCAACAGCAGCCATTGTGGCGGAGGAGATCGAAGCGACGACGCGCGACTACGTCCTGAAGCGGCTGGCCCAGGAGATGAAGGGGCATCCGCTGGAGGAGTTTGTGGCCCATCTGCTTGAGGCCATGGGGTACAGAACGCGGGTCGCTGCGGTGGGAACCGACTCCGGCATTGACATCGTGGCCCACAAGGACCACCTTGGGTTCGAGCCGCCGATCATCAAGGTGCAGGTGAAGAGCACTGAGGGCAGCGTCGGCGATCCGGTCGTGTCTGCTCTCTACGGGAAGGTAAGTCCAAGCGAGTTCGGCCTGCTCGTAACGCTGGGGACGTTCTCAACTCAGGCGCGTGCGTTTGCGCGCGAGAAGCCGAACCTCCGGCTGATCGATGGCGAAGAACTCGTTGACCTCGTCTTCGAGCATTACGAACGCTTCGATGCCAAGTACAAGGGACTGCTGCCCCTCAAGCAGGTCTACGTTCCCGAGCCGCTTGGCGGTGGTGGCGAGGAGTGATGGCTGACCCTGTGCGCATCTTGGCCAGGAATCTCGGGGTGACTCCACCGGCACCTTTGTGGATGCGGAGATCGAAGCCGTCGGGGGGAGGACGATCTGCCTCGTCAGCTGCCGCCGCAGCCCGGAGCCGATCTACCTGGGAGTTCGGGGGACATAATACGGATCTTGCCTCGCAGGGAGTGGGATCCGGTGTGAGCAGTGCTCGCTGCAACCCGAGGATCGGTATTATGTCCCCAGATCCCCGCGAGCGAGTTCGACCGCTTCGGTATGACGAGACCCTCTATCGCGCCGTTGCTCGCCAACTCGAGCGCGCAGTTGCGAATCCAACCGGCCTTCCGGCGGTGTGCAAACGAGAGCTAGCCAGACGACTCCTTCTCAGGACATACTGGCGCGTCTGATTCCGCCAATCGAGCGGCCGCTTTGTCAGGTGGCTCCGCGGCAGCCAGAGTGACAATGAGAGCCGGGTCGACTTCTCGTTTGCCCTGCACCACGAGGTGCGGATCTACGACCAGCTCCGGCTCCTTCAGCGGCGCTGAAGCCGCGGGCTTCGCGGCCGCTTTGTCCGTGGTTTGTTCCGTCATGCGACCCCCTTCTTCGCTTTCATGGTCTGAACACCCGGATAACGAACACGTCGAAGACCAAGACGCATAGCCCGATCACGGCAAGGCACAGTGCCCATTGGAGCAACGCAGCCCGTGTCTCATGCACACTGTAATTGTCTCGCCATGCGTCGGCCATATTCCCCGCAACGGCCGCTCTGGTTTCGCGGGGAGGCTTCCCCGAATAGCGCTGCATCAGCGCCCACGGGTCGGGATCGAAGCGGTGCTTTCGAGGGTATACGCACAGAACTAGGAGCAGCGCTCCTGCAAGCAGCAGTGCGACCGCAGTGTACGTGAGGAGTACGTCGAGGTAGTCACTTGGATTCGGAGGAAGCGTGCCCAGGACGAGGGCAAGTAGCACGGCCTCAAAACCAAGGAACGTCGAAGCCTTCGCCTCTACCGCGTTCGTCGCGGCTTCAAGAACGCGCAGCTGTCGCTCGGCAATGCGGCAGAGCAACTCGCTCGAGCCCTCTTCTTCCTCTTTCTCACCACGTGTGCTCTCTTCCATCACAACCATCTTACGGCACGGCGGCGCGCCCGGCAATCGAGCTCCGAGGACGGAATACCTGTCTAACCTCAGCGAGAGGTTCCGTATCAGACACGAGCTGAACATCTCTTGTCGTTGTCCGAGTTGACTTGGTTCAGGCATCTGCCTATCCTCATGAAGAGCATCTGTTCTCACTGCGGGGTAGAGGATGGGCGAGAAGGCTTTTTACGACATTCACATGCACGCGTTCAACCTGAGCCACCCGTCTCTCTTCGCCTTTGTACGTCGGTCGTTCAAAGACCTCGCAGGCAGGCTGTTCGGGCGGTGGAAGATCCCTAGCCTGCTTCTGGTTATCGTTCTGGCTCCACTTGTCAGCGTCCTTGGAATCGTTCTGCTTCTTGTCGCCATGGTTCCCTCCCTCCGGCGCTGGGCTCAAGCGTTGAGCGAGGCCCTCTTCCGCCGCGTCAAGCGACCGTTGCAGGCCGCAGCGAACCTGCTGGCGGTGCTGGAGAATGACATCGGGAGCACCTTCCTGCTGATGGAGGACTGTCTTCGAGAGGAGGAGAACCGGCTGCTTCAAGCGGATGGGTTGCACGTCGGCGGAGAGACGTACAGGCGTGTGGTGATGACGCCGCTGATGATGGACTTCGGCTACAAGGGGAAACGGCCGCTGGGCGGGGGACGGATCCGAAGGTTTCACTACGACATGCGTGCAGGGAAGCCGATCGTCGAGCAGGTCATCGACGTTTTCGGCGCGATCAAGAGGTACGTGGGGACGGAATCAACCGAGAACCTGGAGACCGCGTACCCGGCGCTCGAGCCTGGGACGAAACGCGTGTTCGAGATCTACCCTTTCCTCGGCCTCAATCCCGTCAACTACACGCCGAAGAAGCTCGCCCAATTGCTCGAGAAGTACTTCGCGGACCACACCGGGCGAAGGGAAGACCTCCTCGCGAACATGGGGCACTTCGATGGGAACATCGACCATCTGAGCAGCCATGCCTTCGCCGGAATCAAGGTCTACCCGCCGCTCGGGTTCGACCCGTGGCCTGAAGGAGACGGGGAGGGCATGGAGAAGGTCAATCGTCTGTATGGCACCTGCTGCGAGAAAGGGATCCCACTCACCACGCACGGCGGGCGAGGTGGCTTCGTCGTGGTGCCGAGACACAGACTGGACACGCTCACGGCGGTATCCAAGTGGGCGACCGTTCTCGAGAGCTATCCGACCCTGAGACTGAACCTGGCCCACTTCCCGACGGGCACGCTGGAGCGCAAGCGGCAGCAGGAGATCATCGCTCTCGTGCTGGGCTACGAGAACGTCTACGTGGACATCTCCTGTTGCGGGACCAGCGATGCGTACTATCGGAATCTCAGGGCACTCTTCGACCGGATGTCGATCATGGACCTGGACAAGCTGACGGGCCGTATCCTGTTTGGGTCCGACTTTGCCGTCAATCTGATGTGGATCGAATCCTACAACCGGTACATCGACATCTTCTCTCGAACAGAGGCCCTGACTCCTGCCGAGAAGCTCGCGATCTGCTCTGCAAACCCCGAGCGGTTTCTCTTCCCCGGCGATGCCGGGCGCGCAGACGCCGTCTGACTACCCCAGGGCGGCGGGTCTCGTCCTGCAATCCAGCACTACGTTCTAGCGCGTTGCCCCAGGCGACGGGGTTGATCACCACTCTTGGCCTGCTTTCCGTGGTGTGAAGCGTAGCGGCGTCGTCACGGACTTGACCGCGCGGGCAAGATTGGCCATGATATAGCCAGAATGCGGTACGAGATCCTGCTCGCTCCGGAAGCTGTCGAGGATCTCAAGCGCCTGCGCGCGCACCAGAGGGCACAGGTGAAGGACGCGCTGGAAATGTACCTCCGGAACGAGCCGCGGCGGGTGACCAAGAGCCGGATCAGGCGACTCAAGGGCCTGTCGCGGCCCCAATACCGGCTGCGGATCGGGGACCTGCGGATCTTCTACGACGTTGCCGAGCGGACGGTCGAGGTCCTGGCGGTTGTGGCCAAGGACGATGCGGCGGAGTGGCTGGACAAGGCGGGTGAATGACGATGAAGAAAGCAGCGCTGTCCGAGGTGAAGGACGATCTGTCGCGCTATTTGCGACTCGCCGAGAAGGAAGACATCGTGATCACGCGTCACGGGAAGCCGGCCGGCATCCTCATCGGATTCGAGAGTGAAGACGACTGGTTCGACTACCGGCTGGAGAACGACCCGCACTTCCTCGCTCGAGTGGAAGCAGCGCGCGAGAGCCTGCGAGCTGGTCGTGGCGTCCGCCTCGAGGACGTCAAAGACTAGCAGCGACACGCCGCGAGCCGCCCCGGCGCCTACTCAGCGGAGTCGGATCTGGCTTGTGCAGAAGTCCGCCAGTCCGCTTCCCACGCGTTCCCAAATCGGGTATGATCGTTCCCGATATGGGAACGAAAGCCGGATCCGCCTCGATGGGCTTGGCTGGGGCTCTATTCTCTCCGGTCCAGCAGCGCGTGTTGGGTCTTCTGTTCGGTCAGCCGGGCCGACGCTTCCAGAGCGCGGAGCTTATCCGGCTTGTAGAGAGCGGCACGGGGGCGGTGCATCGTCAACTCGGCCGGCTGGAGAAGTCGGGCTGGGTCACGGTCACTCGCGTTGGCAATCAGAAGTACTACCAGGCGAACGCCGACTGCCCTGCGTTCGCCGAGCTACAAGGCCTGATCACGAAGACGGTGGGGCTCGTGGAGCCGCTTCGCCGCGCCCTAGAGCCTCTCGCGAGCGAGATTGAGATCGCCTTCGTCTACGGGTCGATCGCCAAGGGGACGGACAAGGCGGGAAGCGACATCGATGTCCTGGTGGTCTCCGAGCGACTCGGCTACCCGGAGCTCTTCACGGCGCTCCAGTCCGCCGAAGCGGCACTAGCTCGCTCCGTCAACCCGAACGTGATGACGCCGCGCGAGTGGCGCGTGAGGCGCCAGGAGAAGGGATCGTTTGCGGCGCGGATCGCGGCGCAGCCGCGCCTCTGTGTGATTGGATCCGACGATGACCTCGCCTGAGCTCGAGAACCTCGTTCGGATCGGAAAGCTCAAGCGCGAACCGCCCTCGAGACGGGAGTTCCATGGCCTGCTGCATTCCGGTGCGGCTACCGCTCAGACAACCGGTATCTCGTCTTCCAGACGCTCCTGCACACGGCGGGGCTTCCCGCCCCGACCTCGCGGGTGCTCGCCAAGTGCCACGAGAGGCGTAACCTGGCTGAGTACGAGGGCTTGCTCGAGATGGACGAACGTCTGGTCGCCGATCTCATCCTTGCCGCGCAGGCTCTGCTCGATGCCCTGCGCGCCCTCCCACCGCCGTCAGCCAAGTGAGACCCGTACCGGCCGCGGGCCAATCATCGACGCTCCCGCTCGCGGAGGGAAGTCCGCAATAGCTCGTCCTGCATCTGCACCTGGTTCAGGTACCGGTACAGCCCGTCCTGGGCAATCAGCTCCTCGTGGGTCCCCTGCTGCACGATGCGGCCGTCCTGCAGCACGACAATCTTGTCGGCGTTGCGAATGGTTGAAAGACGATGGGCGATGACGACGGTCGTTCGACCGCGCATCAGCCGCTCCAAGGCCTGTTGGATCAAGAGTTCTGTCTCGGTGTCGACGGAGGAGGTCGCCTCGTCCAGGATCAAGATGGGTGCATCTTTCAGCACCGCCCGGGCGATGGCCAACCGCTGCCGCTGCCCCCCGGAGAGCTTGACCCCCCGCTCGCCGATCAGGGTGTCGTACCCTTCCGAGAGCTGCACGATGAAGTCGTGGGCGTTCGCGATACGCGCTGCCTCGACCATCTCCTGATCCGTCGCCCCTGGGCGGCCGAAGAGGATGTTCTCGCGCACCGTCCCGTGGAACAGGAAGACCTCCTGGAGCACGATGCTGGTCTGTCGGCGCAGGCTTTCGAGCGTCAGGTTGCGGACGTCGTACCCATCGAGGGTGATCGCCCCCTCGCACACGTCGTAGAAGCGGGGGATAAGCATCGAGAGGGTGGTCTTGCCCACCCCGGTCGGCCCCACGAGCGCCACGACCGAACCCGGCGCGACATCCAGGTCGACGTTCTGCAACACCCTATCGCCGACGCTGTACCGGAAGCTCACGTTCTCGAAGCGGATGGCCCCCTGGACTCGGCCGGGGAGCTCCACGGCGTCGGCCCGCTCGGCCACGTCGGGCTCCTGTTCCAGAAGCTCGGCGATCCGGTCGGCCCCAGCCACGGCTTGCTGGATGCTCTCCCATACGCCGCTCAATGCCTGTACCGGCTGGTAAAGGAGCTCGAGGTAGAGGAAGTAGGCCACGAGATCGGCAACGG
>Ga0315277_10007511_pt1 | contig 14143 bp, 15 predicted proteins | sample YL17G05_15_MG_FD_203695 | JGI IMG/M metagenome (GOLD analysis project Ga0315277, IMG submission 203695) | Sediment microbial communities from Yellowstone Lake, YNP, Wyoming, USA - YL17G05_15 | ecosystem: Environmental > Aquatic > Freshwater > Lake > Sediment | place: USA: Wyoming | collected... | reverse complement strand
AGCTTAACAGCGTACTCCGCTTGGGTCTTACTCTTAACGTCATCAATCTGGCCTTTAATCGCCTGCTCAAACTGTTGTTGCTGAGCTCTAGCCATAGCCTCTTGTTGCTGACGTTGTGCTTGCGCTAACTCTTGGCCAAGCCGCTGAACAGCTTGATTGACCTTGTTAAGAATAGATTTGTACTGGCCCACCATGCTTTGACGGCTCACATCCGCTGAAATCTGTTGGAGGTGGATGGCCATATGGGGACCGGAAAGAGAAAGATATTTAAATGCTTCCACGGGATCGATGGAATTCTGTTCGACTCCTTGCAAGAATTTAACGGCATCGACGGCATGGATCTGCAAATGAACGGCGTGGTTCTCACCCGATTGGACGGTTACCCCGCGACCGCCCTGCATCGAATCGTTTTCCAATTCCGCGATCTTGGCGTCGACTGGCAACCTAGGCGGTACGGCTGCAGGCGGGGCGTACCGATCTACTTGGTCGTAACCAACACGGACAGCGATACGATCTCTAACAACATTAGCCCTGCCCGTTTCGTCCAACATCGGCAACATCTGCATGAACTCATTGTATGCCAGCAACCGAGCTTGGGCGCTTCCGTAGCCAACTGCCTTTAAGGGACTGACATCATACACCTTCTTAAGAGCTTCGAGGGGGACTCCACGAGCCCGTACCCGTTTGTGGAATTCAACAGCAACCTTACCGCCCGGCTCCGTCTCTTTCCAATTACCACGAGACAACCGACGGAATTGTTCTTTGAGGAGTTTACCCCACGGGACGTAATAGAAATTCTGTGCTTGGGAAGAAAGTACTGCTTCTTTCTCGAGCTGAGCGCTGACCTCTGTTGCAGTACGTTCTTGGGACCCCGAGGTTACGATCTGAGATGCGTAGCTACCCGTGTTATTACGGCGGATCGATGAAAGCTCTTGAGCGATAGGCAAAGCATTGGCAGCCAGATTAGGAGAGGTTCTTTCAACGATGTTTAAATTCGGGGGCAGAATTGCCATCGGGCCGTTATACGCAATAGTCAAATTCTGAAGATCATCCATCGTCTGGGGTTGAATCATCACCGAAGTAGACAACAAAGTGGAATCGATAATTGCGTTCCGTAACCGATTGTTGACCTGGATGTGCGGGTAAATCTTGTATGCCAAACCTCGGATGGAGTGGAGGTTTCCGTTAGTCCCAATGCCGTAAGTAAACATAACCAAAGCTTGATTGATGTTCTCAAACCTTGAGTCTTTGCGATACAAAAAGTTCTGATTAGATCCATCCCGCAAACCGATGGCGTGGGTTATCTTTCCGTCAAACTCCCTTACGTAATAGTGAATAGTCTGAATCTCGGCGGAACGAGCAAAAGACAGGGACAGATCGTTGTCTTTAAGCATGACTTGAATCTCTTCCCACTCTAGCCGAGTCCCGGAGACATCTGCTGGAACTGCGTTAATGATAGCTTGACGGGCTTGGTCTACGTCCCAGCCAACTGCTCGAGCCGACTTGGGGTCTTTGATGTACTGGTAGAGCTCATGGGCGTAGTAGCTTCGGCGGGCGCAACAAAACTCGATGCGACTATCCGAAGCTGGGATTCCTCGCGGTAGATAGAAATCTTTTAAGCCTGCGACCCTCCAACGCCAATCAGTATCATCCTCGAAGAAAGCAAAACCTACACCGTAAGAAACAAACTCGTGAGCCAACCTCTGCTGGTTGTAGAAGAACTCGTCCCAGTCCTTCCGGAGAACCCGATCAAACTCTTCAGAGATGATCTGGCTGTAGTTGCCCTGTTGCGTAGCGTCGCCGTAGTTCGTTTTTACTTGGGCGAGTTGGGGCACCCCGTTTACCAAATCGGAGTAAGCGGAAAGGGCGTACTCAAGATCTGCGGACGCTTCTAAAAAGTTTAGATTCGAACGATAAGACTGGCCGAGATTCCGCAAAGTGGTCGGATTGTACGGTGGCTCACCGTCGAGCATTGCTTGAACACGAACCCTCTGCGAAGCGCTGTCCACGTCTGCGTCAAGCAGGTTTTGATAAATAGAGAAAGCAGCTTGAGCATTTTTAAGCCTCGATTTAGGTGGGGTTCCGGAAGCGGAGATTGTCTCTAGGTTTTGATCCACGTTAAACTCCTACGTACCTAATTAGGGGCTTCGGGTCAAGAATAAAGAGAATCAACCTTCTTCGTGAAATCCAAGAAATTCTTGTACTTACCACCCCCAGCCACAGTAGTACCAGCGACAGCGTTAGCCCTTTGACGACATACGTCCAGCATAAGAAAAGCGGCATCCGCTATGTCGGGGGATCTCCCGAATCTAGCTTTCATATCCCTCTTGGCTTCTATGTATATCTTGCCCCGCTCGGCAGTTCTGTACTGCCTCCCAACCAACTCCCTGGCCAAATCAACGGTAACACCCCGAACTTGGTTAGCCCTCAAGAACTCTCTACCGACATACCAAAGCTCGGAAACTCGGTTCCCGTAAGACTCCTCTGCCTTTATATGGGACGACCGGCTGACAGCCATACCGCTGGGCCTTTCAGAAAACTTAACCCTCAAAATAGAGGGGCTCCAAATCGTGGCAATAATATCGCAAAGGGGATCTCCGGCTCCGGTGGCGTCGACAGCCAGATATCTAGGTAACACCCCATACTTCTCGCACTCGGACTTCAATGCTTGAGCAATCTGAAAGTTACGGGGGTTATCTCGAATAGACGAGTTCTCTCGAAGCTCGACATACTTGTCAAAAAATACTGTCATACCCGCATCTGTCTCTCCGTACTTCCCAAGGAACAAGACCGACCTATCCCCTCCGTTGGTAAAGCCCGGATCAAAACCGGCCACGGGGATGGGCTGTTTAGCTCCCACCCACATAGCGGTCTTGTGCGCCTCGAACTTACGTAGATCCGCCTCGCTGTATATATTCTCCTCCGACCCCGCTGGGGCAGGGAAGGAGCGAATAAACCTCCAATAAGACAGAGAGTTCTCCCCAAGACGTTTCCGATCCTCGTCTAGTTTTTTACCCGTCAGCAAGAAAGGCCACTTGTCGTCATGTTCTAGGTTAGGGGTTTTCTCTCCGTCTAAGTGCAGACAGAAACCGTCTTTAGTCTCCCACCCTCCCTCGTCTACGGTGATAGACTGCCAGCCTGCCGTGGGGGTAACAAACTGGCCGAACGGGTCATAGGCAGAATTAAAGTTACCGCAGGCAACACATTGAAAAAACGGATTAGCGGAAAGATTAGCGGTCGCTTCGAAAATAGCGGGCGATACGTCCGTGGCCTCGTCAATCAGGAGAAACACTCTCTTGTTCTTCAGGCCGAGCAACTTCTCCGAAGCTTCTTTCTCTTTGTCTTTTGCCGAGGGGACGAGAGTAATGCTTGAGCGGTCGCTACTGCCCTCCTCTAACACTAGCTTACCCATCGAGTCGACTAGCTTGCCTGGCATGACTTTGGCCTGCATGTGACGCTCACGGACTCGACCCCACATACGCTTACGAGCCTCGCGAACCGAAGTAGTGGTCACCAAAACCAACGTGTCAAAAGGAGCGCAGTACCAATTAACTAATCCCCATAACCCAACTACCTCTGTCTTTGCGGAGGACTTAGGGCCAGAGATGCCGAGATAGTTCCATTTGCAAAGCTCGACGATCTGGTCATCCGCCCACGGATTGCGTTGAAACCCAGTAGGGTTTTTCTTTGGGTGATACGGCCAAAGCATCTCCACGACGTTCCAGAAATGTTGCTCTTTGCCCAATCCCCCCTGCTCGGGGTTAATGCCCTCCCGAAAAGCAAGTAGTTCAATAGTAAGCTGGGTCGCCCCCTCCGGCCACAACCGGCCATACTTCTCTATCTGGAGCATCACCTGATAGTATCAGAATCCACTTGGCAATCCACTCTTTTTATAAGAGATGATCTGGATGGTAGCTATTGATCCTGGAGCGAGTGGGGGCATAGCGAGCATGACAGTCAATGGAAGTGTAAGCGCAGTTAAAATGCCCGAGACAGAGGGCGACGTGCTCAGTCTATTACGTAACCTAAAAACCTACCACGACACCATATTTATAGAACAAGTCGGGGGATATATAGGGGGGAGGGGGAGTCCGGGATCGGCAATGTTTAATTTTGGCAGAGGTTTTGGATTCCTATTGGGGGTGGCTATGTGTTTAAACTACAGAATTGAAATGGTAAGACCGCAGACTTGGCAGAAAGCTTTGAGTCTCGGGAATAGTAAAAGTATGGCGAGCAAGACGGAATGGAAGAACAAGTTGAAAGCTGAGGCTCAAAGAAGATTCCCAGAATTAAGCGTGACATTATCCACGGCAGACGCACTATTGATACTCGAGTATGGAATCCATCACACTCTTCGAATGGCAGAAACCGGGAGCGGAAGCTCTATTACAAAGTCTTCGGACAAATAACGTAGCCCTAGACGCCAGCGATACTGGTACAGGCAAGACGGCTAAAGCTGTTTGGTTAGCTCAACAATTAAAAACGGACGTCATCGTAATCTGCCCGAAAGCGGTTATCCCGTCGTGGAAAGAGTGGTTAAACCAAGGGGGTATAACGCATGACGTTATAAACTACGAAAAACTAAAGACGGGTAAAACAAAGCTTGGGAAATGGAACGACGCCAAGAGCTGGGAGTGGACTTTCCGGGGAGCGAAACTTTTAATCTTTGACGAGGTCCACCGGTGTAAAGGACCAACAAGCGTTAACGCTAAAATACTTACGGGCTCTAAGAAGTACCCAGTATTGATGCTATCTGCGACGGCTGCAGAAAATCCTCTGGACATGCGGGCGACAGGCTTCATGTTGGGCCTCCATGAATACCACGACTTCTACCGGTGGAATTACAAGATGGGTTGTCGACCTGCCCCATGGGGCCGGGGTCTGGCTTTTATGGGCGGAAAGAAAATGCTACAAGAAATTCATAAATCTATTTTCCCGTCTAAGGGGCACCGCATCCGAATCGCTGACCTCGGGGACGCTTTCCCAAGCAACTCCGTGTTCGCAGAGTGCTACGACATGGGGGACGTTGACGTCATCTACGAAAAAATGCAGGCGCAGCTTGCGGAATTGCGAAGCAAACGAACGTCCGAGAACCCGCTCACGATCAAACTCCGTGCGAGGCAAGAAGCGGAGTTAATGCGTGTACCTGTCTTTGTCGAACTTACCGAACAAGCGATTGCAGAAGGAAACGCTGTCGTTGCTTTCTTCAATTTTCGACAATCGCTTGAAGCCTACCGAAACCTTGTCAGAGAGGAATCGACAGAAATCATTGGCGATCAGAAAGATGATGACCGTGTACGGAATATCGCGGATTTCCAAGCAAACAAAGTAAAAATATGTGCTTGCATGATTCAGGCCGGCGGTGTTGGATTGTCCCTACATGACCTGCAAGGAGTACCAAGAATCAGTCTTATCGCGCCAACCTATTCGGCGATCGATACCAAGCAGGCTCTCGGAAGAATTCATCGAGCGGGAGCTTTGTCTCCCAGTAGGCAATACTTGCTTTTCGCAAACGGAACCGTTGAAACACAAATCGCTAGGAGCCTCCGAAGAAAACTTAGAAACATCGAAGCATTATCGGACGGGGACACATTAGGAGCAATACTATGAGCCACCACAAATACGGACCAAGTTCACTTAAATGGCGAGAGATCTGCCCCGGGTGGGACAACGAGCCCCAACCAACCGAAGGAGGTTCTATCGCCGCTCAAGAGGGAACGATGATGCACAAAGCTCTCGAGACAGGGAACTACGAGGGCCTAGACGAATGGCAGAAGAAGAATGTGTTGATGGTTGCTGATGTTTTCCAGGGAATGAAGAATGAGCTAGAACACGTTATCGCAGAGTTACAGGAAATAAAACTAGAAATTGCCGAGGGTAAAACATTTGGAACTGCTGATATTGTTTTGATTGGAAAACAAAAAGCGAAGATTGGCGATGCCAAGTTTGGCTGGCATGCCGTAGACGACGCCGAAGATAACATTCAGGGCTGGGCGTACGCCGTGGGAGTTTTCGAGAAGTGGAAAGAGATTGACGAAGTCGAAGTGGTCTTCGCACAACCTCGCATCAACATGATCAGTCGACACACTTTTAATCGTGACAAAGACTACGATCGGCTTAGACTCCGCGTAGAAACAATTATCGCTCGGGCTCAACAACCGGAACCGGAATTGAACCCGACTGAGAAAGGATGTCTTTACTGTGGAAACAAAGGAACATGCAAAGCACTACATTCGAAAGCCCTCGTCATCAGCAAAGGATACGACATGCTCCGAGACGCAGAGTTGCCGGTACTCGCAGACCCGCTTACTCTTGCGACTCCTGACCAGAGATCGCAAGCTGAATCCATCCGTCGCGTCATGGAGAGGTGGTGCGACAGCGTCAAGAAATCAAATATGGACTTCCGTATGTCGGGTGGTGACATCCCAGGCTATGAGCTCAAATCTCGCGCCGGCAAAAAAGAAATCGTTGACGCCACGCAAACGTACGACATCATCAAAGACAAATTAACAGCAGAACAATTTTCGGCATGCGCCACCATATCGTGGAGCAAGCTAGAAAAAGCCTACGCGGAATCATTTCCTCGTGGCCAAAAACAACAAGCAAAACAAGCCTTGGAGGATAAACTCAACGAAGCCAATCTATTGAAAGGTGGAGGAGAGGTGACCTACTTGGCAAAAACCAAAGAAACAAACTAAACAAAATATGAAAACATCATTCGCGCCTACCAACGCAAAAACAACCAAAGCATCAACCCCCGCAGTAGACGAACCAAAAGAAGAAGGAGCGATTATCGAAGCACCCATGGCTTCGCTAGCCGTTAACACATTGGCTGGCCAAGTCGAGGGAGAGTTCTCGGCGAAGGACTTCACCGTCCCTCGGCTCAACCTCGTGGCTAAAACAGGCGAACTGTCTAACACGTTCCAGCCTGGAGCATTCGTTTACAACCGTGAGGTGGTGATCGGAGACGGCAAGAAGCCGGCGAAAATCACCTTCCTCCGCATCCAGAAAATCTATATTCAGGATGTGGTATACGGTTCAGATCAAATCGCAAAGACCTTTAACCGACTCGCGGATGTGCGGGCGGCAGGAGGGGCTTTGATGAATGATCCAGAGGCGGAAGTGGATGCCGACAAGTACACGGAAGCACTCCAAAGCATTGTAGCGATCGAGGCACCGGAGAAGGATAATCCCTTGTTCCCGTTCCCCGTGGGAGACAAGCAGTTTGGACTGGCTCAGTACTTGATGGCGAAAAGCGCTTACCGCTCTGCCGGAAAGCAGGTCTTCACGGACAGTCAATTGTTCCTGAAGTCCGGCCTCCACACAGCCTACTATGAGCTGACCAGCAAGATTCGTACTAGCCCTTCGGGTTCGTACTTCGTGCCTCAACTCAAAATCGGTGGGAAACATTCCCCAGAAGCATGTGAGCAGTTGAAGGCAATCTTCGGATAACCTTATTGGGGGCATCGGGTGTAATAGCCCGGTGCCCTCATTTTTTTATGGATACTATTCTTTATCAAATTTGGCTATGGATGTCGTTCCGGTGGTTCAAATACAGAATCACGGGAATGGACAAAAACAATTTCTCAACAGAGGTCATCATCTTCGCAACTGGGGATGCAGACATGGAAAGAATCTTGGAGGTCTGCAAAGAACAAGAAAGGAACAAAAATGCTAAATGAGTTCATCTTGACAATGGGCGCTTTCCTAAGCCAATGCATGTTTCTAACTTTGATGGCTGCGCTGGGGGCAAGCCTTATTGCGTTTTGCTGTGCAATCGTTTGGTGGATAGTGAAACAAATGAGTAGGTTGTTATGAGAAGAGGCTCAAAAGTAATTTGCATAGACGACAGTTTCCCGAAGGAAGTAGTTAATTTCTATAAACACCTACCGGTGAAGAACGCTCAGTATACGGTGCGTGACGTGGGTGTAGGTGTCGGGTGGAACGCAGGCCCCGAGATTGTTGTTTATCTGAAAGACATGCCCAACCCAAACTCGTCCACACCACCATACCCTGAACGGGGATTCAACCAAGAGCGGTTCAGGGAAATCGAGGAGCCACCGCTGGAGGCGGAGGAGATCGAGGTGGAGGATGAGTTGTGCGTGTGAGGCATTTAATCGGGGTCTTTGTCATCTGGGCCGTGCCAGTTAGCGCAACCAATATGATGTGGGAAGTCGAGCCCCCAAGAATAATGCTTGTGCGCATTACGGCTTATTGGTGTGGCCAAGATGCGTGGACTAGCAAACTACAATCATCAACAGGGAGACGGCTCGTATCAGGTAAGTCTTGCGCGGTAGACCCGTACGTAATCCCGTACGGATCTTTTGTTACCATCAAAGAAACTGGGAAAGTGGTAAGGGCGATAGACACCGGAACGGCAGTCGTCAATAGAAAAAGCGAATGGTCAAAACCAAAGAAAAAAAGACTTCCCGTCATCGATCTTTTCTTTAGAACACAAAAAGAAGCAGAACGCGAGATAGCCAAGATAGGCAGGTATGCCGAAGTGGAAGTCCGCAAACAGGAGAACAAATGAAATACGATATAGATTGGCTAATTGAAACACTAGAACGCAGTCGAATAATGTTAGCAAAACTTAGAGACGAGGCAGAGAGTCACTCAGCCGCAGCAATCTTTAGGGCTACAATCTGCCAAATCGACGCGGCAAAGCTTATGGCTAAATGCATACAGAGGGATCAAGAAAATGAGTCAGCAAAATGATTCTGAGGCACCAAGTATCCACGAGGTTGCGAGCGAGGCTTTTTGCACCGTCACCCGCGTCATGGAGAAAGGCTCAGATAAAAGTCCTTTTGGCCAATGGTTCTACGGGGATAGCATTCGCTATAACTCGGATCGTGCAATTTCCCACGTATGTCAATCAGTTATGCAACTCGATGGTAACCGGCCTAATCCGGACCATCTCGGCGAAGATCGGATAGCTCATATGGAAAGGGCTTTAGTTCGTTGTGCTTTCCTCCTTATGAAATTAAAAAGAGGAAAACTTGAATGAGCGACGACTTTGGCCCATCCCAAAAACGCGAAAGCGTACGCATGGGGGTGTCAGGTCATAGCCGAGAGTTGAGTATGGCGGAGATCGCTAAATTCAACAAGGGAATGAACGACTTCTTCAAGCGCCGGGGGATGCACTACGGAGACGGTTTCCGAGGCATCATCGGCAGTGAAGTAAGACACGCAAACAAAAGACGCCAAGCAGCAGAAAATAAAGCTCGACAAATTGAAGAGCCGAAGCCAACATCAAAAACTCGAAAGGAAAAAAAGAAATGAAAGAATTAATAAAAGCGATAAAACTATTACTACGAGGGAAACTGTATCTCTTGCCGATCGACTCGCAGGAAGAAACAGGAATTCGTTTTAATACCGACAAAACAATAACCTTTATGTACCCAGATCAAAAGTATCTGGACAAGTCAAAGGAGCACACAATGATGGCAGTCATCATGGCATTTTATGCCATTGATTGCATGCAGGGTAAAGACGAGAAACACTTCGGAAAGTGGATTAAGAATTCATTAGTAACAAAGAAAGGCAAAAACAAATGACATCAGTAATGGTTCAATGCAAGTACGATAACGGAGGTAAGGGGATGGATTTTGAGATCCGTATGTCCCAAGACGAAAACGTCTGCAACGAGGAGAAGTCCGCGGCAATGTTCTTGTTGCCATACATTCAGAAGGCTCTCGAACTCGGAATGGAAGACGCCAACAAAAAGCTTGGCGGTACCATTATCGACAAGCCTGCTGAAGGCGAGATCGCAACCTCCCTCGACGGTGGCCCTGCCATTGTAACGCTGGACTAATATGCTCTTCGTCTTGGTTGGTCTTGGGTCGTTAGCTATTGGCTTGATTATTGGTTCCATCAAAGGGGCCAACGCTGAAAGAAATAGCTGGATACGACAGATCAGGCAGGAAGAAGAATTGAGACACGTGTCTCAAGGCAATGCTTTTTGGCAGAAATAAAAATTGGGTTATGTCTTTTCATTGTGGCCGTATCATCTGCGGTGCCCCCTGGAGGCATAACCCTAGCAGAAGGGGGCAACCTTTTACCGTAGCGGTCCCGACGACGGAACAGATGAATCGGGCAAAATTTTATGTACCACAAAACAGCAGACCAATTATCCAAAGAACTCATAGTAATCCCTGACCCAAATCTCGAGGAGACCGCTCAGGCCACGAAGCTGATTGTTCAGCAATTTGGCCCGATCGAGAGCATCGACAATTTTGTAAAGGCGCACGTTGCGATAGGGAAAGTAATAGAGAAAGCAGACAGGGGAGACACAAAAGGTCTTTCTGCTTGTCTAGGGGTTATGACCTTCATAGAACAGGTGATGACAAAAGCGATCATTGGAGAAGATCATATTACGATTATCAAAATAAAATGAACACGTACGCAATAGATTTTGAAACATATTACGACAAGGAAACGTCCATCACGACGCTGGGGACGTGGCATTACCTGCGCCACCAAAGCGCGGACATTTATATGGTGGCAATCAAGGGACCGGGCGTGGATTTTGTAGGCCCCCCGAAAAACGCCCCTTGGGACAAAATCGATGGGGGTCGCTGGGTAGCACACAACTATGCTTTCGACGGAGCCTGTGTCGAGAGACTGCATGAACTGGGTGTTATGACGGCGAGACCAAAAGAATTTTTCTGCACAGCAAACTTGGCTGCCTACATGGGTGCCCCGAGGAACTTGGCAGGTGCTTCCAAGCAACTCCTCGGGGTAGACATGTCCAAAGACCCTCGATCTGGCATGAAGGGTAAAACTTGGAACGAAGTGAAAGACACCGATCAAGGCCATGCGTTCAAGCTCTACGCGGCTAAAGACGCCCAACATTGTTTAGAGCTGTACGAAACTTTCGGGAATAGAATGTCAGCCGTAGAAAAATTCTTATCCAAGCACACGGTCGAAGCAGGCTGGTACGGGATCAACGTCAATTCACAACTAGTGGATAAAGGGCTAAACGCTCTGGACTGGATACGCATCAAAGCTATCGAGCATATGCCGTGGAAGAAGGACGGAGACTATACAAGCGATGTGTTGTCCATATCCGGTCTAGCTAGGGCTTGCCGAGAGGCTGGCATCGAAGTTCCTCCGTCTACCTCGGAAGATGATCCAGGTTGTCAGATATGGGAAGACACTTACGGAGAAAAATTCCCATGGGTCGGGGCGATGCGTGACTGGCGAAAAGCGAATATGCTCCTGCAAAAGATGCACGTGCTGGATAAGCGGAAGCGTCCGGACGGCAGTATGTCTTACGGGCTAAAGTACTTCGGGGCGCATACCGGAAGGTGGTCGGGTGACAGCAAATTCAATCTTCAAAATTTACCTAGGGACCCATGCTTTGGGGTGGACATACGCTCCTGTCTGGTGCCCCGTTCGGGAAAGAAATTTATTATCTCGGACTTGTCCCAAATCGAGCCAAGGGTACTGGCATGGCTCGCCGGTAACACAGCACTCTTGGAGGCAGTAAAGAACGGGTACGGCATTTACGAAGCCTTCGCCATATCGACGGGGATGTGGAAGGGTGAGAAGGGAACGTTCAAAAAGTCCAAGGAACTCTATGCTCTAGCCAAGGCGCAAGTCTTGGGTCTGGGCTACGGTTGCGGAGCAAAGAAGTTCGTCTTGGTGTCCAAGCTCATGGCGGGTCTGAACATTACAGAAGCTAGGAGCAGGGAGCTGGTCGATGACTATCGCCGTAAAAATTTTAAGGTGGTCGAGCTATGGGGCAAGTTGGAGCGAGGGCTAAGAGAATCAAAGGGCGAAGACTACCACGTCGAACTTCCATCCGGTCGGGCACAAAAGTATTGGGATGTCACGCCCCAAATGGGCAAGCATGGCAGACCAGACTGGAGAGCCTCGCTGGAGTTGGGTGGGCCGAAATATCCGCTTTACGGCGGACGGCTGTGTGAGAATCTAGTTCAGGCAACGGCGAGGGATGTGTTCGCAGAATGTATCCAGCGCCTCGAAAACCAAGGGCTTCGTGTTCTGTTTCACGTCCACGACGAAGTTATCCTTGAAGTTGATAAGGACGTGAAATGTAAGGACGTAGACCACATTATGAGTACCACACCAGAATGGCTACCGGGCTGTCCCATTGGTAGCGAATCCAAAGAAGCGGAGTGTTACGAGAAATGAAAACAAATCTTTTCTCACTCCCTAACCTATCGAGCGGAAACATCACACCAGTCAAACCTTGGGAGATCAAGGACTGGCCAAAGTTTCCCAAAACAAAAGACGCATTTAAAGATTGGGTGTCGGCTGACACAACGGAGGGTTTCTTCGTTTCTGCTTTCGAGGGCGTAAATCCCCATGGTCGGGTGAACAAATCAAACGCTCCATGGAAGATGCACGGCCTGATAGCTGACTACGACGCAGTCGTTACCAGCGAAGAAATTGAAGATGGTATTACAAGACGTTCTCGAACTGGATTCCGACCTATGTATGCCCATAGGACGATCAGCGGAAACTGCCGTGTGATTTGGATGTTTGAAGAACCCATCGCAATTCTCCCTGGAGTGATGAAGGAGTTCCTTGGGTTACTAATAAAAGAAACCAATGCAAAAAATCTTTTTCCCGGCTTGGACGATAACATCCAAAGACCAGAACAATATTATTGCTGGATGCCACCGGTCATCACGACCACAGGCTTGCCGATCAAATCCAATGCAATCCACAACCTCTTGGGCTTGGCGGTCGAGAAGGCTCGCAAGTATCGAGGCGAAGGCGACGCGGCAATCCCACTCGACAAAGTATTCGAGAGAGTACAAGCGACGTATCCAGGAAAGTGGATGGGCCCCTTTGAGATCGGAGCCCGAGGCCCTGCGTTCTGGAACCCCGAGTCGGTCAACCCAACCGCAGCAATCGTTACCGAGACCGGCATGGTTGCCTTCTCGCAGGAGCGTAGCTTCTATAACTGGGCAGACCTATTCGGTTCCAACTGGGTACGGGAGTTCCAAGAGGACCAATATGGGGGTGCCATCTCCAGTTTCTGGTTCGACGGCAAGTATTACTGGCGTCGGGACTTGGAAGGTAAGTGGCGGTCAACGGATTCTGGGGTAGCCAAACAGGACATCATTGGCTCTTTTGGGCTATCCGGGGCACCCGATCAACGGGGTACCCTATCCCAAGCGGACGAGGCAATGCGCCGTATACGTGATTCTCGCATCATAGATGCCCCTATACCGTGTCTTTACGACCCCAGAGAGGTACTGGTGCAGAACGGTCGCCGGGTGCTCAACATCTCCCGCCTACGGCTTGTACAGCCTTCTGAGGGTGCTCACACTTGGGGAGAGGGATTCCCATGGATATCCAACTTCTTGGACAAAGCCCTAGACCCGCATGGCTCTCTAGACTACCTGATGGCTTGGCTGAAGCGGTTCTACTGTTCCGCCCTCGAAGGTCGTCTCGTACCCGGTCAGGCGGTCTTTATCGCGGGGCCTGTCGGGAAAGGTAAAACTCTCTTCGGGTCAAGGATAGTTGCCAGCCTCATGGGGGGAGGTTGCGACGCATCGGACTATCTGGTTCAGGGTAGCTCGTTTAATGCGGAGCTATTCGAAGTAGCGGTCTGGAACGTCGACGACTCATCCTCTGCCAACTCCATCGAGTCCCACAAGAAGTTTAGCCAGATGATCAAGAAGGGCGTAGCCAACACGCGCCATGCGTATCACAGGAAGTTCCATGATGCGCAGACCGTGGATTGGATGGGTCGGATCATCGATACGCTCAACGACGATCCGGAATCCATTCAGGCAATCCCGCACACCGACGGTTCCATCCTGGACAAGATCAGCTTGTTCAAATTCAAGGATCACGGAATCGAGTTCCCCAGCCACGCGGATTTGGAAGCAATCCTAAATCAGGAGATGCCCCACTTCGCCGCATGGTTGGTGTCGTGGAATGCTCCGCAGGAAACAAAAGGATCGGAGCGGTACGGGGTTAAATCCTACCACCATCCAATCTTGCTCCAGGAATCCAGGTCCTCTTCGGGCTCGCACGAGTTCTGGGAATTCCTAGACCTGTACCTGCGCCAGTATGCGAAGGATCATCCGGAAGAAACCGAATGGTCGGGCACGGCAACGGAACTGCTCCTGTCGTTCCAGAACGACGCCAGTCTGCGGGACTC
>Ga0315277_10007508_pt1 | contig 14150 bp, 13 predicted proteins | sample YL17G05_15_MG_FD_203695 | JGI IMG/M metagenome (GOLD analysis project Ga0315277, IMG submission 203695) | Sediment microbial communities from Yellowstone Lake, YNP, Wyoming, USA - YL17G05_15 | ecosystem: Environmental > Aquatic > Freshwater > Lake > Sediment | place: USA: Wyoming | collected... | reverse complement strand
TTGAGGTTGGACAGGTACAGGCGGCTGACCCGCCCGTCTTTCTCTTTATCGGTTGTGCTCTTCGTCCAGACGGCCCAGGCGCCGTCGGGCGAAATCGCGAAATTCCCGACCATTTCCTGGTTGATGAGGTCGTCGGCGGTCCAGGGGCTTAGGACGGGCTTGTCCTCAGCCCGGAGCGCGGGCGGGGCGGCCGAGGCGGCCAGAATGATGACGAGGATTAATAGGATGGACGAGCGCGGTTTCATGAAAATCTCCTTAAAATTTGGCCATAAGGTCGGATACGGCGTCCTTGTGGACGAGGAAGGTCAACATTTTAAGCTTGACGTAATCCTCGCGGTAGAAGAAATAGCCCTTGAACCGGCCCTGCCAGGCCGTCCGCCAGGAATCCTTGAGCAGGAACCAGCGGCCGTCGGGCCGCTCGGCCGTGCCGATGAGATGAAGGACGTGGTCGTCGGTCGAGGTCCTGTTCGCGAACCGGAACTCGCGGGCGTCCTGGTTGATGAAGTCTGGCGGGATGTCGAAACTCGGGATGACCGCGATGTCCTCCGGTCCGTAGTTGCCGACCTCGGAAATGTCGCCGGCCAGTGCGACCGTGAATCCCTTGGCCAGGGCTCCGGTCAGGGCGCCGTAGAATTCGTCGAGGGGCAGGTTGTTATAATCCTGGCTATGCCACCAGTTGTCGGGCACTCGATATTCGCCCTTCGTGTGGAAGGGGAGGTATTTGAAGCTGATGAAGGCGACGTAGTCGTCGAGGGGGAGCTTGAGGATCTGGTCGAGGTACTCTTTGGGGGTTAGGCGGCGGCCTTCGACCTCGATCGTCTCGGGCGGAGGGCCCATGTGCTTGTCGAGGATGGCGCGGACGGCGGCCAGGGCCTTGACCTCGTCCCACTCGTTCCTGGCCTTGAATCCTTGGAGACAAGCCCACAGCTCGCCGTGGAGCTTTTCGTGATCGTAGGCGGTCGCGCCGCCCACGAGCCCGTTATAGTCGGATTCGCGTACCGCGCCGTACTGTTTCATCCGCAGGATGACGGCATTGGGCTCGGAGCCTTCCCGAAGGTCCGAATTCCCTTTCTCGCGGATGAAGCGCCGGGCCTTCTCGACGAATTCCCAGTAGGCCGTGTGCATCTCGGACAGCTTGACCTCGAGGCCGTAGAGCCGCTTGATCTCGGTTTCGAAGAGAGAAGTCGTGGCGAACGACCAACAGGTCGAGGTGTTGCCTTGCTCGACCGACGGAGTGTGATAGAGGGGCTTGAACTCCTCGATGCCCGTGGGCTTCGAGAGTCGGGAAAAGTCCATGGAGAAGGCCGTTTCGCCGGGCGCGCCCGGCTTCAGGCGGTAGACGGCCTCGTCGGCCGGCGGAGCGGGCTTCTCCGCGGGACGGCAGGCCGTGGCGAAAAACGCGCAGGCCGCCGCCGAGAATAGGATGAGGGCGGGGAGGGTCCGGATTTTAGGGTTCATGCCTCCCATTATAGATTAAAAAAAGGCGTCGAGCATATAATAAAGTGATAGGAGGGTTTTGAAAGCGGCCTTCGCAATTTGTCACCAAATTGGGAGCGAGACCCTGAGCCTGCGCATTTACTTGGGATCGGAATTGATGTATCTTTATGAACTCATGAGAAAGCCGTTGCTATCCCTCGTCCTTCTCGCCGCGGTCACGCTGTCCGCGACGGCCTCTCTCCCGGCCCCGGCCGGGTCCATCAAGCAGGACCTCAACATCACCAACTACGATAAACAAATCCGGGACTTGAGCTCCCAGGGCCTGACGCTCGCCTTCTACCTCCGGATCGGGAACATCGCCGCCCAGCCTTATTACCTGATGCGGTACGACTATAGGGTCCTCATCAACCAGGTGGAATACCTCCGGCTGGACGTCCCCCTCGACAAGCCCATCCGGATCGATCCCTCCCGGGAAACCCTCCTCGCCCTACCGCTCAAAATCACCAATGCGCTGCTGTTCCAGGTCATCCCCGGCTTGGAGGCCGAGGACAAGGCCAACTGCTACATCATGGGCAACGTGATCTTCGCGGACGAGCGGAGGCGGGAGGAAAAGATCCCGATCGTCTTCGGGGGCGAGTTCCCCATCTTCCGCGATCCGGCCGCCGACCTGCTTCCCCTCAAGATCAACGACCTGACCGTGGCCGGGGCCGACCTCGTGTTCCAGGTCAGGTTCTCGAACGGGAACAGCTACGAGCTGTTCATCGACGCCATCCGCTTTAACGTCAGCTTCGGCGAGCGCGAAATCGGGAGCGGGGATATCCCGGGCGACAAGAACATCGAGCCGCGGGGCATGAAAACCTTCGATCTGCCGTTTCTCGTCAGCTTTTTCGAGGTCGGCCAGGAAGTCCACGGCCTGCTCCAGGGGAGCGCCGTCCCATGCCGGTTCCGGGGCGAGGTCGACGTTTCCACGATCTGGGGGAAGATCACGGTTCCCTTCGACGTCAACCAAACCCTGATTATAACAAAACCTTCTTGAGCCTTGGGGCTCGTCAAAGGGGTGTCACCATGGACGTCCTCGAAGCCATCCGGACGCGGCGGAGCGTTCGTAAATACAAACCGACCCCCATCCCGGACGACGTTTTGGGCCGGCTCCTGGAAGCCGTCCGCTTGGCGCCCTCGGCCAAGAACTTCCAGCCCTGGAAATTCATCCTGATCCGGGATCCGGAGCTCAAAGCCAAGATCGCCTCGGCCTGCGTCAACCAGACCTTCATGGCCCAAGCGCCGGTCATCGTCGCGGCCTGCGGCCTGCCCGAGAAGAGTTACGCCGGGATGGGGCGCTACATGAGTTCCTGGCCGGTCGACGTCACGATCGCCTTCGAGCACCTGGTCCTCCAGGCCCAAGCCGAGGGGTTGGGAACCTGCTGGATCGGCGCCTTCTACGAGGAGGAAGTCAAAGCCTTGCTCGGGGTTCCGGCCGCCGTCAGGGTCCTGGGGCTGACGCCGCTCGGCTATCCGGCCGAGAGCCCGGCCGCCCGTACCCGCAAGCCGCTCTCCGAGATTATTTCCGCGGAAAAGTTCTGAGGCTTCCTCCCGTCACCGGAAGGAAGCCCCGATCGAAAGAGATGGATTCCGGCAGGTCCGATCAGAACCAGTAATTGATCCCGGCCGTCACCTGAAAACCGCTCAGGTCGAAATCGTCGAACCCCTTGAAGGCGTCGGTGAACTTGCCCTTCTTGACGAAATGCTGTTTGAACTCGGCTTCGAGGGTCAGCCGGTTGGCGATCGGGATCTGGAGCCCGGCGAACCAGTGGCCGCCGAAGCTGAACCGGGTGCTCTCATCGGCCTGAGTCGGCAGGATCTTGTAAACGCTGACCTCGCCCAAGTCGGGGTCGTCGTAGACGTATTCCTCGCTGAAATCGACCATGTCGCCGCGTAGCCGGACGCCCCAGATGTAAACGCCCGCGCCGCCGCCGAGATAGGGGATGATTTTGTTCCGCCGGCCCAAAGGCAGGATTTTAATCGAGACCTGAATGGGCAGGAGGCTGAACGAGAACGAGTGGGAGACGGCGAAGTCGCCGTCGTAGTATTTCTGGGGAAAGGCGAAGTCGCCCGAGTCCGTCTCGTAGCCGACCCAGTCCTTGTAATTGCCGGCCTTGACCTTGTCGTAGGAGTCCAGGCTGAAAACGAGGCTCAGCTCCCGGGTCAGAAAGAATTCATAGGAGAAGCCCAGGATCGAGTTCGTGAAATCGGCTTTCTTGAAGGTCATGTTGTCGAATTCGATCGTCCACAGGCTGTCCTTGTAATCGGTCCCGTGCAGGGCGCGGGGGAAGAAATACCCGCCCCTGAGGCTGAAAGCGTTGGAATAAGCAAGGGCGGGAGCCAGTATCAGGATGGCCGCGAGGATGGCAAAGCTCTTTTTCATGTCGTTCCTCCTTGAAACTCAATTATAGCTTTTTGCAAGTTGCGTGCCAATTTATTGATATCGTCCCCCAGGGAGGCGGGCCGGGGTTTCTGTCCCGGAAACAGGTCACCTGTCCCCCGCCATAATTCTGGGGACACATCACTTAATTCCCTTCTCCCCCGGAATTAAGTGATGTGTCCCCAGAATTATGCATGCCGGGGAGCAGCCTTGCAGCACTCAGGGCTTCCATGAGTGTCGGAGGGTTGACTTTTCCCTTCCCCCTCCTTAATATGCCTGTAGATGGCGGTCGCTGCCGCCGGCTTAGGGCCATGGAAAGAAACAAACAGACCTCGATCATTAAAGTCGATCCTAACCGGGTCGAAAAGGACAAGGTCCAGAAGATCGCCGACGTCCTGGGCAAGGGGGGCCTGATAGCCTTTCCGACCGAGACGTTCTATGGGCTGGGCGCCCACGCCCTGATCAGGGACGCGGTCGAGGCCATCTTTCGCATCAAGAGCCGCGACCCCGGAAAACCCGTCTCGGTCATCGTCTCGGACCTGGCCATGTTCGAGCGCATCGTCGAGCCGCCGCCGGCGGTTTTCAAGGCGATCGCCTCCCGATTCTGGCCGGGGCCGCTGACCCTTGTCCTCCGGGCCGTCCCCGGGATCCCCGATAATATCCTCGGTCCGGACCGGACCATCGGCATCCGCTTTCCCAGGGTGGATTGGCTGCGGTCGGTCGTTAAAACCCTCGGGGCCCCGATCACCGCGACCAGCGCCAACATTTCGGGTGAAAAGGAACTTTACGATCCCAGGAACGTCAAGCGGGCTTTCGCCGGCCTGGTGGACTTGATCGTGGACGGAGGCCGGACTCCGGGCCTGCTCGCGACGACCGTGCTGGACCTGACCCAGGACAAGCCCCGCATCCTGAGGGACGGCCAGGTCTCCCGTTCCGCCCTCGAAGAATTCCTCTAATCCCCTTCGCGGGATTCCAGGGACGTAAGTCCGTGGAGCTTCAACGGCTGAGGAGGCAGAGCATGAACCTCAAAAAACATTCAAGACGGCGGGACTCGGAACAATCTTTTTGGGGGTGGGGGGTAGTCGGCGCTCTAATCTTCTTTACGCTGCTGGTCGCGCCCGGAGCGGCCTTGGGCATGAAGGTCACCAAGAATATTCCCTACGTATCTTTCCCCGGCGTCAAGCTGAACCTGACCAGCTTGGACATCTACGCCCCAGACGACGCCGGCCCGTCAAACAAACATCCCGTCATGATCTACATCCATGGCGGGGCTTGGGCCATGGGCGATAAGAGCCAGGTCAACCTCAAGCCGGCGGCCTTTACCTCGAGGGACTATGTTTTTGTCTCGGCCAACTACCGGCTGACGACGTCGAAAATCAAATTTCCCGTCCACGCCTACGATATCGCCAAAGCCGTCGCCTGGGTCTATTCCCACGGCGCGGTCTACGGGGCGGATAACCGGAAAATCTTCCTGATGGGCCACTCGGCGGGCTGCCATCTCGTCGCGATCGTCGCCGCCGACTCGACCTATCTTAAGGCCGAAGGCCTCGGCCTGAAGAATATTAAGGGCGTTATCGACCTCGATACCCAGGCCTATGATCTTCCCCGCCTGGCCGAAGGATACGGAGGCCAGCTGCCCGAAACCTATGCCTATACTTTCGGAACCGATCCCGACGACTGGGCTTCCGCCTCGCCCATCACCTATATCAAATCCGGCCGCGGGATTCCTCCCCAGATCATCGCCTACAGCGGAGGCATCGCGGGCGTGGAGGACATTCAGAGGAAGGAGCAATCCGAGGCCTTCTATCGCGCCCTGGGCAAAGCCCACATCACCACCCAACTCGTCCCGGCCCCGACCAAAACCCACGCCCAGATCAACCGGGAGTTCGGACTGACGGGCGACCCGGTCACCGAGGCCTGTTTCTCCTTCCTGGCCCGAATCTTGAAGGGAAGCAAGTAACATTGTTTTTTCGCAGTTCCTGTGGATAAAGCTGTTGAAAAAGCCTCGATAAGAATCTCAAGATACTGATCAATAGATAATTCTATCAGATTGCACATCTTTTCGTCGCATGAGACAGCCTGTGCTTTTATCCGCCCTGACGAACCTTGACCCGTTCGCCGACGCTACCCCGCCCTGAAAGGCGGGGCTTTGAATCGGAGCCCCGCCTTGCAGTACTCATGGCTTCCATGAGTGCCGCCTTTCAATACTCATGAACCGTTTCCGGTTCATGAGTGCAGCGGCTTCGCAGTACTCAAGGAGCCGTAACAACGGCTCCTTGAGTGCCGGCATTCATGCCGGGGAGTCGGGGGGTTGACTGCGATGGGGCCGATAGGGGCGAGGCGATCCGAAGCTCTCGAGCTTTGGCCCGGTGTGATCTTATTTGACCTTGGTGCCGGGGGCGACCTCGCGGTCGAAGAAGGGGATGATGGCTTTTCCGTCCGGCGACACGGCCGCCAGGAGCATGGCCTGGGATTCGACGCCGCGGATCATGGCCGGCTTCAGGTTGGCGATGACGATGAGGCTCTTGCCGAGAAGGTCCTCGGAGGCGTAGGTCTCGGCGACGCCCGCCACCATTTGGCGCTTCTCGGTTCCCAGGTCGATCTCGAGTTTGAGGAGCTTATTGGCCCCCGCCACCCGCTCGGCCTTGAGGATCTTGGCGACCTTGAAATCCATCTTCATGAATTCTTCATAGCTGATCTGGTCCATGTGTGTCTCCTTTTGGGGCGCCGGAGCCGCTTTGGGTTGAGCCTTGGCGGTCTCGATCCGGGGAGGATCTTCGCCCAGAAAATCCTTGAGGGCGACCCGCGGGAAGAGCGGATGCGGTTCCTTAATCTCTTGGGTGGGCTTAAAACCCTCGAAGGCGAGGTCCTGATAGCGAACGCAGGACAGAAGCTTTTTCTCGCCGAGGAAGTCCCAGACCTTGTCCGCCGTCGTGGGCATCACCGGATAGAGCAGGTAGGAAATCCCGCGGATGGCGGCGGCCGCCTGGCAGAGAATCCGCGCCAGCCTGGGCCGCTGGGCCGGGTCCTTGGCTATCTTCCAGGGCTCGCGGCCGGCCAGGTATTTATTGACGGCGTTGAGATAGGCCCAGATTTCCTCGAGCGCCTTGTTGATCGCATATTCGTCGTAGAGCGTGAAGACGCGCTCTTTGAGCGTTCCGAACTCGGCCCTGAGCTTGGCGTCCTCTTCGGCCTCGGCCCCGCACTCGCCGATCATGCCGCCGAAGTAGCTCCGGATCATGGTCAGGGTCCGCTGGACGAGGTTCCCGAAATCGTTGGCCAGGTCGGAATTGACCCGGTTGACGAAGCCTTCGTGGGAGAAATTGCCGTCGAGTCCGATCGGGACCTCGCGGAGCAGGAAATAGCGGAGGGCGTCCGGCCCGAACGCGTTCAGGATCTGGTAGGGATCGAGGACATTGCCCTTGCTCTTGGACATCTTGGCCTCGTCCTTGAGCCACCAGCCGTGGCCGAAGACGCACTTGGGGAGGGGGAAGCCGCCGGCCATCAGGAAGGCCGGCCAGAAGACGGCGTGGAAGCGCAGGATGTCCTTGCCGATCAGGTGGATGTCGGCCGGCCAGAATTTGGCGCAGAGCTCGGCCTTCCAGCCGTAGCCGATTCCGGTCAGATAATTGTTGAGGGCGTCGAACCAGACGTAGATCGTGTGCTTGGGGTCGCCCGGGACCGGGATGCCCCACTTGACGGTCGTCCGGGTGATGCTGAGGTCCTTGAGGCCCTGGCGGACGAAGCTCGAGACCTCGTTCATCCGGCTGGGCGGGCGGACGAAAGACGGGTTCGCGGCGTAATAGTCGAGGAGCGGCTGCTGGTAGGCCGACAGCCTGAAAAAATAGGATTCCTCGGAGACGACGCCCGCCTTGCGGCCGCAGTCGGGACAGACTTTGGTCCCGTCCGGCTCGAGCGGGATGTCGTCGGCCAGGAAGTTCTCCTCGCTGACGCAGTACCAGCCCTTGTAGGTTCCCTTGTAGATGTCCCCCTTGTCGAGGAGCCGCTGGAAGAGCTGCTGGACGCCCCTCTCGTGGAAATCCATGGTCGTCCGGATGAAGAAATCGTACTCGATATTCAGGGCTTTCCAGAGGTCGAGGATCCGACCCACGACCTTGTCGGCCAGCTCGATCGGGGTCAGCCCTTTTTCGGCCGCCGCCTTTTCGATCTTCTGGCCGTGCTCGTCCGTCCCGGTCAGGAAGAAGATCTCCTTGCCGCGGAGCTTCTGGAAGCGGGCCAGCGCGTCGGCGATGATCGTCGTGTAGGCGTGGCCGATGTGGGGGACGTCGTTGACGTAGTAGATCGGCGTCGAGACGTAGAACGTCCCGGGGTTCTCAGAGCTCTCTGCCACCGGACAGCCCTCCTCGGATCAGGGTCATCGCCTCGGCCCGTGTGGCCGGGTTGGTCCGGAACGAGCCCCGGACGGCCGAGGTGACCGTGATCGACTTCGGCTTCTTGGCCCCCCGCATCGACATGCACATGTGCTCGGCCTCGATGACGACCATGACGCCTAGGGGATGGAGTCGCTCGTCGAGGAGGTCGGCGATCTGCTTGGTCAGCCGCTCCTGGACCTGGAGGCGGCGCGAAAAAACGTCGATGACCCGGGCGATCTTGCTCAACCCGACGATCCGGCCGGCCTTGGGGATGTAGGCGACATGGGCGACCCCGGCGAAGGGGAGAAGGTGGTGTTCGCACATCGAGTACAGGGGAATGTTCCGGATCAGGACCATCTCGTCGTGGCGCTCGCTCTCGATGACGGAGAGCTCGGCGGCCGGATTTTCGTGGGTGCCGCCCAGGATCTCCCCGAACATCCGGGCGACCCGCTGGGGGGTCGCCTTGATGCCGGGCCGCTCGGCGTCCTCGCCGACGCCCTCGAGAATGAGACGGACCCCGCGCTCGATCCGCTTGAGGTCCATCGTTTTCTTCGAGGTCGTCTTAGGATTCACGATCGCTTGTCCTTTAGATTTTACATTTTCCGCCTTGGGGCCGCCTTGCCGATGCTTTCAACCTTTCGACCTTGCGTCTGTTCGTAGACCCGGAGGGCGGCCCGCATAACGTCCTTGAGAGGGCGGCCGCCGGCCTTGGCGGCCTTGACGCAGTCGGCATACTCGGGCTGGACGTTGACGGGTTTCCCATCAAGCCGGGAGATCTTGATGCCGACCTCCCCGCCGCTCACCCGGACCTTGCGGAACTCCCGCTCCAAGGCCCGCCGTTCGACCGGAAAGTACCGGACGCCGATCGTCGTCGTCTCCTTGAAGACGGCGGCGATCAGGCACTCTATTTTATCAAGGGGGGCGAGGAGGGTCAATTTTGTCCCCAGCCGGTTCTTTTTCATGACGACGGGGGAGAGGGTCGCGTCGAGGGCGCCCAGGCGGAGGGCTTCGTCCAGAAAGTAGGCCAGGACCTGGGGCGTCGCATCATCCACGGTCGCCTCGACGATATAGACCTGTTTTTGGGGTCTGAATCGGGCCAGGTCGCCGGCGTAAGCGCGCAAGATGTTGGGAAGCTCAGGAAGGTCCCGGCCGCCAGCGCCGTATCCGATCTTGTCGTAGATGAGCTCGGGGAAGGGGAGGAAGGCCTCGGCCAGGGTCGAAACGATCGCGGCGCCGGTGGGCGTCACCAGTTCCGCGGAGGCGTGGGCGGAGTAAACCGGCGCGTTCTTGAGGAGCTCGGCGACCGCGGGCGGCGGGACGGGGAGGACGCCGTGCGACGTCTTGACCCAGCCGCTCCCGACATTGAGGGGCGAGCAATAGATCGCGCGGATATCGAGTTCTTCGAGAAGGAAGCAAGTCCCGATGATGTCGACCAGGGCGTCGTCGGCCCCGGCCTCGTGGAGGTGGGTCTTGCGGAAGGGGCGGCCGTGGACTTTGGCTTCGGCCTCGAACAGGCGCTTGAAGACGGCTAGGGCTTTATCCCCGACGGGGGCGGGAAACGGGATCTTGCGGATGAAGGCCGTGACATCGTCCCAGGTCCTCCCCTGGGCGTGGCGGCGGACTTCAACGTCGACCTTGAGGCCGCGCAGGGCGCCGCGCCGGACGTCCTTGACCTCGATCCGGACCGGGAGCTTGAGGGCGGCCATCCGCCGCTTGAACAGCGCGGCCGGCACCCCCAGGTCGAGGAGGGAGGCGAGGATCATGTCGCCGCTCAGGCCGGCCGTCGCCTGGAAGTAGACGTAACGCATGGGCTAAGGATAGCATAAAAAGGTGACGCTTAACCATGTCCCCCCGTGAAAAAAAGGGACATGGATAAGCGTCACCTTTTTATGTAAAATACCTTTCGAGGGACGACAATGCGCAAGGAATTGAGGGCGATCGCCCTGCGCTGGATGGTCGAGATATGGCAGGAAGGGAAGGTCGGGGCCGTCGACGAACTCCACGCCCCGGACTTCATCGATCACAGCCCCGGCAGCCGCAACTCCGACAACGAAGGCTTCAAATCCGGGGTCCGCGACCACTATAAAACCTTCCCCGATTTTTACGCGGCGACCGAGGAACTGGCCATCGACGAGGCGGCCGGCAAAGTCACCATCCTCTGGGCGGCGACGGGAACCCAAGTCGGCGAGTACCTGGGTGTTCCCCCCTCGGGACGGCGGATCGCCTTCCGGGGTATCGAGATCCTCAGGATCGAGAACGACAAGATCGTCGAGCGCTGGGGCGAATGGGACGGTATGGACCTCCTCGTTCAGCTCGGCCTCTGGAAGGGCTGATCTCAGATCGCGGCTTCGATCGCGGGTAAGATCTCGCCGGACTTTCCGCGGAATGACAGGTGGGCCATCTCGGTCAAGGGCGTCGGCTCGGGATTAATCTCGATCAGGGCTGCCCCGGCCTGAACCGCAGTCAGGGGAAGGGAGGCCGCGGGCTGAACATAGGCTGAAGTTCCTACGACGAGCATGACCCGGCAGGCGGCGCTCAGGGCGAAGGCATTCTCCAGGACGCTCCGGTCCAGCATCTCCCCGAACCAAACGATGTGAGGCCGGAGGATGGCTCCGCAATCCGGGCAGCGGGGGAGGCCTTTCTCCGCGGGCTCTGCCTCGGAATCGAAAACGGTCCCCTCCTTTGTGCAGCGGGTTTTCCAGATATTCCCATGGAGTTCAATGATGTTTTTTGAGCCGGCTCGACGGTGGAGCCCGTCGACGTTCTGGGTGATGATGTCGATCCGGTCGAATCGGGTCTCCCAGCGGGCCAGAGTCAGGTGTCCCGGATTGGGAGCGACCTTACGTATCAGGCTTTGGCGCCAGCGATACCACTCCCAGACAAGATTGGGATCGCGCCCGAAGGCCTCCGGGGTGGCCAGGTCCTCGGCCCGGAACCGCTTCCAGAGGCCGTCTTTCCCCCTAAAGGTGGGCACGCCCGACTCGGCCGAGATCCCCGCCCCGGTCAATACGACCACGGTCTTGGCCTTCCGGAGGAGATCGGCCGCGGCTTCGAGGAGGCTTCGGTCCATGAGTCGCTTCCGAGTCCTTCCAGCATAACGCGGCCGGCCGAAAAAGACAAATCCGCGCTCTCTCTCTGTACTCTCTTGACTTGTCAACCCCGGGCATTATATAGATTAGGTTCGTCCAAGGAGAAATACGATGGCCAAGTCGAAGGTCAAATCCCCCAAAAAAGCCGCTCCCCGTAAAACGGCCCCTCGAAAGCCCGCCCGCAGGAAGCCCGCGCCGCCCCGTGCCGACATCGGCATCCTGGGCGGGACCGGCCTTTACGAGATCGAGGGCATCCGGGACGTCCGGGAGGTCAGGCTTTCGACCCCATTCGGGAAGCCCTCCGACGCCTACGTCATCGGGACTCTCGAAGGAAAACGGGTCGCCTTCCTGAGCCGCCACGGCAGGGGCCATCGCTTTCTTCCGGCCGAGGTCAATTATCGGGCCAACATCTTCGGGTTCAAGCTCCTCGGGGTCGAGCGGATCATCTCGGTCAACTCGGTCGGCTCCCTCAAGGAGGATGTTGAACCCCGGGATTTCGTTTTCGCCGACCAGTTCTTCGACCGGACGCGCCGCCCCAACACTTTCTTCGGAAACGGGATCGTGGCCCATATCTCCTTCGCCGAACCCGTCTGCCCCGACCTCTCCCGGACCCTCTACGAGGCCGCCCGCGGCCTCGGCCTGAGGGCCCACCCGGGCGGGGCCTACGTTTGCATCGAGGGCCCGGCCTTCTCGACCAAGGCCGAATCCAAGGCCTACCGCCTCTGGGGCGGGACGGTCATCGGGATGACGGGCGCGACCGAGGCCCGCCTGGCCCGCGAGGCCGAGATCTGCTACACGACCATGAACCTGGTCACCGACTACGACGTCTGGCATGAGGAAGAGGAATCGGTCACCGTTGAGATGATCCTCGACAACCTCAAGCTCAACATCGGGAACGCCAAGGCCCTCATCAAGAAGGCGCTGGCCGCCCTGCCCGAAGCGCGGGGAGCCGCCTGCGCCTGCGCAAGCGCGCTCAAGAACACGATCGTGACCCGGCCCGACTTGATACCCGGGACGGTCAAGGCCGCCCTCAAGCCCCTCATCGGAAAATATCTTGCGCGCTGACCCGGAAACGCCATGAGCCTCGTCATCGTCGGATCGCTGGCTTTCGACACGATCGAGACGCCCCGCGAGCGCCGCGAGCGGATCGTCGGCGGCTCGGGGACCTACTGCGCCCTGGCGGCGAGCTTCTTCACGAAACCCAAAGTCGTCGGCGTCGTCGGCCGCGACTTCCCCCGCCGGACGATCGATCTCCTCAAGTCGCGGAAGATCGACCTCAGCGGCCTCCAGATCAAACCCGGCAAAACCTTTCACTGGGAAGGCCGCTACGGCAGCGACCCCAACCAGCGGACGACGATCAAGACCGATCTCAACGTCTTCCAAGACTTCAAGCCCGAGCTCCCGCCGTCCTACCGGGACGCCGACATCCTCTTTCTGGCCAACATCGACCCCGACCTGGCCGGGCCCGTTTTCGGCCAGCTCCGCAAGCGTCCGGCCCTGGTCGCCCTGGATACGATCCGGTTCTGGATCGATACCAAGCCGGAGGCCTTGTTCCGGACCCTGGCCGGCGTCGACATCTTCTTCGCCAACGACGAGGAGGTCAAGCTCCTGGGCGAGGACATTAATCTCATCAAGGCGGGACGGCGCCTGCTCCGACTCGGGCCCCGGATCATCATCGTCAAGAAGGGCGAACACGGGGCGCTTGTCTTCACCAAGGACTTCGTGTTCGGGACCCTGGCCCATCCCTGCGAGGACGTCGTCGACCCGACCGGGGCGGGCGACTGCTTCGCGGGCGGCTTCCTGGGCTCGCTGGACAGGGCCGGCCGCCGCGGCCCGGCCGAGATCCGCAAGGCGACCGTCTTCGGCAGCGTCATCGCCTCGTTCGCCATCGAGGACTTCGGCATCGACCGCTTCAAGACGCTGACCCGGCGGGAGATCGATAAACGCTATCGAGATTTCAAACGCCTGGTGGCCTTTTAGGCCGTCGATTAGGGAGAAGATCATGCCGGACCATCGGATGCCCGTCGAGCCGTTCAGGATCAAGACCGTCGAGCCCCTTCGCCGGACTTCGCGCCCGGAGCGCGAAAAGGTGCTGCGGGCGGCCGGCTTCAACGTCTTCAACATCCCGGCCGAGAAGGTCTTCATCGACCTCTTGACCGACTCGGGGACTTCGGCCATGAGCGATCGCCAGTGGTCCGGACTCATGGTCGGCGACGAATCCTACGCCGGGGCCCGCAGCTTCTTCCGGTTCGAGGCGGCCGTCAAGCGGATCTTCGGGTTCAAGCATGTCATTCCGACCCACCAGGGCCGGGCCGCCGAGCGGATCCTGTTCGAAACCCTCCTCAAAAAGGGCGACGCCGTCCCCAACAACATCCACTTCGACACGACCCAGGCCAACATCGAGGTCCGCGGCGCCGACGCGGTCAATCTCGTCGTCCCCGAGGCCTTCGATCCCGACCTCGAAGCCCCGTTCAAGGGCAACCTGGACACGGCCCGGCTCGAGGCCCTTATCAAGTCCAGGGGCGTCAAGCGGATTCCGCTGGCCATGATGACGATCACCAACAACAGCGGAGGAGGGCAGCCCGTGTCGCTGGCCAATATCCGCGAGGTCAGCCGGCTTCTGCGACGGCACCGGATCCCGTTCTTCTTCGACGCCTGCCGGTTCGCCGAGAACGCCTTTTTCATCAAGAAGAGGGAGGAAGGCTACGGGCGGAAATCGATCCTGGAGATCGCCCGCGAGATGTTTTCGCGCGCCGACGGGGCCACCATGAGCGCCAAGAAGGACGCCCTGGTCAACATCGGCGGGTTCGTCACCCTCAACGACGACAGGCT
>Ga0315277_10007507_pt1 | contig 14151 bp, 7 predicted proteins | sample YL17G05_15_MG_FD_203695 | JGI IMG/M metagenome (GOLD analysis project Ga0315277, IMG submission 203695) | Sediment microbial communities from Yellowstone Lake, YNP, Wyoming, USA - YL17G05_15 | ecosystem: Environmental > Aquatic > Freshwater > Lake > Sediment | place: USA: Wyoming | collected... | reverse complement strand
CGCCCGCTGGCTCGCGACCCCGACGCCTTCCTCAGACTCTGGCGCGAGCGGATACCATTCTATGAACGGGCCCGCCTGCGGGTTGACGCTACGCTCCCGGTCGCCGATGTGATAGAACAAATTCTCGGGCAACTGAAGGAGAGCCAGCGGCGATGATGCCTGCCACTCAGCCACCAAGAACAGTCTTTTGTTTTCTTTGTGCCCTTGGCGTTCTTTGTGCCTTTGTGGTGAATGGCTCCGCTCAGGTTGGGGTGGAGCGGGGCGTGTTCCATATTACGTTGAACGGGAAAGAGATCGGTACGGAACGCTTCGAGATCGGGCCGAGCGAGAAAGGCCTCCGCGCCACCGGCGAACTGCAGATCACGCAGCCGGAGGTCGGCCGCGTGGTCGAGACAGCCACGCTGGTGCTCGCCGGCGGCAACGAGCCGACGCACTATGAGCGGATCCAGAAAGCGCCCAAGCGCGGTTCGGTCACCATGACCTACACCGGCGAGATAGCCGCGGTCCATTACGTCACACCCGAAGGCCAGATTCAGGACGTGGAGTTCAAAGTTCCCAAGAACGTGCTGATTCTGGACACCAATTTCTTCCACCACTACACCTTCCTGGTGCGCCACTACGATTTCCTGAAGGGCGGGCAGCAGCACATGACCGTGCTGGTGCCGCAGGAGGGATTGCCCGGCGTGGTCACGGTTGAGTACGTGGGTCCCGACCAGTCGCTGAGGAAGCTTCTGGCCCACACCGATCAGCTTGACATCGAGTTGTGGACCGACGATGCCGGCCAGGTGATGAAACTGCGGGTGCCCGCCGCCAACGTCGAAGTCACCCGCGAATCGAAGTAGCGCCGGGCCCGGCTTGGGCCGGGCAACTGCGCCGCGAGCGTAAGGGAGCGCGTCCCCGCCTTCCGCCGCGCCAACTTTCTCACACCTATCCCCGGCTGTTTTGATAACCTAGCACACCAGTGTCGCCACACAGGCACCGCTGAGTGTTATGTACCCTTCGGAATGGGCAGGACGGCGGATTGAAACCTTCGCAAACTACTTCCCGGTCGTGTGGGCGGAAGACCCTTATCATCTCATCGAGCCGGGTGAGATCCAGACGCTAAAGGCGAGGCTGGCGCTCAAGGGGCACGACGTGGTATCGGTTGCGGACGCCTTCTCGCTGCGGTTGGTGTTGAACTCGCGCGATCCGTCCACAGCCCGCCTCGTCTTGATCGACCAGTCCTACACACTCCGGGAGGCGCACCTGCTGCCGAAGGATGCCAAACCGCAGGACTTGGTGCCGCTCAAGGCGCCCGACTGGAAACCGTTGCTGGACCGCGACGCGATCTTCCGGCCCACGGTGCGCGGGTTCCTCATCGGTGTTACGGAGGACCACGCATGGCCGGCCGCAGTTGATATCTTTCCGTATGAAGAGCTGGCCCGCAGCGATCCGGACGGCTTCGTCCGGGCGTTTGAGAGCTTCCGCGAGACAGGGCGGCCGGTCACCGAGGAAGACCTGGTGATGGTCGGCGCCAGTGCCGTTCTAAAGATCGATCTGTTGGGGCTCAGCGACCCGGTTCTTGCCCTCGAGCTCGCTTTCCACAGCGAGAGAAGTTGGCGCGAACTTAGCAAGTTCTTCAACCGTGCCGAAGTCGAGCTGATTCGCGAGCGGCTGTGCACGCTCCCTGCTCCCCTGGGGCAACTGTTCGGTCCTTTGGCTGACACCGCCCGGCTGGCGGTCGTTTCTCTGATGGTATTCAGTCAGCACAGCGACACGCCCGGACGGCTGCTGCCCATCCTGTCGCCGGCCCTGGCACCATACGTCGATTGCCCGGCCATGCCGGTAAGCGAACCACCATCGTGGTTCCTTCAGGAGGAGGTTCCGCGGTTCGAGGAACTGGTCGATTCCAATTTCCTCAAGTATCTCAACTCGTCACTGCAGCTCACCATCCCCGAGAACGCCCGGCGGTTGGCCGAACATGAGCGGCTGTCGTCGAAACTCCGTTCACAAGTTGCTTATGAGGTTCCATCTCCCCGGGCGGTCGCCGGTCTTGTCGCGGCGGAACTCGATTTCTCCATCGACATCCTCGTCCCACAGTTCCGCGACAGTAAACAGTCTCTAGCTGAACTGGTAAGGCAGGCCGGACAAGCCATTGAACGGCTCCGGCTGACGCCGCCAGGACAGGCGAAGACGGAGAGCGTGCTTCACGTGTATGACCAGGAAGGCATGCACAAGGTCGATCTGTTGCTGGGCACGCTCAACAGCCTCATTCGGGACATCGAGGGGCCAGCCCGGCGGAACTGGCAGGCGATACCCGGCTTTGAGGAGCGCTGGAACAAGGACCTGCTGCAATGCAGGGATCTGATGAGCCAGGCGGCCAGGCTGCGAGACGATCTGGACTACGAGTTCGGCAGGCTCCTGGAGTCGAGGTACGCGCAGGTGGTTCCGCCCATTCTAACCACCGGGATGTTCTACGAGATGTTCATCGCCCCTCGGCGCCGGGCTGCCGACGGGAAGCTGTGCCCGGCATTGATCCTGGTGGTTGACAGCATGCGGCTCGACATCTGGCGCCTCCTCATCCAGCCGGCTCTTGAGCGGGAGTATTTCCTTGAGGAACAACTCGGCTTTGCCGAGCTGCCCTCGGAAACGGCCGTCTCGCGCTCCTGTTTCTTTGCGGGAAAGGCGCCTGCCGATCTGCTCCCAGGAGCCAGGGAATCAGACCAACTGGCGGACTTGGTCCGCCGGGCTCATGGTTCGGCGATCAGCTTTACCGAATCTGGTCGGAAGCGGCAGGGCATGCGTTATTACGTTTGCTCGAACGACAGCGCCACGCGGGCCGGCGTATTCAATTTCCCCGACTTGCTGTCGCATCATGTGGATTGGGACCAGCCGATCCTGCATCAAGCTTACCAGCCCTTTGTGCGCGAGATCCGGGCGGTGCTGGCCGAACTGGGCAGGGAGACGCTCGTTTTCATAACCTCGGACCATGGACATTACCGGCCGGAGAGCGCCTCGCCGATCTTCCTTGATAACGCGCAGAATGTCGGCTATCGGCGTGCCTACGTGGCATCACGGGTGGAGGGCCAGCACGCCCGGCATTTATTCCAGATTCTGGCGCACACACTGCGTCATAATCTTCCCGGGTACTTCGTTTTTCCGAAGCCCGGGTATCACCTGCGCAGCCGGGAAGAGCATGGGACCGGTGGTCGTTCGGAGGCCGCCTATCGGCACGGCGGGTTGAGCATGGCCGAGGTGGTGGTGCCCGTGGTGGCGTTGCGGCACCGGGCGGCCCCCGCCGTGCTTCGCATCAGCGTAAGCTTGCGCGGAGCCGTCGTCGTCGGACGACCCGCTGCCATTCAGGTGAGCCTTTCGGCCGATGGCGTGGTCCGTTCCCCGATCCGGCTCGGCGCGGATACTTCCGACGTAGAATCCATCATTGTGGCCGGGGCCAGCAGCACTCCGGAGTCGCATGTGCTTCGCTATGTGCCGGCTTCACCGGGGAGGCGCCGCATTCTCATTCACGCCGTGCTGGGAGAACAACCGGCCGCTACGGCGCCTCTCGACGTGGACGTCGCGCCGGCCCCTGTGCCCGAGGACGAGGCGAGGATTAAACTGAGAAAGATTTGGGGCGATGACTGAAACCTCTCCACAAGAAAAGGTAACCGCGGCTTTCGGACGGCTGGCCGTGGAGAAGAAGAAGACCCGGCTGTCCGACCTGAAAGAGTTTCCGCGCTACGTCATCGAGTACCTGATCAACCAGTTCTGTCCGGGTCACGATTTCGATGCCGAAATTGCCGATGTGCGCCGGAAACTGGCCCGCAACTATGCCTCCCCAGCCGACGCTCCGCGCATCTTGCACGAACTCAAGCAGAAGCGCCGGCTCGACCTGATCGGCCGCGTGGAAGTCCGTTTGGAGACCAGCGAGGACAAGTACTGGGCGGCGCTGGCCGCCCTCAACGAGCGCTACATCCACGTCAGCGAGACGCTCATCAACAAGTACCCGCGCTTGATGGGCGGCATGTGGGGCATCGCCGAGCTGGCCTACGACGAGCAGCAGGTCTGGAAGTCCAAGGTCACGCCGCTGATCCTCACCGACTTCACTCCCTTCCAGCACGGCCGCATCGACATCAAGGAGTTCCAGCAGGCTCGCTCACGGTTCACGCGTGACGAATGGATGGACCTGCTGCTCAATACCACCGGTCTGAACCCAGCAGTCCACAACGCGCGGCAGAAGCTGCTCATCCTGGCGCGGCTGGTCCCCATGGCCGAGCGCATGGTCCACCTCATTGAGCTTGGTCCTCGGGAAACGGGCAAGAGCTACGGCTACAAGAACCTTTCCTACTACTCCTACATGCTGTCGGGCGGCCGCGCTACTCCGGCGGCCTTGTTCGTCCACGCGGGCACCGGCAAGCCGGGCCTGGTGGCGCAGTTCGACACGCTGGTGTTTGATGAAATCGCCCATACTGAGTTCAAGGATCCTACGGCCACCGTCTCGATCTTCAAGGACTACATGGAGTACGGCAACTTCAGCCTGGGGCGTTTCCATGTGAAGGGCGAGGCCTCAATCGTCTTCATTGGCAATATCGATGTGCTCGGCAGCCTGCCGCACGAGAAATACGAGCACCTGTTTGAGCCGCTGCCCGAGGAAATGGTCGATACAGCGCTGTTCGAGCGCATCCACGGCTTCCTGCCCGGCTGGGAGATACCGAAGCTCACGGACCAGAGTTTCGCAGACGGCTACGGCTTCACGCTGGACTACTTCGCCGAGTTGCTGCACCTCCTGCGCGGCACGCTGTTCCCGGCCGACCCGGCGTCCCGCTACCGGCTATACAACGCCAAGAGCCGGGACGTGGAGGCCGTTCACAAGATCGTCCGGGGCCTGATGAAGCTGCTCCACCCGGACGGGCACGCCAGCGACGACGAACTCGCTGAATACGTGGCCTATGCAGTTGAGGCACGCCAGCGCGTCAAGGATCAACTTTCGGTGATGGCGCCCGGCGAGTACCCGCAGTACACCATCGAATTCGAGCTCGGCACCAAGCGGCTGCCGGTATCGCCGCCCGAGCGTGGGCGCCGCCGCGCTCTCCGTATCCCCAGTTCGCCCCAGGTGGGCGTCGTCGTGGGGCTCGCTGTCGCCGGGGAGGCGGCCGGGACCATCCAGCTCATCGAGGTCCTTGCCCAGAAGGGCCACGGCGCGCTCAACCGGCTTGGCTCGATGGGCAAAGCCATGAAGGAGTCGGTGAAAGCGGCTTTTGAGTTCGTCTCCCATCGCAGGAAGTCGCTCGAAATCGTATCTGAGCTGCGCGACGGTTACGATCTCTCGGTCCTGGCGCTTCAGGGAGGCATTCCGAAGGAGGGCCCGTCGGCGGGGCTGGCCTTCGCCATTGGCATCATCTCCGCCCTGACGCAGCGCAGGGTGCGCAACGATGTGGCGGTCACCGGCGAAATCACGCTGCACGGCAATATCCTGGGCGTCGGCGGGCTGGCGCAGAAGATCGCTGCCGCACGCGACGCCGGCTCGCGCGTCGCCATCCTGCCGAAGGAGAACGAGCGCGAGGTCCGCGAATACCCGCCTGACGTGTTCCGGGGCCTCCGCTTGGTCTTTGTGGAAAAGGCCGACGAGGCTTTTGAGGAGGTGTTCTGCTGATGGCGGTGGACACCGAGAAGGTTCGGCGCACCTACTTCGATCACCCCCTCGTGTCCGAGACGCTCCGATGCCTGCCTGGTGCTTTGAAGCACCACGAGGCGGGTCCGTTTCGCCGGTACGTGATCGAGCACCTGCCGCAGAATAGTCTCAAGGGCCGCCAGCGAATTGCCCGCTACTTCCTGCAGCGCTTCTCCCGCGATGGCCGGATGAACTTGCCGCTGGCCGCCGCGATAGCCCGCTTTCGCGATTCCCGAACAAGCCGCGAGATTCTCTACTTCGAGCTGCTCCAGGTTTACCCGCTGCTGCTCGAGATCTCCACGCACTGGCTGGCCGAACTGCCGCCTGAGGGCGGGGCCCGCTCCAGCCTAGTGTCGTTTCTCGCTCCCAAGATCCCGGGCCGCAGCGTGGAAAAGGTCGCCAAGGACTCGCTCACGACTATGAAGCAGTGCGGCAAGGTGAACCGGCCGAAGCCGCGCTGGTACGTGGCTGCCTGGTCGCCGCCACCGCTTGAAGCATTTCTTTACGTGCTGGCGCGCCTGTGCCCCGAGCCGGCCATGCAGCGTGTGGACCTGTTTACCGGCCTTCCCGTGTTCCGCGCCATGCTCTGGCCTTCGTCATCGATTGAGGAACTGCTAGCCGAAGGGCAGCGGGCCGGCCACGTAAGCCGCATTTCGCGGCTCGACCAGTACCACCAGTTTGCGCTGGCCGGCAGCGGCAAAGAGCGGATGAGGCGCCTGGTGCCTAACCTGCCGTCGCCGCCCGAGCAGGCGCGGCTGTTCGAACCGCGCGTGGCCAGGGAGTAGCTATGCCTGGAGATCCTCGCATCCTGCCGCCCGACAAGATCCTGGAGGAACTGGGAAAGCTCTTCCTCACCCCGGCGCATGACCGGCACGTGTATACCGTTTACGGGCCGTATGCCGCGTTGCGGCCGTTCCAGAAGCGGCTCCGGGAGGAGGTTGAGCGCGGCAGCTTCAATACGCTCGGCCGGGTCGAGTACCTGTCGCTTAACCGCGATCTGCCGGAGCATTTGAAGGCCAAGGAGCAGTACGAGCGCGCGGCCGGGCTCGCACAGGCCCGCCGCGACGAGCAGTTGCGCACGCTGCTTTCCCAGGCGTTCCGCGACCTGATCACCGGCCGGATCGAGGCGCCTGGCACGCTCGGGTTGGTACTGGCGGACTTCGAACTGCTGTACGCCTACGACCTGGGCGGGAATGACATCTCGATCGTGCGCCAGGTGGCGATCAACGGAAAGCGCGTCTGCCTGCTGGCGCCCGGCGCGTTGCGCGACGGCCGGTTGTGGATTTTCGACGAGGATGACGAGTCGCGGCGGGAGTTCCCTGAGCCGCTGCTGTTCCTGAATTCCGGCTGGGTATTCAGCCCGGCGGCGACCGCCCAGCGGGTCTGAGATGCTCGGCCCCGGACTACGGCAGCCCATCTGAAGTGAGACGACCATGCCCAAGTCGCCGGAGCAGCTTTCGCTTTCCGCCGTGAGGCCCCAGGCCGCCAAGCGCGACTACAAGCCGTTTGTGCCGGGGCCGAATCCGGAGCTGCCCGAATTCATCAAAGAGCACTCGACGCCCTACGATCCGGCAACCGACATCTACGATGTGCCGGCCTTCGACCGCGATCTGGTGGTGGACAAGGCTTTCCCGCCCAAGGCCATCTACGACATGCACACGTATTGGTCAAAGAAGCACTGGGCCGCCATCAGAGAATACATCCGGCACTACCTGCCGGAGAAGTATTATCCGCGCGGCACCGGCCTAGTGCTGGATTGCTTCTCAGGCTCGGGCATGACCGGGGTGGCGGCCATGATGGAAGACCGTCCGTGCGTGCTGATCGACGCCTCGTCCGCCGCTGCGTTCATCTCCCACTGCTACACCCACCCGGTTGATCCCGAGGAGCTGCGCGAAGCCTACGACCGGATGATGACCGAGGAGTACCCTGATGAGCTGAAGAAGAAGCTGCGGAAGATCACGGGCGAGGAGATCCACGGTCTGCAGCAGGAACTCGACTGGCTTTACGCTACAAAATGTGACCGCTGCAACGGGCCGGCGACCACCGAGTACGTGGTTTATTCCGAGCGGTTTCAGTGCCCCGGCTGCGGCGAGATTGTCGCGCTCTACGATTGCTCCGAATTCGAGCAGCCAAAGAAGGGCCGCTACTGCCCGCACTGTGTGGCGCATCATCAGGGCCAACCCCACCGCGATTACCTCATTTCCACCCGCTCCAGAAGATTCGGCGCAATCCCAGTGCTGGTCAGCTACAAGTGCCTGGGAAGCTGCAAACCGGGCCGCGACAGGCGCGCGCACAACGAGGACCAGCGGAGCCGCAAGGGACGCCTTTTCGTCGAGTGTGACTTGGCAAAGATTGCGCAGACCGAGAAGGCAGAGATCCCTCACTGGTATCCCAAGCGGAAGATGATGGACGTCGAGGACGACTCCAAGCCGTGGGGAGTGAAATGGCGGGCGGGCACTGCTAACTTCCGCACCGTTGGTGAACTCTACGTCAAACGCAACCTATGGGCACTCGCAGCGTTCAGAGCAGCAGTTCATCGAAGCCCGAAACGCGAGCCATTGTTGCTCGTCGTTACGGCATCCTGCATGTGGCTTTCTCGAATGAATCGACACCGCCCCAATTCGACTTTCAAGGCTGGAATCGTCAACGGGACGTACTACATTCCTCAAGTTATCCAAGCCCAGAGCGTGGCCGGTTCGTTGCCAGGGAAGTTCCAGACCATTCTCCGGTCCCAGGCCGCGCTGTGCAATTCAGTTGGTCGGTCCGCTGGCTCGGCGATTCCAACCGCTGACATCTGGCATCGCACGGATGTTTTGCCTCCAGCCTCTGTTGACTACGTATTCACGGACCCACCGTACCTGAACCTCGAAGTCCAGTACGGCGAACTAAATTTTGTGTGGGATTCCTGGCTCGGGCTCGCTCCTTCTGATTTCCTCCGGGAGGAGATCACGCTAAACCCCGTCAGAGGCATCACCTGGGACATTGCAGAGACTAGGTTTCGGGCATCGATTTTCAGCATCGCACGCGCTCTCAAACCTGGTCGCTATCTTTCCATCTGCTATCACGACGTAAGCGAGACAAACTGGAAGATGGTTCAAAACGCGCTACTCGACGCAGGGTTTGAAATACATTCGGTGACTTCTTTGGACCCCCAGCAAAAGACTTTCAAAATGCTGACGATGGAGAAGGTCGTGAAGTCCGACCTGGTGCTGAACTGCCGGAGATGTCGCCCCGACGAGAACCGGCAGAACGGCCAACTCGCGGAAGCGGAACTGGTCTCGAACCGGGTCCGTGACATCGTAGTGGAGACCCTCTCCAGGACCGGCGGCCAGACTCGCGACAAGCTGTGGGACATCGTGCTGAAGCGGCTGCTGGCGCGCGGCCAGATGGCCGAGCACCGCTTTGACGACATCCTGGCAAAGGTCGCCTCGCGTTCCGAATCCGGCCGCTGGTTCCTGAAGGAAGAGTTCGAAGGTCTTTCTCAGAACGACATCCGAAACGAGGAAGAAGCCGGGGCGGCGCTGGAGCGGTTTGCCCGGCTCCGCTCGATGGGCGCTCCGGCGCAGTTTGCGGCGCGCATCGCGCTCGAGACGCCCCAACTGGCCGCAGAAGACGAAGCCCACGTCGAGAAGCACATTAGGCGCGCGATGATCGAAGATGAAGAGGCCGCGCGCAAGTTTGGGCTAAGCGGCCGCCTGAGGGGCGTCGAGTTCTACGATTGCCTGTTCTTCTACCTGACGCGGTTCCTCAAGGGCCGCCCGACGGGCAAGACGCCGCGCCGCAACCTGGCAGAATTCCTCGAAGAGTATTTGGTTCGCTTTAAGGACGGCGACAAGTGGCTGTACCGGCCGCCGGACCGCGCTCAGGCTGAGAGCCTGCGGAAGTCCCGCCAAACGGGGCTCGGCCGCCGAATCCGCCAGTACGCCGCCTTTCTCAGAGGCGAGGGTGACTTCCCGAAAGAGAAGCAGCCGGACGCGCGCACGCTAGTCGCCTGGCTGAAGCATTGCTCGGCTTTTGGCCTGGCTGATGAGGGCGTGCTGCTCTGGGAAAAGGGCGGGCTGGCCAGCCAGTTGCACGGCTTGGCCGAAGATGAGCGCTACGACGCCGACGAATACTACCGGAGCTGCAAGCGCAAGGCCGCCCGCGCCGCGGCCGAGGAAGAAGAGGACGATAGCGAGGACACCCACACGGCGGACGAAACAGAGGAGTGACTCCTGTAGACGGCAACATTGATAAACACGAATGACACCTCCTTGGGTATCACCTCTGTGTCTTTGTGGCTCTGTGGCTTTTCGCCTTCGATCCAGCAGGAGGCTGAAGAATGACTTCCCTCGACTTCAGCGGTTTCGCCAACCGCAAGCCACTTTCCGCCATCCTTGAGATTCCGCCCAAGGTGCAGAGCGTCTACTCGCTCACACAGCACGTCTGGGCGGGCGACAGCGCCGATGAGCGCCTGGAATCGAAGAAGAAGAGCCGGGTGCGCCTGGAAACGCTGGACGAATTCTTGATCGACCCGGTGCGCAACCTGCTGAACCGTTTTTTCGAGCGGGTGGCCGACAACGAAGGCCAGGGCTGGTGGTTGCAGGCGGAGTTCGGCGTGGGCAAATCGCACGTGCAGGCCGTCACGTCCATCCTGGCGGTCGGGGGCCCACCCGCCTGGGAGCGCATCAAGCAGCGCGAGGACGCGGAGAAGAAGAAGGCCGGCCCGGGCGCCCGCCTGGATTCCCTGTGGCGCAAGAAGCTCGAAAAACGCAAGATCTTCCCCATTGTCTTCAGCCTGGAAGGAGTCGGCGGGACGGCCACGTCGCGGGTGGAAGATTTCATCCTGAGAGAAGCCCAGGAAACCTTCGCGTTGCGGGAAGGCAAGCCCCTGGCGGTCTATCCGGAAGAACACCTGGCCAACCTGTTCCTCCGCGAGCACCAGAAGCAGTTCAAGGACGATCTGCGAACGTTCCTGGCCGACCGGCGCCTGATGCGCGGCCTGCCGTCGTACGAATATGACGAGCTGATGAAGGCGCTGAAGCAGCCGGAGTCGCAGCGGGACGCGGGGCGCGTCCTGCTTGCCTTCTACAATCACAAGAGCCTCCAGCCGAAGGTCCCCACCGAGCGCGGCGAGCGCCTCTCGCGCATGGCAAGCGATATCCTGAACGCCGGCTATGACGGCATCTTCGTAGCCATTGACGAGATGTCGGAGTATCTGCGGAAGTCGTCCCAGCAAACGGCGGAGGACGAGGATTGTCTGCTGATCCTCACCAACAAGCTGGCCAAGGCCGACGCCCTCCCGATCTGGACGTTGGTGGCCGCCCAGATGGCGCACACGAACCCGCAGAAGATCATCGCGCCCGACCGGCTGAGCCAGGAGACGCTGGAGCACAAGCCGGAGCGGTTCCGCGACATCGTCGTGCAGCGGACGCGGACCGTCACGGACAAGCAACAGGTCAAGGTGTACTACGACGGCTACCGCAACCTGATCCCCTGGGTGAAGGACGCGGCGAGGGAGGATTTCGAAGCGGCTTTCCCGTTCCCGCCCGACGCCATTCAAGTGATCCGCGCGATCTCGACCAAGCTGACCGGCACCCGCTCCACAATCAGTTTTTTGCACCGGGCGCTGCAAAACGCCGCCAAGCAGGGGGCGAAGGAGCTGGTACCGTTGTGGCGCGTCTTCGACGACCTGATGTCGTACGCGGAAACCCCTTCCACCGCTTCGACGGGCACGGTCAGCATCCGCAGCCGCTTCCGCAGCGAGGTGGCGGCGCTGGAGGCGGCGCAGAATACGCTAAAGCGCATCACCGACGGGCAACTGGCCCGGCCGCAAAATAAGATCCGCGCTGAGCGCATCCTCAACACCCTCTTTCTTTACCACATCGCCGGCGTGCCGGGGCTGACCAAAGAGCAGATTCTCGACGCGGTTTCGGACCTGAAGCCAGGCGAAGACGAGTTAGAGGCGCAGCTCGCGCATTACGAGAACATCCTCGAGGAAATGCGCGGCAAGCTGCGCAACCAGATCCGCTTTCAACAGGGCCGCTATCACTTCATGCCCAAGGAGACCAGCCAGTACGACGACTTGGTCTACCAGGCCACCGACGCGCTGAAATCCGACCGGCAGTTGCTAGACCAATGGCTGGACCGGCTGCTGGCCTTTGCCGATGAGGAAACCAAATCGCCGTTCACCGGTTTCGTCAGCGAGGCGGAAGGCAGCCTGATGCCGCTCAAGGTCGAGGACTGGCACGGGCAGGAGCGGAGCGGCCGGGTGAGGTCGTCGGCGGACCTGCCCAACACCGGGCACGCTTCCTTCGAAATCGACACCCATGGCAAGGAAGACGACTTCCTGGTTGTCTTATCCCGCCGGGCGATGACCGATAGGCAGGTGGAGAACTGGCTGAAGAAAGATAAGCCGGCCGATCCCCGGTTGGTGGTCTGGGCGCCCGCGCCGCTAAGTGATGACGAGCGGGGCACGGTGGCCTCCGTGCTGGCTCACCTCAAAGTGGCGGAAGACGACCCGCAAGGCCGGTACGCCAAGGACGGCCGCCGGGAGTTCAAGCGTGAGGCACATCGAGCCTTCACCGCCCTTCAGGGCATTTATGGCCGGGGCGTGGCGCGCGTCAGCCGGGGCCCGGTTTCCATATCGTTGGTGGGCGGTGTGGAAGGCGCGCTGGCCACTATGGCAAAGGAAGCCATGGAAACCTGCTACCGGTCGCGCGAGATCGACTTCGGGAAACGCAGGTTCGATACGCCCAACGCGGTCAAGTTGATCAACGGGTTGGTGCGGCGCGGGATGGCTGTCAGCGAGGGCGATGCGCTGTGGAGCGCGGTGGAGAACTTTGCTGCCCCCCTGGGCCTGGTGCGCCCCGAAGCGCCCAAACGCCTGGACCCCAGCGGGAGCAAGTTCTACCGGGAGATCCGGCAGAAGATCGAGGAGCGGGCCGGCATGGGCCTGGATGTCCGCACCGTTTACAACTGGTTTACTGGATACAACATAGAAGATGGCAAGGAGTCGGCCGGCCTGACACGGCGCATGGTGGACATCTACCTGCTGTGCCTGGCGCAGCAGGGCGTCATCCGCATCACCCAGTCGAAAGGCGGGTATATCGACCGCTCCACCATCGCCTCTATCGAGTTCAAGCCCGATGTTTTACGCGGCATGTCGAGGATTGAGCTTCCTCGCGCCCCGCAGGACTGGGAAGTATTCCATCCCTACCTGGAAGTGATGACCGGGAAGCCGGCCAGCAGCCTTGGGCCCAAGTACGAAAAGGCAGCGGCCGATGAGGCATTGCGGGCCTATTGGGAGCAAAAGTGGGTGGACCGCACGGCGCTGGAACGCATTGACCAGGACGTTCGCGAGCTGTACCAGGCGTTGGGGAAGGCGGACAAGAACCCGTTTGACGACCTCCTTCTTTACTGGCAGGAGTTCGCCGAAGAAGGGCGGCCCGAACCGTACGCCGAGGACGAAGCGTTCAACTGGCTGCGCCGGAGTGTGCTGAAGGCGTCTGCCGTGGCGCAGCCGGACGACCTGACCGCCGAGCACCTGGAGCGCTTCAGCGAGAACCACCGCCGGTTAAGCGAACTGCAGGAATCGTTCGGCAAGACCAGCGTGCTGCTGCTGCGTGCGGCCAAGCTGGCTTCAGCACTGCTTCCCGATGGCGCCGGGTACGATGAAATCCGCAGAGCGCAGGGTGACGTTCGCAAGGAACTAGAAGACTGCCAGCGGATGATTCTGAACCCGGACAGCGTCAACACGCGCCTGGCGCCCCGGCTGAACAATCTGGAGCAGCTTTACGTCGAGTCGTACCTGAACGAGTTGATGTGTCTGGATTCGATCCAGGGACAGTTAGCGAAGCTGGCCGAGGATGCGGGTAAGACGCCCCAACTGGAGGCGCTTGCAGACTTTGCCGGCGATGTGCCGGAGGCCAGGCGCGTTCTGGACGCCGCACTGGCGCGGCTGGCTGGTGCACCTCCGCAGTTGCGCCGTCCCCCGGAGGACCGCGACCGCGCGGAGAAGGATGTGCGGCAGCAAGCCTGCGTCCGCGATGTTCAAAGCCAGGATCTGACCTTCCGCCGTCTGAGGGCCGAATGCCAGCAGCGCTTCAATGCGCAGTCGGATTTGGCCGGGGTCCCTGGCGGTGCCCTGAACGAATTCGGCGCATTCCTGATATCACCTGGCGTACTGGAACAACTGAAGACCATCGGGACGCCGCCGGCTGAGTTGAGCGAACTGTTGCGATCAAACAATGCCGGCGAAGCGGCCGAGTGCCTTCTGACAATGCCGTCCAAGAAGCGCCGCGATCTGGCCAAGCTGTTCAAGGCGCTGCTCGGCAAGAAGAAAGGCAAGGCGGTCGCTCTGAGCGGCTTCCGCCCCACCACCGACGTGATCTGGGAAAAGGGCGACATCGCACGCCTGACATCCGAATTCGAACAGTTCATCGAGCGCCAATGGGAAGACGGCGCCTACCTGAAGATCGAAAAGTAGCGGAGAGTGATGGGGTACGGACCGGGAAGCAATCATG
>Ga0315277_10007506_pt1 | contig 14151 bp, 13 predicted proteins | sample YL17G05_15_MG_FD_203695 | JGI IMG/M metagenome (GOLD analysis project Ga0315277, IMG submission 203695) | Sediment microbial communities from Yellowstone Lake, YNP, Wyoming, USA - YL17G05_15 | ecosystem: Environmental > Aquatic > Freshwater > Lake > Sediment | place: USA: Wyoming | collected... | reverse complement strand
TGGTATCGGATCTGGTGTGCTCCTCGTCGACCGTGGAGGTACTGGGCAGGGGTTATCCTATGCAAACGGTCAGTTACTTATCGGTAATACAATCTCAGGTGGTCTGGATAAAGCCACGATAGCCCAATCGGCCCCGGTCATTGTGACCAATCTCAAAGGTTCTATTACGATTTCCCATGCGCGGTCTGGTGTTGTCGCACTAGATTCCTATGGTTCCGGAGCCATCATCCCTGTCTTTGCGGTCGATGCCAACGGGCATATTACAGCCGTGGTCAACACAGCGATTGCAGGGTTATCCACCGGTGTCTTGACCACAGGCATTCTTCCTGTGGCGCGTGGTGGTACCGGTAAAGACGCCACAGGATTGGCCAACGGGCAACTCCTGATCGGGAATACGGTCAACTCAGGATTTGATTTGGCGACGATTGCCCAAACGGACCCGGTCATTGTGTCTGTAGACAAGGGTTCGATCAGAGTTTCCCATGCCCGATCTGGTGTGACGGCTGCGACCTTAGGTGGTTCAGACCGCGTGATCGGGTACACGGTCGATGCCAATGGACACATTACGGCCACCTCCAATGTCGCCATTGCCCTGTTGGATGCTGCGGCGGTTACCACGGGTGCTTTACTTGTGGCTCGTGGTGGTACCGGACAAGGTGCCTATACCAATGGTCAAATTCTGATTGGGAATACAGGGTCTACGGGATTGGATAAGGCGACGATTGCACAATCTGCTCCTATTATCATTACAAACCTCCAGGGTTCGATCACTGTCTCCCATGCACGTACCACTGTCGCGCCTGCAACATACGGTTCCCAGGCTCTGGTTCCAGTCTTTGCGGTCGATGCCAACGGGCATATCACCTCCGTCACCGATACGGCTATTGGAGGTCTTGGAACTGGTGTCTTGACCACAGGTATCTTATCCGTTGCAAGAGGTGGTACCGGTAAAGATGCAACAGGATTGGCCAACGGGCAACTCCACATTGGTAACACCGTCAACTCTGGATTTGACCTCACGACGATTGCCCAAACGGCTCCTGTTATTGTGGTCAACGGTAGAGGTACGATCACACTTTCCCATGCGTCTTCTGGGGCCGTGGCAACGACCTATGGTAATGCCACGCAAATTCCAATGATTACGGTCGATGCCTTTGGTCATATTACCGCGGTGTCTAACACCGCCTCAGCATCAGCAGGACTCCCTGCGGCAACAGCCAACGGGCAGACCTTGATCGGCAATACCGTCTCAGGTGGATTTGATGTGGCGACCATCGCCCAATCGGCCCCGGTCATTGTCACAAATGATAAAGGAACCATTACCCTTTCCCATGCTCGATCTGGTGTGACGGCTGCGACCTATGGAAGCGGTTCACTCATTCCTGTCATCACGGTCGATGCCAACGGGCATCTTACCACAGTAACAACAACCGCGGTCTCAGGAGGAAGTCTCCCTGCGGCAACAGCCAACGGGCAACTCTTGGTCGGGAACACCGTCTCAAGTTCTTTTGATGTGTATACGCCTGCTCAATCAGCCCCGATCATTGTGTCAGTTGATAAGGGTACAATTGTTTACTCACACGCTCGTTCAGGTGTCACGGCTGCGACCTTAGGTGGTTCCAATAGAGTCATTGGTTATACGGTCGATGCCAACGGGCATATCACCGCAACCTCCAATGTCGCCATCGATCTCTTAGATGCCGCAGCGATCACTACAGGTACTCTTGTGGTGGCTCGTGGTGGTACTGGGCAGGGTACCTATACGAATGGACAAATTCTGATTGGGAATACAGGTTCAACCGGTCTCGATAAAGCCACCATTGCTCAATCCGCTCCTATTATCATTACAAACCTCCAGGGTTCTATTACCGTCAGTCATGCTCGCTCAGGTGTTGTCGCATTAGATTCCTATGGTTCCCAATCCGTTATCCCTGTGTTGGCCGTGGATGCCAACGGGCATTTGACAGCCGTTGTCAATACTGCGATTGGGGGACTTGGTACAGGGGTTTTGACCACAGGCATTCTTCCTGTGGCGCGTGGTGGTACTGGCAAAGATGCCACTGGTATTGCCAACGGGCAACTCCTGATCGGGAACACCGTCAACTCAGGTTTCGATCTGGCCACCATTGCTCAGTCTGCCCCAGTCATCGTGGTGGTGGACAAAGGGGCTATCACTGTCTCCCATGCGCGATCTGGTGTCACAGCCGCAACACTAGGAGGCTCCAATAGAGTAATCGGGTACACGGTCGATGCCAATGGACACATTACGGCCACCTCCAATGTGGCTATCGATCTCTTAGATGCCGCAGCGGTTACCACGGGTATCATCCAGGTGGCCCGAGGTGGCACCGGTAAAGATGCAACAGGATTGGCCAACGGGCAACTCCTGATTGCGAATACCGTGAACTCAGGTTTCGACCTGGCTGTCATTGCTCAAACAGATCCAGTAATCGTGACCGTAGACAAGGGCTCGATCAGAGTTTCCCATGCCCGATCTGGTGTCACGGCTGCGACCTTAGGTGGTTCCAATAGAGTCATTGGTTATACGGTCGATGCCAACGGGCATATCACCGCAACCTCCAATGTGGCTATTGATCTCTTGCCTGCTGCATCGATCACGACAGGCATCTTATCCGTTGCAAGAGGTGGTACCGGTAAAGACGCCACAGGTCTGGCCAACGGGCAACTCCTGATCGGGAATACGGTCAACTCTGGATTTGATTTGGCGACGATTGCCCAATCTGCCCCAGTCATCGTGGTGGTGGACAAAGGGGCTATCACTGTCTCCCATGCCCGATCTGGTGTGACGGCTGCGACCTTAGGTGGTTCCAACCGTGTGATCGGTTATACCGTTGATGCCAACGGGCATATTACAGCCACCTCCAATGTGGCTATTGATCTCTTAGATGCCGCAGCGGTTACCACGGGTGCTTTACTTGTGGCTCGTGGTGGTACCGGACAAGGTGCCTATACTAACGGCCAAATCCTCATTGGTAATACAGGTTCTACGGGATTGGATAAGGCGACGATTGCACAGAGCGCCCCAATCATCGTGACAAATTTACAAGGTTCCATCACGATCTCCCACGCACGATCTGGTGTCGTGGCGGTTGATTCCTATGGTTCGCAGGCCATCATCCCAGTCTTTGCGGTTGATGCCAACGGGCATCTGACAGCCGTAGTCAACACGGCTATTGGAGGTCTGGCCACCACAGTCTTGACCACCGGCATCTTGTCCGTGGCAAGAGGTGGTACCGGCAAAGATGCCACTGGTATTGCCAACGGGCAACTCCTGATCGGGAACACCGTCAACTCAGGATTCGACCTGGCGACGATAGCACAATCCGCTCCTATCATCGTGACGATTCCTGGCAAGGGTGCCATCACTCTTTCCCATGCTCGATCTGGTGTCACGGCGACGACCGTGGGTGCCGCCTCACTGATACCTGTGATTACGGTGGATGATAACGGGCACATCACCGCGATTTCGACGATTGCTGCGGCAGCCGGCGGCCTTCCGCCTGCGACCGCGAATGGCCAACTCTTGATTGGAAATACGGTCTCTGGTTCTTGGGATGTCAATACACTGACCCAGGGTTCAGGTATGACGATCACCAATGGCAAAGGAACGATCACTCTGGCCTCCTCCGGTGGTGGCTCCAACGGATTCGGAATTATCCAGATAAATAGTCTGGGTGCGGCAGGCGCGAATGTGTATGCCGAGGGACCTAATACCGCCTTCACCTTGATTGCTGGAAATAATGTGGTGATTGTCGGGGATGATACAGGAAACACCGTGACGATCTCGGTGCCTGTGGGTATCATGTATGCAGGGTACAACGGCCTTTTCAACCCGTAATATTATCAAAGGAGATTATGTATGGCCGTGGTGAATCAGAATCCAATTTTTGTGCGTCTGGGGGATGTCTCGGCGAATAGCACACCGAACACGACCGCGAATATGGCCACTGTGGCCCTGACGGCCACGGCTGATTACACCGGCGTCAGTGCCAATCATAAGTTGGTCTTTACGGCCGATGCCACCAATGGGAGTTATCTCCAGCGGCTCAGGTTTAAGGCGACAGGCACCGCCACCGCGTCCGTGGCTCGCATTTATATCAACAACGGTGGTCTGCAAACCGTAGCCGTGAATAATACCTTTTTCGGTGAAGTCTCCTTACCAACCATCGTGGCCACGAATAATTCCGCGACCATTGAAATTGATTATCCTATGATGTTGGCCTTACCACCAGGGTTCATGGTTTATGTGGGCCTGGGGACCACCGTGGCCGCCGGTTGGTCTATATTTCCGGTAGGAGGAGAATACTAAATCATGGCTGTTAATTTTCAACCCATCTTCAGGCGCCAAGGTGATGTCTCCAGCAATAACGGAATCGTAAGCACGGCGAACATGGCCGTTAATATCATCACGGCGACCGGCGACTACACTGGGGTGTCAACTAATTATAGGCTCGTCTTCACCTCTGATGCCACCAATGGGAGTTTTATTGAACGGCTGAGGTTCAAGTCCCGTGGCACCAATGTTCCCACTGTGGCCCGTGTGTTTGTGAACAACGGTGGCGATCAGACGATTGCCGTGAATAATGCGTTCTATGGAGAAGTCAATCTTCCCTCTGTCACGGCCGTGACGACTACCTCGACGATTGATTTGGATTATTATATGAACTTCGCCTTACCACCAGGGTTCAGGATCTATGTGGGTGTCGCCACCACCGTGGCCGCTGGATGGAATGTCATGGCAGTAGGAGGAAAATACTAACATGCCTGTCAATCAACAACCAATTTTTACGCGACAGGGTGATGTCTCCTCGAACGCAGGTATCGTGGTCACCGCGAACATGGGACCCACGGTCATCACGGCCACAGCCGATTACACAGGCGTTAGTACCAACCATATGTTGGTGTTTACCGCCGATGCCACCAATGGGAGTTATCTCCAGCGGCTCAGGTTTAAGGCCGAAGGTGGAACGACGACCGCCACCTGCGCCCGCATTTATATCAACAACGGCGGGGACCCCACGCTTGCCCAAAATAATGCGTTTTACGGTGAATGTGCCCTACCACTTGTGACGGCCATCAATACCGCGGCCACATCTGATCTGGAGTATGCCATGAACATCATGCTGAACCCAGGGTTCAGGATCTATGTGGGCCTTGCGGCCACGACTAGTGCGGCAGGCTGGAATGTCACCCCCGTAGCAGGAAGTTACTAATATGCTGGATACGAATTTTCTCCCAACCAACACCGGTGTGGCCGATATCCAGATATTCAATCGACCAAGCACCATCACAAATCTCCAATGGTATACCTGGAGAAAGCCTCGTGGTAAATCCATGTGTAATATTTTTGCCTTGAGTGGAGGAGGAGGCGGTGGTGGCGGTTTCGGAGGCGCGGTAGGTGCACCTCGCGGCGGCGGCGCCAGCGGGGGAGGTAGTGGTTCAGCCCGTGTCACCATACCATTGGTATTCTTACCTGATACACTCTATATACAGGTTGGTCCAGGCGGAAACGGTGGTGCCTCGAATACCGCAGGTTCCACACTGACCCCGGCCTTGAACAGCTTTGTGTCGATCTATCCCGATACCTCGGCGACAAATGTTCTACTCGCATCTGGTACCAACGTACCCACAGGTGGCGGCGCCGGTACCAATGCTGCCGGAGGCACGGCCGGTTCCGTTCCGACCGTGGCCACCATAGGTATCATGCCCTTGGCTGGCCTTGGGCACTTTGATCTGATCGTGGGAATCGTCGGGGTGGCCGGAGGCAGCATTGCAAATCCAGGAGTAGTCACCGCGATACCTGCGACCAGTGCGCTGTGTATGCCAGGTTCAGGTGGCGGTGGATGCACTGGTACCGCGCAAGCCGGTGGAGGTGTCACGGCTATTGCTAGTTCTCATCTGAGCATGTGGGCACCTGTGGCGGCGGCCGCAGGCGTCAATGGTAGCCCAGGTCCACAACTCTGGAAACCATTCTTTTCCTATGGTGGTCTTGGAGGTGGGTCCTCGAATGCCACAACAGGTGGTGAAGGAGGATATGGCGCCTATGGATCCGGTGGTGGTGGAGGAGGCGCCGGCACGGCCGCAGCAGGTCGAGGTGGAGACGGTGGCAACGGATTGGTAATTATTACCTGCTGGTAAGGTGACTCATGCTTGATATGAATTTTCTCCCAGATATTTCTGGGTTCTTACAGAGTCCTGGAGTGTCTGATATTCAGGTGTTCACAGGGTTCGGCTCAAATGTTTCGGGTCTAGAATGGCAGACCTGGAGAAAGCCGCGCGGAAAAACCATGTGTAATATCCTCTGTATAGGATCAGGCGGCGGCGGCGGCGGTGGGTTTACTGGTGTCTCGCTTGGAGCAGGCGGCGGCGGGGGAGGCGGGTCTTCAGGAGTCACCAGAATTACGCTACCTCTCTATTTCATGCCCGACACGTTATATCTACAGGTGGTGTTTGGAGGTGCGGGCGGCACCGGGAGTGGAGTGGCCGGCACCGGTGGCACTCGTTCTTATGTGAACATCTATCCGTTTATTGCCCCGACAAATTGTTATGGAATCTCAGGGGCCGCATCTCCTGGCGGTGGGGCCGCAGGGACGAACGCAGGCTCGGCCGCCGCAGGTATCGCTGGAACGATTGCTGTAATTGCAGATATGCCTCTGGCCGGTCTTGGTCACTTTGACATGATTGCCGGGCAGATTGGCGCGACCGGAGGCATCGATACAGGGGCCAATGGTTCCAATGGCACCGTACCCACAACAAGTGTGGTGACCATGGGAGGTTCAGGAGGCGCCGGGGTCATTACCGCAGGATCAGACTTTGCAGGAGGCGGCATCAGTGCCTTAGGTTCCGTTTTTCAATTATCAAATTGGTGCCCTGTGGCTACTGCCGCCGGCGGAAATCCAGGGAGTGCAGGTGGCCAACTCTGGAAACCTCTATGGTCCTATCCAGGCTTAGGGGGCGGAGGATCAGTTGCAGGTTCAGGTGGTGCCGGTGGACCTGGCGCCTATGGTTCGGGGGGAGGCGGTGGTGGAGGGGGTAATGTCGCCGGCGGTGCAGGCGGCGATGGCGGTTCAGGTCTCGTCATTATTACTTGCTGGTAACATATGGACTATTTCAAATGTACTCGGTGCAAGCGCACCTTACCAACAGCGGCCAAGCCCATGAGTCAGATTGATTTCTGTGTGGATTGTAAAGACTCAGACCTCAAGGATGCGGCACCCTATTTTCGTGATGGGCACTGGAAGAAGATGCCTAAATACATACTGGACTTGCAGCACCAGGAACTCAAGGAACGATAAAGGAATCCCATGGCCATACCAACGACCCGACAACAGTTCAAAGAGCATTGCCTCAGGCGCCTGGGGGCACCGGTCATTGACATCAATGTGGATGACGACCAGGTGGATGATCGTGTCGATGAAGCCTTGGAATTCTGGACCGACTATCATTTTGATGGTACCGAAAAACTCTATCTGAAGCACCGTATCACCCAGGCCGACCGAGACCGCAAGTACCTGTTGATCCCCGAACGGATCGTGGGGGTCACCGGTATCCTGGATTTTGACGGTTCAGCCAGTTCTGTGAATATGTTTGACCTCCGATACCAACTCCGTCTGCACGACCTCTATGACTTTACCAGTGTCTCTTATGTGAACTATACGATTACCATGCAGCATTTGAGGACCTTGAGCCTCTTGTTCTCAGGTACCCCACAATGCCGTTTCCATCGCCATCGGAACCGTCTGATGTTGGATATCGATTGGGCACAACTCGCTGCCGTAGGGTCCTATGTGATTATCGAATGCTACGGTTCGATCACTGGGGATACAGTGGAACTTAATGGTACCGTTTCCACGGTCGCAGGGAGTCCAACGGTCACCGGGACGAATTTGGATGCCTCGTTTGTCAAGGATGATGAAATTATCGTAGTCTCAACGGCCAATGGGTCGATCAGCACCAGGGTCGTGGAAGTGTCTTCAAATACCGCATTGAATGTGGATGTGACTTTTGCCAGTACCGAGTCAGGACTCAGGGCCTATATACCTGGGAATGCTGACGTATGGAATGATCGTGTACTCAAGGACCTGGGTACCGCGTATATCAAGCGCCAGTGGGGAACGAACCTCAAGAAGTTCGGGGGCATCCAGATGCCTGGTGGTGTGATCCTCAACGGGCAACAAATTTACGATGAAGCTGATGCAGAAATCAAAGCCATGAAGGCCGAATTCTTGTCCTGGAATACGCTACAAGGAGACTTCATTGTAGGATAATATGAAAACACTCAAGCAACATCTCAACGAAGCGAAAACCATCAAGAAGAGACTTAATGGACTGAATGTGCAGAGCCTTGTGGATTTTCTCACCGAGACCTTCTTGGCTGAAACACCATTCCTGGGTGCCACGATGCGACCCTTTCCCCATGATGAACTCCAGGCCTATCTCGGTCGTTCCAAGACCAAGACCAAGGTCCAGGGCGACAAGTATAAGATGCCCTATATCCATTCCAGCAACATCGAAGTCACTGGGGAAGAAGGGAAGCCTTATGATCTGGATGCCCTGAAGAAATCCATCACCCAGCGCCCTGCGCGGATTACCAAACAGAACGAGAAGATGCAGCATTCCGATGGGACGAGTAGCATCTTTTTCAATGTCGGTCTTCCTGCCCTGAAAGGTCTGGCCGTCAACGAAAAGACCGGGGAGTTTGTGATTGTGGATACCTGCCCTGGGGCCGGTGCCTGTAAGACCTATTGCTATGCGATGAAGGGCGGCTATGTTCAGTGGAAAGCCAGTTCCCTGGGTGTCACCCGTGTCTTGAATTTCTTGCTCAATGATCCCGATGGCTTCAAGCATCTCCTGACCACAGAATTACTTGATGCCGAGCGCAAGTATTCGAAAAAGGGCACCAAGGTCGTGGTCCGCTGGCATGATGCCGGAGACTTCTTTAGCCCTGAGTATATGGAAGTCGCCTATTCGATTGCCCGGCAATTTCCGAATATTGATTTCTATGCCTATACCAAGATCGCAGCCGTGGCGCAATCCAACAAGCCAGCGAACTTCAAGATGAACTTTAGCCAGGGCGCCCAGCCATCACAAGAGAAGATGATTGATTTTACACGGACTAAGCATTCCAAGGTCGTACCGAAGGAATTGTTCTATGACCTTATTGCTCGCACAGGAACCACACAGATCAAGGATGCCCAGGGACGAATGCAATTCCGTGATGCGGCCGCATTAGATGAATTCAAGCACCGCATGGCCCATAAGTATGCCTTACAAGTCGATACCATTATCACCTACGATCAGATGATGAAGACCCCAGTGGGTCCGACACCACATTGGAATGTGCTGGTCTGGTCGGGGCATGGAGATGATTCCGCGAACCGTCATGATGTGATTGGGACCTATTTGCTCATACATTGATAGGAGATTTATTATGTTGTCGATCACTGAATTTGCAGCCAAGAAGATCAAGGCCTTGATAAGTGAAGATCCAGAAGCCCAGGGCCTGCGCGTCTATGTCAAGGGCGGCGGGTGTTCGGGGTATCAATACGGTATGCTCCTGGAACCCAAGGTCGAGGAAGATGATACGGTCGTGGAAATGAACGGCGTCAAAGTCATTGTGGACCCCCAGAGTATGCCTCTGATAAGTGGTTCCGTTGTAGATTATTCTGACTCGTTACAGGGGGCTGGATTCCAGATCAAGAACCCCCAAGCCAAAACCACCTGCGGGTGCGGATCGAGTTTCTCATGACCACCCTATGGCTCTTATGGGTCGTGCTGACACTGACTTCACCAAAGGCCGATGCGGTGATCTTGGTGGATGAATTTGCCAATAAAGTGGACTGCTCGATGGCCATGAAAGCGTTAGGATCCGAATTGGCTCGCATGAATGCTCAACCTGATAATATCAATAACATCACCCTGAATTGCATTCCGGTGGGAACCAGAGACTAATGCCAACCAACCATTATTTCAATCCCTTTCCAGAAAAGATTACCCAGGAACAATTACTGGTCGAGGACCTAGTCATTGAGGCCTTGAAAATCTATTCGATGGATGTCTATTATCTCCCCAAGGAAAGCCGCGATCAGATTGATCGGCTCATGGGTGAAGAACAACTACGCTCCTTCGGTTCTGCGTATACCATCGAAATGTATGTCGAGAATGTCTCAGGTATGGAAGGCGAAGGGGATCTGATTAGCAAGTTTGGTCTTGAGATACGGGACGAAATGACCGTGCTGGTCTCCCGCAGGCGCTTCAATTTTACCATACCCAGTCTGTCCCGCCCACGCGAAGGTGATATTATCTATATTCCTCTGGTACAAAACTTCATGGAGATTACCTTTGTGGAGCATGAGAACCAGCAGGCCATGTTCTATACCTTGGGAAGAGGTCGTGGTGGCAATGTCTATGTCTATGCCCTGCGCCTCAAACAGTTTGTCTTTAGCAATGAGCAGATCCAAGTGGGAGTACAAGAAGTGGACGATCAAATCTCAGAATCCTATCAACTCACAAACCTTATCCTGACTTCAGGTACAGGCAACTTTGACGCCACAAATAATGAAATCGTCTATCAGGGTGCCTCGGTGGGCGCGGCCAATGCCTTTGGTACCGTGCATGTCTGGAATACAGGCACCAAGACCCTCAGTATTGCGTTGGTCAACGGTCTGTTTAGTAATACCGCGAATGTTAAAGGGGCCAACTCTGGTGCCCAATGGATTCTGTCGAGTCTGGATCATAATACACCAATGGAAACCCAATACGAAGAACTGGCTGATAACAAGATCGTGGAAACAGAGAGCAGCGCCATACTTGATTTTTCTGAATCGAATCCGTTTGGAGATAACTAATGTTAGGGCATCAACCATATTTTCATAATACCATACGCAAGTATGTGGTCCTCTTTGGGTCCTTGTTTAATGATGTGTTCTATGTCCGTGAGACCGCTGCGGGTGCTGAGAAGGAACGTCAAAAGGTTCCCATTGCCTACGGTCCCAAAGAGAAGTGGGTTAGCCGCATTTATGCTGATCCTACATTGACCAAATCAATTGCCACAACGGTTCCCCGCATGTCCTTTGAACTGGTGGGGTTGACCTACGATGAAGCCCGGAAGCAGCAGAGCACCATACGGCACCGGGCCACCAACCCCAGTTCCAATTCGTCTCCCCAGACGCAGTATATTGGTGTCCCGTATAATTTTGACTTTTCCTTGAGTGTGTATGTGCGTAACATTACCGATGGTCTCCAGATCGTGGAGCAGATCCTTCCCTTTTTCCTTCCAGACTATACGCTCTCAGCCCAGGTCTCGGAAGAATTGGATATCATTAAAGATGTGCCGATTATTTTGAAGTCTGTCAATGAGAAGATTGATTATGAGGGGGCCTTTGTGGATGGTACCCGCATGGTGACCTGGGATCTGTCCTTTACAGTCAAAGGTTATCTGTTTGGTCCTGTTACAAATACCTCGATCATCATGGGTGTCCAAACAGGTAATACCACTCATGGTGGCATCTATGTCAACATGTATACGGATGTGAACAATAAGACCATTCAGAAGGTTTATCTCACGGATCGGCCTACAGGTTTCCGTGACCTGGAAACGATACGGGTCCCTAATCGTAGTATCACAGGTACGGTCTATGGTGTGTCGAATACAGCCACATCAAATGTGCTCTACCTTTCACGCACGACCGGGGTTCTGAAGGCCAATGATGAAATTTGGGGTCTTGAGACTGGTACACATCGGGTTGTCCTGGCCGTGGAAACAGTCGATCAAAAAGCGGTAGAAATTCTGGTCCGTCAGAAACCTATTTCTGCCAATGCTGATAGTGATTATGGATTCACCACCGTGATTACTGAATTCCCAGGCACACTATAAGATGAGGTAAATGATGAACTTGAATGAGATTCTGGATGTGGAGGTGCCGGTTCCTGGTAACAGTATCCCACAAGTCTATGTGACCCCTGATGTATCAGCCCAGTCTAATAATACGGTGCAAGACGATGCGGCTGAGATTCGGAAGAATGTTAGGACCCTGATTGCCCAAGGGACCCTGGCCGTGACGGAACTGTTATCACTGGCGCGAGACCTCAAGACCCCACGGGCGTATGAGGTGGCTAGTAACATGCTCAAGACCATGTCGGAACTCTCGCAAGACCTGTTGACTGTGCATCAGCAAGAGCAAGCCTTGGTACAAGAACCTGTAGGACCTGTGGGTGATGTGACGATCCAGAATGCGGTGTTTGTCGGCACGACCGCGCAACTGGGTGAAATCATCAAGCAACGGCGAGCAGAGGAACGAGCCGCCTTGGCAGCCAATACGATTACCGTCTGCCCTGTCACGGCCAACACACCATGATTGCCACCAAAACAAAACCCCGACCATCATTCAAGGTCAAACCTGTCGGCACAACCTTCTATCTCAAGAATCCTCGGCTCAAGCGTGTGGGCGTCCAGCAAACCATGTCGCAAGAGCAGGTGAACGAATTTACCTTGTGCGCCTTGGATCCTGTCTACTTCATCAAGCATTACTGCCGTATCGTCCATGTCGACCTGGGGGTCATACCATTTGAACTGTATGATTTTCAGGAAGAGATTATCAACATCTACCATCGTGAGCGTAAAGTCATCGTCAAGCTGCCCCGACAGATGGGCAAGACTACGACCACCGCAGCCTTCTTCCTCTGGTTCATTCTCTTTCACGACCAGAAGGTCTGCGCGATCTTGGCCAACAAGGCCAATATTGCCCAAGAAATTCTGAATCGTATTCAGATGATGTATGAAATGATTCCCTCGTTTCTACAGCAGGGTATCGTGGAATGGAATAAGCGGTCGATTACCCTGGAAAATGGTTCACGCATTCTCGCAGCCGCCACCAGTTCTAGCGCCATCCGAGGTTATTCATTGTCCCTGGTCTTCTTGGACGAATTTGCCCATGTGCAAAACAATATCGCTGAAGAATTCTTTACCTCCATCTTCCCCACGATCTCCTCTGGTAAAGAAACCAAGATTCTCATGGCGTCAACCCCCAATGGTCTGAATATTTTCTACAAGTTCTGGACCGAAGCGATTGCCAAGAACAATGACTTTGTACCAGTGCAGTATGCCTGGAATCGTATTCCTAGCCGCGATCAAGCCTGGTATCAAGAACAACTCAGGGCCCTGGGTGAACAGAAGTTCCGCCAGGAAGTCCAGTGTGAATTCTTGGGGTCCAGTGATACCCTCATCTCAGGATCCAAGTTGGCTGCCATGGCCATGACGATCCCTATACAGTCAGAAGCCGGCTGGCAAGTCTATGAGCACCCACAACAGAATCATGCGTATGTGATCTGTACCGATCCAGCCCGCGGTCTGGACCGTGATGCGAGTGCCTTCTGGGTCGTCGATATCTCACAAATTCCGTACCGTGGGGTCGCCAAGTACCACAGTCATACCATTGCCCCGATGGTCTTCCCTAATGTCATCTATAACGCCGCGATCAAGTATAACCATGCCTTTGTCCTTATCGAAATCAATGACAACGGGCAGCAGGTCGTGGATATGCTCCACTATGACCTAGAGTATGAAAACATCTTCAAACTGGAATCCTCTCAGAAGACAGGTTCCAAGGTCGCCGGGGGCTACAAAAAAAACATGCGCCTGGGGCTCCGTATGACCGAATCGGTCAAGCGCATCGGCTGCTTGAACCTCAAGGCCTTGATTGAATCGGATAAACTCCTGATTACAGACTTTGACACGATTTCAGAGTTTTCGACCTTTACACAGCAACTTCAGACCTACAAGGCCGAAGAGGGAAAGCATGATGACCTGGTCATGACCCTGGTCATGTTTGCCTGGTTGGTCACCCAGAAATACTTCAGGGAAGCCCAGGGATCCTCGTTGGATATTATGAAAGCCCTGGAAACTGAGCAGACGGCCCTGACGGAAGACAATATTGTTCCTTTTGGGGTGATAGACAACGGATTGGAAGACCCCTTTGAGATGTCCGATGGGGATGTCTGGTTCCAAACTCGTGGTATGAGCCAGGAAGAACTACAGAATGCCATGAAGCGATACGTCGAACGGGCCCATGGTCTGTAAATCACCAGTTTCATAAATATGTGTTGAATTACCAGTGTGTAATGACCATTTTG
>Ga0315277_10007504_pt1 | contig 14154 bp, 10 predicted proteins | sample YL17G05_15_MG_FD_203695 | JGI IMG/M metagenome (GOLD analysis project Ga0315277, IMG submission 203695) | Sediment microbial communities from Yellowstone Lake, YNP, Wyoming, USA - YL17G05_15 | ecosystem: Environmental > Aquatic > Freshwater > Lake > Sediment | place: USA: Wyoming | collected... | reverse complement strand
AGTGAAGGGGACGTATAACCATGTGGCTATTTTTTTTGACAAGGTGGGCAAGCTGCCCCGCATCGTAAACATCTCTGCGGTCGCCATGGACGGGGCCAAAGAGGTACTCGGCCGATGGGAGATTACGACTTCTTGCACGGCTACCACCTTTAAATTTATCGAGAAAGCCACAACCGATCTGGCAAAGGATAAAAAAAGTGAGGAAAAGAAGGGAGCTCCCCCCAGCAAGAAGTAAGGAGCGCTTTCCTATGAAGGCATTCAGGGTCACTTTGCTTCTGAGTATCACTCTAATGTTCGGGGGCTGCGGAGGAGAAGCGCCCAAACCGACAAAGGTTCCTATGCCCGCGGTTGGGAAAAAGGTCATCACTCCAACCCAGCCTCCCTCTTCCGTTGAGGCCAAAGCAGAGGTCCCCCCCTTGGACACTTATACCTATGATCCTAAGGGGAAACCCGATCCGTTCAAGCCACTGGTTGTGGAGAAGCCAGAGACGCCGCCGTCAAAGCCCAAACAAGCCTTGGAGGCGGTTTCCGAGGGAGCAACCCCTCTGGAGAGGATGGATTTAGCACAATTGAAACTGGTCGCCATCATCTGGAATGTTTCAGTATTTAAGGGTATGGTTGAGGATGGAACGGGGAAAGGATATATCCTTTCCATCGGAACGCCCATCGGAAAGAATCAGGGAAAAATCACCCAAATCACATCCCAGGGAGTGGTGGTTAGCGAAAGATATGAAGTTTCTTCAGGAAAGTTTAGAACTCGAGAGGTCACCCTCAAGCTGTATGCTGATTAAAGAAGGAGGAGACATGGAAGGACTTTTTCTCAAAATATTTTTCCGCCGGATTTTCTGGGGGGCCTTGATCATTCTATTTCTAGTTCCTCCTTCCTTCTCCCAAACCCCAGCGGGGAAGAATGGGCCCTTAACCATCCAAAAGATCGAAGTGACTGAGACCAGCAAAGGTTTTCAGGTAATGATCGAGGGCTCCCGGCCGTTTGAGTATTCGGCATTCAGGTTAGAAAAGCCCCTTCGAGTAGTGGTGGAAGTCCCCCATGCCCAACTGGGAAAATTGGCGGGTCCGATGGAGATAAAAAATGGAATGATCGACGTAATTCGTAACATCCAGGTCGAGGATCCCCTGAAGCTCGGGGCCCGAGTGGAGATTGGCCTCGACCAGAAAATGGATTACAACCTTGTCTCCGAAGGGAATCTGCTTTACGTTGAGCTGCCCCGGCCAAGCATTATTGCCACTCCTAAATCTGAGGAAAAAGTGGCTCTGGCTGAGCCGCCCGCAAGAGCCGCAAAGTCTTTGAAGGAATTGGAAATCTCAGCCAAAACGGATTGGGTGCGGGTAGGTATCAGGGGAGACGGCATGATGCCGGACTATCAGAGCTTCCAGTTGACTAAGCCTCCGCGCCTGATTCTGGATTTTCCTCGAATGACCAATGCTTATCCGAGGAGAAACATCGACGTAGGCAGCAAGTTCTTAAAGAATATTCGCATTGGCCAGCATCCAAATAAATTACGTCTGGTTTTCACTTTTCCGGAAGCGCGAATTCCTCCTCTTCAGATAACAAGGGAGGGTCAAGAACTTGCCCTTCTCCTCGGTCGGGCTCAAGAGGAGCTTCCAAAGAAGGAAAAGCCCCCAGTCGCCGAGATCGCTAAGCCGGTCCGGGTTTCTGGAGCGGTTTCCAAAACTGAAGAAGAACCCACAGCCGAAGCCAAACGCCCAGAAGCTGCGGCCCCGGTGGCGGCAGAAAAAGCTGCCGCCCAGGAAAAGGAGCCTCGTGCGGAGGTCAAGGCGACACCAGAAGTCAAGCCAGCACTAGAACCAAAACCGGCAGCGGAAGTTAAGGCGGCAGAACCAGAAAAAACCCCGATAACGAGGTACACGGGTGCAAAGCTCTCGCTAGATTTCAAAGAGGCAGACATCCATAACATCTTTCGGCTGATTGCGGAAGTGAGCAATCTGAATATCATTACCACCGAAGACGTCAAAGGGAAGATCACGATCCGGATGGTGAATGTCCCCTGGGATCAAGCGTTGGATGTTATCTTGGCCAGTAAGAATTTGATTAAGATAGAAGAAGGAAATGTGCTCCGCATCACGACCATCGAAAACGTAAGAAAGGAGATGGAAGAAAAGGCCAAAGAGGAGGCCAACCTACTAAAATCCATGGAAAATCGGGAGAACGCGGAGGAACTGATCACAGAAATCTTCCGGTTGAATTATGCCAAGGCCGCAGATTTGCAAAAAGTCATCTCAGGGGCGGGTATGACGGGTGGATCAGCAGGGGGAATGAAACCGATCTTAAGCTCCCGGGGTTCGGTAAGGTCCGACGACCGGACGAATACCCTTATCGTCCGGGATATCCGCGCCCGGTTTGAAGAAATCCAGAATCTCATTAAGAAACTCGATAGTCCCACGCCCCAGGTGCTCATTGAAGCCCGAGTAGTCCAGGCCCAAACCTCATTTGTCCGCTCTCTGGGGATCCAGTGGGGAGGGAGTTATAACCAGACCTCTTCCAATAGCTGGTTTTGGGGGCTGACCGGGAACAATCCCAATGCTGTTCCGGGGTGGGGGTTTAGCCCCACCACATCCACGCCACTGAGCATGCCCTCGAATTTCGTGGTGAACTTCCCCGCTTCTATTGTCAATACTCCAGTAGGCGGCGCTGCAATGTCCTTCGGAAAATTGACTGGAGGCCTGGTGAACCTGGATTTGAGACTGCAGTTGGGGGAGACCGATAACCGGACGAAGGTCATTGCCCGGCCGAAATTGGCGACTCTAGATAACAAGGAAGCACACATCAAGCAGGGAGAAAAAATTCCCTATGAGACTACTTCTCAAGCCGGTACGCAAGTTCAGTTTATCGATGCAGTTCTGTCGTTAAGAGTCACCCCTCACGTGACTCCCGATGGAAGTATCTTGATGAAAGTAATGGTCACCCGGGATTCGCGGGGAGCAACCCGCAGCCCGATTAATCAAGTGCCCAGCATTGACAACCGCGAGGCCTCCACAGAAGTCTTGGTGAAAGATGGAGAGACGCTAGTCATCGGGGGGATCTATGAATCCGATACCAACGAGACCGAACAAGGAATCCCCTGGTTAATGAAAATCCCCATCCTCGGCTGGCTTTTCAAAAATCAAGAAACCCTGATTACCAAAAGAGAGCTCTTGATTTTTATAACGCCCACCATCATCACCCAGGCCAAAGCCGAGACCTGAAAAACTCCGAACGGGAAAAGGGCACCCGCAAGGGTGCCCTTTTTTTTTGCAGAAGACTCCCTGCCGGCTTCACCGGGGAAAGTTTTTCTTTGATCTTGCAGCCCGGGAATGATTGTGCTATTTTGCTGGAATGGATGGTTCAGGAGGAAAGAATGATCAGGCGGTATGACCCTCAACGCGTGGAGCAAAAATGGCAGAAAATCTGGGAAGAAGGCAGGCTCTTCCAGGCCGCGGAAGACCCTCATCAAAGGAAGTATTATGTATTGGAAATGTTCCCCTATCCTTCGGGGAAAATTCACATGGGGCATGTGCGGAACTATTCCATCGGCGACGTAGTGGCTCGGTATAAACGGATGCGCGGGTTCAACGTTATCCATCCTATGGGTTGGGACGCTTTCGGAATGCCGGCAGAGAACGCCGCGATCCAGCATGGTGTCCATCCGGCAAAATGGACAGAAGATAACATCGCGGCCATGAAAAGCCAGCTCAAACGGATGGGTTTCAGCTATGACTGGAAGCGGGAGCTGGCTACCTGCGATCCCTCGTACTATCGCTGGGAACAGTGGCTTTTTCTGAAGATGTATGAAAAGGGATTAGCCTACAGGAAAACCTCTTCCGTCAACTGGTGTGAGAAATGCCAGACCGTCCTGGCCAACGAGCAGGTGGAAGCCGGGAGGTGTTGGCGGTGCGGGGAAGAAGTGATCCAAAAAGAGATGGAAGGGTGGTTCTTCAAGATCACAGCTTACACCGAAGAATTGTTGGAGCATTGCGACAAACTCCCCGGTTGGCCCGAACGGGTTATCACCATGCAGAAGAATTGGATCGGCCAATCAAAAGGAGCCGTCATTCATTTCCCAATATGGGAAGGAAAGGATTTCATTCCCGTCTTCACTACTCGACAGGATACGGTCTTCGGAGCTACTTTCATGACCTTGGCTCCGGAGCATCCTCTGACCCTGGAACTCTCTAAAGGAATTGCCCAAGAGAATCAGGTGCGAGAATTTGTGGAGCGGGTCAAAAAACAAGACCGGGCCAAGCGCACGGAAGAGGATTATGAAAAGGAAGGGCTTTTTATTGGGGCCTACTGCCGAAATCCTTTCACGGGCAAGAAGATTCCCATCTTTGTGGGAAATTTCGTTTTGATGGAGTATGGAACAGGAGCTGTGATGGCCGTTCCTTCCCATGACCAGCGGGATTTTTATTTTGCCAAAAAATTTGACCTTCCCATTGTGGTGGTTGTTCAACCGGAGGGAAAACCTCCCCTAGCCGGGGAGACCTTGACGGAAGCTTACACGGGGGAAGGAATGCTGGTCAACTCCGGCCCTTTCAATGGGATCTCCAGCTCTCAAGCGCGGGAGGCCATCGGGAAGCATTTGGAGGAGAAGGGTCTTGGCCGAAGGGAAGTGACTTATCGCCTCCGGGATTGGGGAATTTCGAGGCAACGCTATTGGGGAGCCCCGATTCCGATTATTTACTGCCCGGAATGTGGGATGGTTCCAGTGCCGGAAGGGGACCTCCCGGTGGTGCTCCCTCAGGACGTAAAACTCACGGGTTTGGGGACATCCCCTCTGGCCCACGTTCCTCAGTTCATCAATACAACCTGCCCGCTCTGCCGCCGGCCCGCCAAAAGGGAAACGGACACGATGGATACTTTTGTAGAATCCTCCTGGTACTTCGAACGCTTCTGTAGCCCGCACGAAGATCGGGGGATGTTTGACCGGGAAAAAGTAAAATATTGGATGCCCGTGGACCAGTACATCGGAGGGATAGAGCACGCCATTCTCCACCTTCTTTACTCCCGGTTTTACACCCGAGTGCTGCGGGACTTCAGTTTAGTAGATTTTTCTGAACCCTTCACTAACCTTCTGACTCAGGGGATGGTGGTCAAGGAAACACAATACTGCCCCCGAGACGGGTTCCTTTTCCCAGAAGAAGTGGAAGAGAGCGGGGCCTGCAAAAAATGCGGCAACCCGGTCCAGGTGGGACGCACGGAAAAGATGAGCAAGTCGAAGAAAAATGTGGTGGAACCCGATTCCTTGGTGCTCAAATATGGGGCGGATACGGTACGCCTTTTCTGCCTTTTTGCTTCACCGCCCGAAAAGGACCTGGAGTGGAGTGAGCAGGGCGTCGAAGGATCTTTTCGTTTTTTAAACCGGGTCTGGCGCCTGGTGAATGAGGGGGGAGAAATATCAAGGAATGCCGACAGGCCGCACAAAAAGTGGGACCTTCCAGAAGACCTGCGAGACCTAAGGCGGAAGACCCATATGACCATCAAAAAGGTCTCCGAGGATGTCGAAAACCGCTTCCATTTCAACACGGCCATCAGCGCCATCATGGAATTGGTGAACCTCCTTTATCAAAATGAAGAAAAGATGAAGGGACCGGACCCCTTCACCTTGGGGGTTTTGCGAGAAGCACTGGAATCCATAGTCGTCCTTCTTTCCCCCATCGTTCCCCATATCTGCGAAGAGCTGTGGGAGATACTGGGGCATTCCGATAGCGTTGCCAGAGTCCCCTGGCCCATGTATGAGCCAGAAGCCATTAAGGAAGAAGAAGTTCTGATGGTCATTCAGGTGAACGGAAAACTGCGCGGTCGAATGATGGTGAGCGTGCGGGCCTCCGAAGACGAGGTGAAGAAAACGGTCCTGGCCAACCAGCGAATCCAAGACTTATTAAAGGACCAGACCGTAAAAAAGTTTGTCCTGGTTCCGAAGAAACTGGTCAATCTGGTAATTTAACCCAGATTTGTCGGATTCCCCGGTGATATTTTTTGGCCCTTGACCGCAATTAGAGGCGCCATGGATTATATAAGAGTAGAAGAATTCAGGCAGGATGAATCTTACTCCCGAATCCTCTTCGTTGAATTTTTGAACATCCTTTAAGGAGGAATTCATGCGGGCTTGGAATTGGGTGCTAGGGGGAGCAGTGGCCGTAATCCTCGCCCTCGGAGTTACGGGATGTGTTTATACCGAACGCACAAAAATTGTACAGCCTATTGTGGCCTCCTTCAAAGGAGAATCACGGGTGGATCAATACCTTTTAGATCACCAGCCACAGACTGTGGCCGTCCTGCCTTTTTTAAACCGCACAGATAAAAAAGAAGCCTTCGACATTGTTCGCAGATCGTTTCACGGCCATTTCAGCAAATTAAATTATACCACCATACCTTTATTCAAAGTCGATGACTCCCTCCGCCAGGCAGGGTGGGAAACACCTGAAAAAGTTGCCCAGGCTTCGGCGCAAAAACTTCGAGAGGTCCTCCGAGTAGATGCAGTCATCCGGGGGGATATCACCCATTACGATCGAATTTACGTAGGAGTTTATTCTCAGGTGGCTGTGGGGGCGGAAGTGCGCATGTTTGAAGGAAAGTCAGGAAAAGAGCTCTGGTGGGCCAAGGATGTTTCCCGGAAGCATGCAGGTGGTATATCCACTACCCCGGTAGGGTTGATTTTAACCGCGGTCTCCACCGCCTTGAACGTGCGGGAAATCGAGCTGCTCCGTTCTTCCGATGACCTTTTCCGCGATATGGTAAAAACCGTTCCCCAGCCCACCCTGGCCCAAGCCCTTAGGCCCCCGAACATTACCATCCTTGTGCACGATGGAATGAGGCGCTCAGATAAATACGCCAATAAGGTGGGAGGTTTGATCAAGGTGGCTATGGAGGGAGATCCGCGGATGCGGGCTTTCTTCAAGATCAGTGATTTTAAAAAGGAAATTCCACTCAAAGAAGAAGAACCGGGTACCTATGTTGGAACCTATAAAATCCTGCCCGGAGACAACGTCGAGGAGGCGCTCATCACGGGCACACTCGCCAATGATGCCGGGAACTCCACCGATTGGGTAGATGTCCTGGGCCCGGTGACGATTGATACTACACCCCCAGATGTACCCAAAGGGTTAAAGGCTGTCGGCAGGGACCGAATGGTGGATTTGGGCTGGGCGAAGAATGTAGATAAGGACGTCGCCAGGTATAAAATCTATCGCAGCACGACCCCCCTAACCGGATATCAGGAAGTGGCGACCACCGAATTGACCAACTTCCAAGACAAAAACCTGAAGAATGAATCGAGTTACTATTATAAGGTCGCCGCCTTAGACTTGGCCGGGAACGAGAGCAAGCATACCGATTTAGCCAAAGCAACGACGGTGACACCCGGTCCAACGCCCGTCAAAGGAATGATTTTGGGCGATGTCACCTGGTATGCTGGGGCCAGCCCCTATGTTATCGAAGGCGAGGTCATCGTGGGCTCTAAGGGAATCCTGTCCGTTGAACCGGGAACCGTCATTCGTTCGAAGGGAGAGGGAATCACTGTCCTGGGGAAGTTGATCCTCAGAGGGGACCAGAACAGCCTGATCACGCTCGAAGCGGCGTTGCCAGAGCAGAATTGGAAAGGAATCGTATTTAAGGGGACGAAAAATGAGGAAAGCGCCATTGAATATGCCAAGATCAACGGGGCGGCTGCCGGGATTACCTGCCTTTCTTCCTCTCCCGTAATCGCCCATAACGATATTTCCAAGAATCAAGTAGGCATCCGGGTCAGCGAATCTTTCTCCAAACCAAAAATTTTCGGGAACGCCATTTCCTCCAATATCATTGCCGGAGTTGAAGTTTCTGCCGGAGCCTCCCCCACTCTGGAGGAAAATGAGATCCGGGGAAACCAAAGAGATGGAGTATCAAGCCGAGGAGCAGAGCCATTTTTGGCTAAGAATCAAATCCTCAACAACGGGGAGGCCGGGGTGCGGCTTTTTTCTTCTCCTGCTCGCCTGGTGAACAACAATATCCACGACAACGGGAAATATGAAATTTATAACACCCTGGAGAAGGATGTCAGTGTGGAGGCCAAAGACAATTGGTGGGGTGCCCGGGAGGGATTAAAAATCATCGGGAAAATTTTTGGTAGGGTGGATTACCAACGGGTCCTCGACGCGCCCTATCCCCAGGGCAAGCCGTTCGAGCTTTCGATCCTGAAAGGGCCGCTGAGTGGCCCAATCGATAGAGACTCTTTTCTCACCCTTGTAAACAGCCCCTACGTCCTGGAAAAGGACGTGACCGTGGAGAAGGGGGCAACCCTTTTCATCGAGCCGGGAGTGACCTTGAAATACAACCCCGGAGCTTCAATGGTTATAAGGGATGGCGGGGTGGATGCCCGGGGCACAGCTGACCGGCTGATTACGTTTACCACCAACAGCTCTTCGCCCTCACCTGGAAGTTACCCCTATGCAGTGAGGTTTGAACAACCTTCGAAGCTGGCCAGTTTCTTCCGCTATTGTATTTTGGAATACGCCGAGACGGGTCTGGAGATCGGTCATGGCGCCCCGGAAATCGACCATTGCTTGATCGCCAATCATTCTCAGGTTGGCGTCAAGGTAGCCAATGATGCCGCGCCCAGAATCTTTTTCAGCACCTTTGTCAAAAATTTAGGTACAGGGGCGGTGGTGGCCCTGGGAACTGCCAGGCCAAAGATGAACCGGAATAATTTCATTCACAACCCATTTGCCGTTCAAAGCTTCTCCTCAATTTACATGGATGCGCGGGAGAATTGGTGGGGGTCGAGCCCCCCGAAAGAATCGCTCTTTTTAGGGGAGATCGATTACAAACCCTGGTTACCTGCTCCAGAAGCTGGGGCTTTTCAAGGGAGGAAGCCGTGAAGCGCATGATGCTCGGCCTTTTCTTGCTGTGGATGGGTCTGGAGACGGGAACAACTTGGGCGGGACAGGGCGAGGTGCTTGAGCTGGTGGGAAACGGTGAAATTAATTGGTCCCAGGGGATTATTCTGGCGAAAGGGAGTGGGGCTCCCCCCAAGGAGGCCAAGAATATTGCGCAGGCGCGGCTGATGGCCGAACGCGCAGCCTTGTCCGATGGACGGCGCAACCTCATGGAAGTCCTCAAAGGAGTCCGGGTTGATTCGGTGACCCACGTGGAAAATCACATGGTCAAAAGCGACCAGATTCGCCTGAGTGCCGAAGGGTTCATCCAGGGTTCGGTGGAGCTAAGGGATCAAAGGAGGTATCTTTCGGATGGGGGCATTGAAGTGACCGTGGCCATGAATCTGAGTGGGGATTTTTTGAGTTTGATGCTCAGTCTGCCGAAGGAATGGAAAAGTGCCAAGCCTCCCATGGTCGAAAAACCCTCTTCCCAGTTGCCACCCATCCCAGCAAGGAAGATAGAATCCCCCCCGGAGCGACCGAAGATCGGGGTCGAAGAAAAGCCGACTTTGAAAACAAAACCCTTGCCACCGTCCGTGGCTGAAAAACCCTCTTCCCAGTTGCCACCCATCCCAGCGGGGAAGATAGAATCTCCCCCGGAGCGACCGAAGATCGGGGTCGAAGAAAAGCCAATTATAGGGGCAAAACCCTTGCCCGCATTGGCGGACCTTCCCAAATTCACGGGTCTGGTCATCGATGCTCGGGGGCTTAACATGCGAGCTGTGCTGATTCCTAAGGTTGTGGACGAGGGCGGGCAGGAATTGTACCAGGGACAATATGTTCCTCCTGATAAAGCAGCTCAAAACGGTTTGGCTCTTTATTCCAGAGATTTGACTGCCGCCCAGACAAACCCTCGTGTGGGGAAGAACCCGTTGACTGTCAAGGGGTTCAAGATGAACCCCAACAGCCGATCCGACGTCATCCTCAACGCCGACGACTCTAAAAGGGTAGCCCCGTTTGCCCAGAAAGGAACCTTCCTGGAAGAATGCAAGGTAATGATCGTTTTGGATTGAAGGGTCTCCCTTGAAGAGAGCATCGCGTTTTGTTTTCCTGGCTATCCTTTTGTTTACGGGTTGTGGGTATCACTTCTCGGGCAGCGGGGCCAGACTTCCTTCGGGAGTCCTGTCTGTCGCCATCCCGATCTTCGGCAACCAGACGATTCAGACAGGGATGGAGACGACGCTGACCAGCGCGTTGGTCGATAAATTGACCGCCGCCAAGCAGTTAACGGTAACCGGACAAAGCGAGGCCGATGCCATACTGAGTGGAACCGTGAAATCCTTTACCACCTCTCCCACTGCCGTGACCCTGGGAACCCAGGTGGCCACAGAATACCGGGCAACGATAACGATTGAGGCCACCTTCAAGCGGCAGCGAGATGGAAAAGTTCTCTGGAAAGGAGAGGTGAGTGACTGGAGGAATTACCCGGTAGTCTCCGATTTGGCCGCGACGGAAGCCAACAAAAAAGAGGCCATCCGTCAGGCTTCCGAACTTTTAGCCGAAAGGCTTTACGTTATAATCTTGGAGGGCTTTTAACGCTGGGAGAGCGTTTAAGTTGACAGGAATGAATGCGCGAGAGTTTTTTCTAGAAGTGGAAATGGGTCATTTGCGTCCCCTTTATTACCTCTACGGGCCAGAAAATGCTCTGATCGAAGAAGCCCTGGATAAAATCAAAGAAAAGGCTCTCGAGCCAGCGACTCGAGACTTTAACCTGGCGCTATTTAACGCCAAAGAGGATGCCGGGGAAATCATTCTGGAAAGCCTGCAAGTCTTCCCTCTTTGTTCTCCCCGACGGTTGGTCGTGATCCGTCAGGCCGATTTCATCTGGAACAAAGCCCCTTCTTCCTTTATCAGCTATTTCTTAAACCCAAACCCCCTGACCTGCGCTATTTTCATCGGCGAAAAAGTCGACCTGAGGACCAAATTTTTTCAAGCCCTGGAAAAGAAGGGGGCCATCATCCCCTTCTACCCCCCCTACGAGAAGGAACTGATCCGCTGGGTCCGTTCTCAGGCGGAGCAGTCCGGCCATCGGATTTCCGAAGAGGCGGTGTCTGTTTTGCTGGAACGCGTTGGCCCCAGCCTGGGAGAGCTCAAGCTTGAGCTTCAAAAATTAACCTTAGGGCAAAAAGAAAAAGGATTCATTGGGGAAGAAGATGTGCTGGCTCTGACGGGAGACATTCGGAGCGAGAGTCTCTTTGAACTTCCCATGGCTGTAGGGCATTTAAACCTTAGGGAAACGTTGCGTCTTCTGCGTAAGAACTTGCAACAGGGAGACCCCCCTCTTCTCCTCCTTTCCTTGATCGTTCGCCAGCTTCGTCTGATCTGGAGAGCGCAGGAACTCACGGCCGAAGGCCGCTCCAAGAAAGAAATAGAAACCAGGCTGAAGGTTTTGCCCCGAAGCACAGTTGAATTTTGGAAGCAAGTGGAGAGCTTCCCTTTGTCTAGCCTGAACCAACTCTGGCCACTTACCTTACAAGCGGATCAAGAACTCAAATCCAGCCGTTTGGAAAAGGGGCTGCTTTTGGAGAAATACCTCTGGAACCTGCACCTCCTTGAGTCTCGGAAAATACGAAAACCACGCGGGAAATGACTCATCGGCGAGGTTTGGATTCAAGGGGTAGCCCGGAGGAAGTTTACGCCGGGGCGGGCAGAGCATTTACCTTTTTGGTTAAGCGGGAAATTCTTCGGGCGGCCGTCTTTTTGTGGATTACCTTCTTTGAGGCAATCTTCTGGATGGTTGGAATGGCGCGGGCTAAAGCTTTTCGGGCTTCCTCGAGGTTTTTCCCTTCGACTGCTTTCAGTACCTTCTTAGAAGAAGTTTTTAAAAGGGATTTAAGCGCAGTATTACGCAGCCGCCTTTTTTCACTCTGACGTGCCCTTTTTAGAGCGGAAGCATGAGTGGCCAAATTACCTCCCTTGAAACCGATTTGACTTTATTAAAAAATGGAATGGTTCAAATGTCAAGTTTTTTCTTAGTTTTCTGAAAAAAGTGGCCCCTTAGCGGGTGAAGTTTTTTTGATTTTTTCTAAGAATTTTTCTCTGTCCAAATCGGGCTGAATGAGAGAACATAGAAAAATTGCCAAGGCGGCCAGTATCGTAGGAGGAGCGACGCTCGTCTCCAGGGTGTTCGGATTCATCCGCGATATGGTGATCGCCCAACTTTTTGGGGCCGGCATGGCCACGGACGCCTTTTTTGTGGCTTTCCGCATCCCCAACCTCTTCCGAAGGCTGGTAGGAGAGGGCGCGCTTACGGCCTCCTTCATCCCGGTTTATACGGAATATATCAGCCAACGTTCGAAGGAAGAAAGCGATGAACTGGTCAATGCGTCTTTTTCTGTTTTGGGAGTCCTCTTAATTCTGGTGACCGCTTTGGGTGTTCTTTTTTCCCCGTGGATCGTCAAGATCATGGCCTACGGCTTTTCCCAAGAGCCGGAAAAATTCAGACTTACGGTATTGCTGAACCGACTGATGTTTCCCTACATCTTCTTCATAGGGTTAGTGGCCCTGGCCATGGGGATCCTGAACTCCTGGAAGCATTTTGCCGCCCCGGCGCTGGCTCCCGTGCTTCTGAATCTATCGATCATCGCCTGCGCCCTTTTTTTCCCCATGGTGCTGGGAAAGCCTATTTTGTCCCTGGCGATTGGAGTGATTTTTGGAGGAGCCGCCCAAATCCTCTTCCAGATTCCTTTCATCCGGAGGACGGGCATCGTCCCCCGCTTCCATTTTAACCCGTCCCATCCCGGAGTGAAGCGCATCGGAATTTTAATGGCTCCTTCAGTCCTGGGCCTGGCCGTGACTCAGCTCAATGTGGTGGTGAATACTTTTTTGGCGTCTTATCTTCCCGAAGGGAGTGTCTCATACCTTTATTATGCTGACCGATTATTAGAATTCCCCATGGGAATTTTTGCGATTGCCATCGCCACGGCTGTTCTGCCCACCCTGTCCGAATACTCGGCCCGGAAGGATCTGCAGGGGTTGAAGGAAACTCTATCCTTCTCTCTGCGCCTGGTTTTTTTCCTCACCCTGCCCGCAATGGTGGGGCTCATCGTCCTCCGCCTTCCCATTTTAAACATATTATTTCAGCGGGGAGCCTTCACTCCCCATTCTGCCGTAATGACTGCCCAGGCGCTGCTTTATTATGCCTTGGGACTGGCCGCCTTCGCCGGTGTGCGCATTGTCGTACCGGCTTTTTATTCTTTACAGGATACGAAAACGCCGGTGAAAGTGGCTTTCTTCGCCCTCTTAACCAATGCTGGCTTGGGTTTCGTATTGATGATTCCCCTACAGCATGGTGGCTTGGCGTTAGCCACGTCTCTGGCTGCCGGATTGAACTTTTCTTTGCTGGTGTTTTTCTTGAGGAAGAGATTGGGGAGAATTGGGGCCTCAAAGATCATTCGTTCTTTCTTCAAAAGTTTGGGAGCCTCTATTTTGATGGGTGTCGTGGCTTATGCCATATGCTTTGCCGGTCCCTGGGAGACAACCGGGGTAACGGGGACAAAGATTGGCCTTTTACTCGGAGCCATCCTGGTTAGCATTTTGGTGTATGGAGGAGCCTGTTATTTCTTGGGCAGCGAAGAATTGCACTCGGCCTTGGAATTGATCAAGAAGAAAATCGGCCGGGGGAAGGAATGATTTTCAAAATTAGGTTTTTCCCGCTTTTGGAAAAAAATTCCGGGATCATTAAATTTGTTCTTTTCAGCTACTCATCACAGATTGGAGTTCTTTCCCGAAAAACTTCTATCTATTCAACTCCCCTTAAGAAACCAAAGGACTTTAGAATTCTACAAATTACCGAAATTTCGGGAAGTTCTATTTTTTGTTCTTCAAAAATTGACAATATGGCAATAAATATGAACCTGAAAAATGTTTTTGATATTTTTGTCATTGATTTTTTTATAAAAATTTTATATTTGACAATATGTCGAATATTTTTGATTATGTCCTGTTTTAGACAATTTTTCATTCCCACCATGATAAAAAAATATTTTTATTTCAACATATTATCAAATTGCCCTCCCCGAAGATTTTTCATATCTTGGCATCCTCCTTGCTAAATGATTAAAAAATGGTTGCTTGGTGGGCATCCAGCCATTCTTTTGTGATGGGTCATGAACCTTGAATTCGAAATAATCGGGCAAGATTTCAAGAAAGCCGGGGAAGCATCCTTTGAGGTAAAGCATCGGCTGAAACGTTTGGGACTTCCACCGGACATCATTCGCCGCG
>Ga0315277_10007503_pt1 | contig 14155 bp, 12 predicted proteins | sample YL17G05_15_MG_FD_203695 | JGI IMG/M metagenome (GOLD analysis project Ga0315277, IMG submission 203695) | Sediment microbial communities from Yellowstone Lake, YNP, Wyoming, USA - YL17G05_15 | ecosystem: Environmental > Aquatic > Freshwater > Lake > Sediment | place: USA: Wyoming | collected... | reverse complement strand
TGTTATAGTCGCAATACTCGGGATACTTGTTGCAGTAATACACATCATGAATTCGAATGCCATCAAGATATACAGTACAGACTGGCCTTCCGAGGATGTCATATCCTAAAATATCAAATTGCAGCTCTTTGCCCTTAAAAGACGAAAGATCCGGCAAGGGCTGCTTGAGAAGCACTTCAGTGTCTCCTTTTAAACCCTCTATCCTTGATTCTGTGACATCTACGAACAAGCTATTGGGCTCTGAGACTTTAAGGACTGTCCCGACAAAATCGTATGTTAGGGTGGAGAAGGCGGGAGTTGGGAAGAAAAACAGCATTACAAGGGCCATACAAGGAACAATTCTCAAGCGTAATTCATGCCTCAAAGCTTTATCTTCGCCAAAATGATTTTTGAGTACCTTATCAATCCTGGAATTCATAGACAGACTTGCTCCTTCTTTCGCCTTAAAATTATCTCATGTATCTCGAATCACACCGCCATCTTCAGGCAGCGCCCCGATCTGGAGCAGTGTGCCTATGGTGAGAGCTTGGGTCAGCATAGATAAGGGAGAACGCAGGAAGATGAACCTTACCTGGCAGGGCTTATGGTATGAAGCCCAGACATCCATCGATATCCAAACCCTCCCCAGGGGCTATCATACGGCAAAGATAACGGCTATAGATGACACGAGTGTCTTCTCAAAGAGCTTCTCCTTCAAGGTGACTGAAGACGCATCCACTCCCATAGGCGATCTCCTATCCCATCCACAGACATATTTAGGCAAACATCCCAGGATAGAAGGATATCTTGACTACATAGAAACGAACCTATCCAACCTGGAGCTGGGAGATTTGCCGGTCTTTTGCGATGATACAGGAAAGATACCCTTCGCTCTGGAGTACTGTCCGCCTCTGCCTCAACAAGAGAACAAGACCAAATGGACAGCAACGGGACAGTTCCAGAATTATAAAAACCGTACCTTCAGCGTATTCCTGCTGCAGCGAGATGATACCTGCCCGGAGAAGGTCTCTCTATAGAGGTTTGCCCACAGTCGAACAATGCAAATAATTTCTCCTTCAAGAGCCGAAGCTGGGCTTGAGCCCGCGAAGGCTAGAATCCCTGATGAATGGCTGCAAAAAAAAAGAAGGTTGCAGCAAGGGACTATCCCTCGACCCACTTAAAGCCCGGCTCCTTGATCTTGTTGAAGTTCCTGATGATATCTGCTGCGTCCTTCCTGTTCAGCTTGGCATCCATCATTTTTGAGCACACGCAGCGCAGGGCCGCTTTCTCCATTCTCATCGCGTTGCTATCTTCGGGTTTGGAGGCCAGCCCAAAGGTCTCGAAGAGGTGCTCTCGCTCATCCATGTGCGTCGTTTTTCCCCATCTTCCGAACATCTCGGCGGCATGGTCCAGATGATGCTGATCAAAGCTCTCCGGAAGCTTACAGCCCTCTATCTGCCTCATGAATTCCTCTTTATTCAAAACGATCCCCCACTCTATTAATTAATCTAATGAGATTTAGCCTTTTCTGGCGAAGTTGAGTTCGCCGAAAAGACGAAGGCTTGCTCGTTTCCTCCGGCTGCCTTCAGTAAGCGGCCTCCAGGCTCCAACTGTTCAGCTTACCCACATCCCTACCCACCAAATCCTTGATCTTGAGGGTCCAATTGCCCTTCAGGGACTGGCCGATAAAGGCGGTAAGAGCGGCCGAGGACTTGGAGTCGTAGGTCTTTTTCAGATTCTTCTTGCCAAGGCCGGTGCGATTGTGCAGGATAGCCCTCTTGCCGCCAGGAGATAATAGCTCCACCCTCAAGTTGGCTATGTTGCTGTGGCTTATGTCCACCCTCATCTTCAGCTTCGCCACCTTGCCCTCCAGGGAGATCTGAATAACATCGCTCAAGCCCTGGGCATTTTTGTCAGGTATGGCCACCCCAGGTGACGAGGTCTCCTTTACCACATGGTCCATCAGCGCCTGACCTGCCACGAAGGTTACGACCTTGCCGGGAGAGAGAATATTCGAGATCATCAGGCCGGAATCCGATCCGTCCCAGAGGTTCGAGGCCGGCCTGGTGGCGTGGCTGAGGGCCGTCCCCTCCACGCGGCCAAAGAGGTCCTTATCATCCCCCATGCTGCGATTGGTCTCCAGATCGAGGCTGCCGTCTGCCTGAAGCAGCCCGCACTGGTAGTGCCTGGAAGCAGTGCCGCCCTGCCACTCGTTCGAGCCCAGGGAGTCGCAATGGTAGACGGCCAGGCCGCTTGAGGGGATGCTGGCATCAAGATCGATCTGAACTCTGTTCTCCACCAGGAAATACTCATTTATCTTCCCGGTCTCGTATATCATCACCGTCCCATAATCTCCATGATCCGCCTGGTACTGGCCGGGCGTGTTAAGCCGGACTACTCTGTCGCACCATCCCACCAGGTTCCTCAGATAGGCGCAGACCGGCGAGGGTGTTCGTCCGTTGTCGTTATGGTTTCCTGCGCTCATCAGGCAGTAATAACCAAGACCTGCACTCTTCTCGAAATCGCCGTCCCGGTTCCCGTAATCGTAGAGGTCCGGCCAGCGACAGAGCATGTGGCCGCTCTCGTGGCAGAAGGTTCCAATGCTCAGGTCCTCTTTGCTGCGGCCCATGCTGGAGAGCATGTAGAAGTAGGTCCTCATATCTGCGTACCGCAGATCTATGAAGTAGTTGTGAGGCCATAGCTCTCCCAAATACTGAGTCTGACCGGCGTAAAGGAAGCTCATGGCATCGACTACACCGTCGCCTCGCGAGTCAAACTGCTTGAGATCGACCCCGCCCTTGACGGCCAGGTCCAGAGCCTCCTTCACAAGAAGGTTTTGAGTGTAGTATTGAAGCTTGCGGCTCAGCGTTACTGGCCCCACCACCACGTTGGTATAGTCCAGCTTGCCGCTGGACATGAGCTGGAAATACTCCCGCGCGGAGCAGAAGTTCCCATTATCGTGGTAGTTCCTACCGTTGAGCATGGCGTCCACGTCCTCGCGCATGACAGTGCTCTTCTGGTCCTGGAACTGGACCAGAACCGTCAGACCCTTGATCTCGCCCTCGCTGACGCGGCGTCCCTCCATCAGTCCTTTCCCAGGCCCGAAGGTCCGAAAGTTCAGATTGGGCTTATAAGATACGGCAGGAGGATTCATTTTGGCAAATCTATTCTCAAACTTGTAGTTGCGAACCGCTTCCCCCTCTTTGAAGTGACGCCTCGCTCCCAAAGGAGGAGTCTGGCTGATATCCACACCGCTGGAGACGAACTCGCCTCGAATCAAGAGGGCGTAGCAGTACAATCCCTGATCCGGATCATAAACCACAGTGTAACCATCAAGATCCTCATAGCGGGCATAAAACTCATCGCCATAGACCCGCAATCTCACTTCTGGTCCATTCTCCTGATGGAATGTCAAGACCTCTCCAAATATCGAACTCATGGCAGATCAACCTAAAGGAAGCTTTGGCCCAAGCCGGCCTGTGGCTGATGTATATCTTTCAAACTATTTAATTATTTTTGAGGGTCATCTTCTGGAAAACCTATTCTCAGCCTTTGCGCTTCGAGTCTCATCCGATTCCTCAAGATGAGGCGAGACTCCGGGAGGCGGATCCATGGAGAGGTCCACGCCGCTGGAGATGAAGTGACCATCTCGAAGCAGAGCGTAGACAAAACGACCCAGGGATAGGTCGTATATGACGGAGTAGCCATCCACAGTCTCGTAGCGCGCATAGAACTCGTCTCCGTAGACTCTCAGGAAGACATCGGGACCCTTCTCCTGAGAGAAGGTCAGAAGCTCTCCAAAGATGGCGCTCATCTCAATCCAATGATGGGTGCTTCTCCCATTTATAGGGATGCTTGGCTTTTGGTCCCTTTCTGGCAACAGCACCCTGTCCTGGTGACAGCGACGGGGCTCGCAGCCTGGTCAAAGCCAACCTCTCCGGGGGTGCATCTGGTATTCATAGCTCCGCGAACGCGGCACCAAGAAGCTGGATGAGACCCTGCGGCCTCACCCAAGAAGATCGCTGCCTAGGCGGAGCCTCTCGATGGCCTGGCCGCGCTTCCCCTCACTCTCTCGGGGCGAGGCTCGCTTTGTTTTTCAGCCTGACTCGCCATGCTGCCGCACACTATTTCAAAATACCTGTAGCTGCTCCAGGATCCAGTTCCGGCATCATTGGACGCCTGCATCCTCCAGAAGTAAATACCACCCGAAAGGATTATGGGCCTGACTGCAATAGCCCTGGTTCCCGAGGTCACATCCTCGGCCAGATACCACTCATCGAAGACAACCACATCGTTCGAATCGTTCACTTGAAGGTGGTATTGGGTGGCGCTCGATATAGCGGTCCAGATGAAGGTCGGGTGTCTCGTGGAGATGAGGCCTCGGGGAGATATCGGAGTCACAGTGCCAGGGGATACATTGGCAAACCTGAAGCTATTGTAGTAGCTCAAGGGGCCAGTTCCCTTGCTGTTCTTGGCCTGAATCCACCATCTGTAGTTCCCTACAGGAAGGATCACGTCAGGCTTAATAGAACACCCCTGATTTGAGACCACATCTTCGGCATTGTACTCCACTAGATCGATGATAGCAGTGTTTGGAGTGTTTGCGTTTGCCACCTTGAGAAGGTATTGGGTGGCTCCCGGCACGCATCTCCATAGATAAGTCGGATTGCTGGTTCCTATGGTTCCCTTGGGCGATATCAGCGTTGCTCTGGCTGGCAGTTTGATCCGGGTGTAAGTATGCCTTCCGACAGCTCTGGCATCGGGCCTGAGGGCCGTGGGGCTTTGGGCTGAGCCGACTAGTTCTGTCGGAGGTTCATTCGAGTAGGTTGATATTTCATCGCCGATCTGGCTGGCCGATTGCCTCTCCTCGCAAGCTGAGCAGCCATGAGGTTCATTCTCATCAGCCGATGGTGGCTGGCTGGCAAGAGCTACTCCAGCTAATAATACCAGTAGCATCCCCGCCAGCGCCATCACTGTTAGCTTCTTGCCAATTGATTTCATTTTACTCATGAAGGCTTCTCCCTTTTGCACTTGTTCATAGAGATTTGTAGACAAAGAATATATATTTTTTCATTCAAAAATCAAAACGAGGCAGAAATCGACATCCTGTTTAACTGGTAAAGCAGTTGATTTGACTTATTCATAAAAATTATTTTTATCTCGATAGCTGGTTTTAGCCCCAGATGATCGACAGGGAAGATGCAATTTAATCAAAGATCTCCGCCCTCAGTTTCCTCCCTACTCCGAGGATCTTGGTATCGATCTTACAAAACCATCGGGCAGATTCAAATGGTTTTGGAGCAAGAATGATCCTCCGATGTTCATGATTTGGAGCGACGGTTGCAGGAGTTCGAGGGAAATCGGGCCGATAACAGCGGAGATTCTTGAGAGATCTCGGGGGTTTATGGAACTTGGATCAAGAAGTATCGAGAAAAGCCAGGGCGGCTGATCAGATCCAGGACATCAATCTGCAAGGAAGCTGGAAATAAAAAGTAAAAAAGTTGATATTTATGCCTTCTAAGGCACCAGCCGCCTTCGGTCTCGGGGGAAGATGACCGCATCCCGGATGTTCTCCAAATTGAGCATGGTCATGACCAGCCGGGAGAGACCGAGACCCCAGCCGGAGTGGGGTGGCATGCCGTAGCGGAAGGCCTTAAGGTAGAACTCGAAGCCCTCGGGGTCCAGCCCCTTCTCCTTGATCCGAGCCACAAGCTGGTTGTAGTCATGCACCCGCTGCGCTCCGCTGGCCAACTCCATGCGCGGATGCATGAGATCGAATCCCCGGCAGATCTCGGGCTTATCCTCATAAGGCAGGGTGTAGTAGGGCTTGATGGACGACGGCCAGTCAGTGAGAAAGTAGTGCTCTCCGACAGCCTCTCCCAGGAACTTCTCCGTCTCCGTATCCAGGTCATCTCCCCACTGCATCTTCACCTCGGACCTATCGCTGGCCATCTCCAGGGCCTTGGTGTAGGTTAACTTCCGAAAGGGCGTCTTTGGCACCTTAAGCTCCAGGCCCAGGACCTCTAGCTGGTACCGACAGTTCTCGGCCACATACCTGTAAGCTCCGGCGACGGCCCCCTCCAGGATCTCCATGACATCCTTGTCATCGGCAAAGCTGACCTCGACGTCGATGGAGATGGCCTCATTCAGGTGCCGGCGCGTGTCATGCTCCTCTGCCCGAAAGATAGGGCCGATCTCGAAGACCTTATCCATCCCAGCGCCCATGAGCATCTGCTTATAAAGCTGAGGGCTCTGGTTGAGGAAGGCCTCCTTCTCGAAGTAGCTGATAGGGAAGAGGTCTGTGCCGCCTTCCGTAGCAGCAGCCACGATCTTGGGGGTGAAGACCTCTGTAATGCCCTGGATGTAAAAATACTCCCTCAGGCTGCGCAAGACTGCGCTCTCGATCTCGAAAGCGGCCAGAACACAGGGCCTGCGGATGTCCATGAATCTGGCATCCAAGCGAGTGTCCAGCTCGCACTCCACCTTCTCCGTGGGATCCAGGGGCAAGGGCACCTGGGCAGCGCTCAGCACCTTGACCTCGGTGGGAAGGATCTCGAATCCGCGGGGAGCTTTCGGCTCAGCCTTCACCGTTCCCCTCACATAAATCACACTCTCCCGGCTGATGGAGCGAACGGTTCTGAACATCTCCTTGCCCACCAGCCTCTTGACCAGAGTAACCTGGGCCAGGCCCTTTCTATCCCGCAGCACCAGGAAGGCTATTCCCCCCAGGTCGCGCGTCTCGTGGGCAAAGCCTGCGAGGGTAACCTCTTCTCCATCTAATTCCGGGGTTATATCGGCTGAATAATGAGTTCTAAGGATCAATTCGTCTCACGCTGTCGAGAATGAATTCCTGATATAAAAGCCGTCTGGACCCATGGCCAAAAGAATAAAGACAAAGAAAGATAAGAAGGGACGCGAAGCGAGGTGTAAAGGATTTGAGTTCCCTTGAAAGGATGCCCACCGGAATACCAGGACTGGATGAGATGATCGGGGGCGGCCTTCCTGTGCCCTCCCTGACCCTCGTGGCCGGAGACGCTGGTGCTGGCAAGACCACCTTCTGCACTCAGTTTCTCTGCAAAGGAGCGGATCTGGGCGAGCCCGGGCTTTATTTCCTGACCTTTGGCGGACCGCTTGATTCTCTATTCAAGTTTGTTTCTACCTACGATTTTGTGAAGAGAAAGTACTTGGGAAAGGAGATCTGTTATATCGAGCTGGAGGACAAAGTGGAAAGGGCCGGGCGGACAGAAGATGTTCTGGATGCGATCCAGGAGGAGGTAGAAAAGTTTCGTCCCAGGCGCATCGTCATTGAGAACCTTTCCGATCTTGAGGAAGTGCTCAAGGGGAACTACCGGCGATTTCTCCTCAAGCTATCTCACCTGGTAAAAGCACAAAAAGCGGTGGCCCTGGTGACTGGCGATGCCCTGCCCAGAGCGCCCTATCCTGCAAAGATTGCGCATGTCGCAGACGGAATCATATTACTGCAAAATGAAGAGATAAATTTAGTAAGGAGGCGGTCCATCGAGATTCTGAAGATGTGCGGCACATCTCACCATTTGGGAAAGTATGCAGTAGATATATCCGTTAAGGGATTGACAGTCTATCCGGGTCTGTAGCTATGGCGCTCTCCTTCAAGGATCTCCTTTTGCAGAACGAATTCTGGGCATTCCTCTTCATCCTAGGTTGGGTGCTTTTCAACTGGCCCATGCTCACTCTGACCGTCGGATACTCAGTGATGGGCATACCTGCGGTATTGGTTTATATAGCTTTGATCTGGCTGACGATCATTCTGGTCTTGTATCTCTTCGACCGGAGGAATTCTGGTTGATAGGATCGCATGTTGCCCTTATCGTCATGGTCCTCTACCTGCTCCTGCTCTTCGGCATAGCCTCGTATGCCGACCGCCAGAAGCACTTGGGCAGAAGCATCGTCGCCAATCCCTACGTCTACGCCCTGTCTTTGTGCGTCTATGTCTCCGCCTGGACGTTTTACGGCTCCATTGGAAGGGCTGCATCCACAGGCCTCGAGTTCCTGCCCATTTACCTCGGGCCCACCTTGGCCATGACTTTGGGCTGGATCGTCATCCGAAAGATGATACGGGTCTCGAAGGAGTTCAGGCTGACTTCTGTGAGCGACTTCATCAGCTTCCGCTATGGGAGAAGCTACGCCATCGGTGCCATAGTGGCAGTACTGAGCCTGGTCATGGTCACTCCTTACGTGGCGCTGCAGCTTATAGCCATATCCACGTCTCTTGAAATCCTGAGCGGCCCGCAAATATTCCTGGGATTCCCGGTGGAGAGCAAGCTGGTGGTTGCCCTCCTTTTGGGAGCCTTCGCGGTCATCTTCGGCGCGAGACATCTCGATCCCATGGAGCGCCATGAAGGCCTGGTGGCCGTGGTAGCCTTTGAATCCCTGGTGAAGATCGTGGCATTCTTGGCAGCGGGAATCTATGTCACCTATGGCATCTTCGGAGGATATGGAAATATAACAGAAGAGCTGTCTCGTTTGGCGACCACCAATCCGGATTATGCAGAGGTCATGGATGTGGAGTACGTCCTCTGGTTCTCTCTGACATTAATCTCTTTCTTCGCCGTCCTCTTCCTTCCTAGGCAGTTTCACGTTATAGCGGTGGAGAACTCGGAGGAGAATCATCTCAAGAAGGCTATGTGGCTCTTTCCACTCTATCTTCTATTGATCAACATATTCGTTCCGGCCATCGCCTGGGGCGGACTGCTTCTGAACACACCAGGGCTCAAAGATGCCTTCATAATAACCATTCCTTACTCCCAAGGCCAGGATTGGCTCGCGCTATTCGTCTTTATCGGCGGAACATCGGCAGCCACCGCCATGATCCTTGTAGAATCTGTAGCCGTAGGGACTATGCTGCAGAACGACCTGGAGATGCCCTATCTTCTGAGCCGCATTGGGGCAGGCAGAAATCTGGCAAACACGATCCTCAATATGAGGCGGCTAAACATCCTTCTGGTGGTGTTCCTGGGGTATCTCTACTCGCGAGCTGTGGCTTATCAGATACTGGCAGAGATTGGAGTGGTCTCCTTTCTGGCGGCCAGCCAGATGGCACCTGTCGCCTTGGGCGGTCTTTACTGGAAGAGAGGCAACAGGAAAGGGGCCATGGCGGGCCTGGTCTCCGGCTTCCTGCTCTGGACCTACACCGCCCTCATCCCCACGGTGGCAGAAGACAATAGCCTGCTGGGAAATCTGGTCAAAAATGGACCTTTCGGCATATCCTTCCTCAAGCCCACGGATCTATTTGGCCTGGATCTGGACATCTGGACCAACTCCGTCTTCTGGACCCTATTGGTCAACTGCAGCCTGTATGTTCTTGTATCCCTCCTGACCAAGCCCAGCCCTGAGGAGGAGGCTATAACCGACAGCTTCGTGGACGTTTATCAAGAAAAGGGCGAGCCGGTGAAGCTCGACCGAGGAGCAATTCACCTGGGTACGGTGGAGGAGCTGGAGGCAACACTAGCACGCTACATCGGCGAGGCGAGGGCAAAGCAGCAGGTCGATGCCGATCTGGCGCGCCTCGGCACCAGCAGAGAAAAGATTGAGGCGCGGCAGCTTCTTGAGCTATGGAGCCAGTTCGAGAAGACCCTCACCGGCTCCGTGGGACCATCGGCCACGAGGATGATCGTGGAAGACCAGGTGCCGGTTAAGCCCGTGATGGAAGCCGCAGAAGCCACTCTTCCGACCTATGATTTAGATATGGGGAAGATCTATGTCATGCCCGAGAAGGCCTATGAGGTCTTCACCGATCAGATCACGCACGGAATAGAGGGGCTGTGCATCACTCACCTCGCTCCGGAGGAGGTGCGAAGAAGATGGGGCTTCAAAGAGACGCCCATCATAAAATTGAGCGATGAAAAGGGCAGCGACCGTTACATCTCGCCTCGAAATTTACCGCTCCTATTCATGACCATCAAGTCCTTTGTGGAGTCCAGCCATAACAGCATAGTGCTCATAGACAGCATCGAGCAGCTGGTCAAAGAGAATGCTGAGGTGGTGCCGGAGAGAGATATTCTGGACTTTGTCTACCAGATGGAGCTCTTGGGCCGAAAGACCCGCCTGGTTCTGGCGGAGAGGACGGAGTTTCTGCAAGTGAGCCTGCCAGCAGGCATAAACCAGGTCAAAGAGCTGTTGTTCACCCTGGGACCCCTGTCCGCCTATCTCTTCCGGATTTTCTCCGAAGCCATGCTCTCTCGTCTGAGCGAAGGCCAGAGAAAAGAGGTTGTTGAGGAGGTCAATATGCTGATAGCCGCCAAGAGCTTCTTCGAAGCGGACAGGGCGGAGCAGATCTCTGACAATGCCTCCGCTGCGGCCTGTGAGCCGGATATGCGAGACGCCCTACCCAAGCAGTCGCTGCAGACCGAGCCGGGGCTAGTCTTGACGCGGCGTGCCTTCTTCCTGGCTATAAGGAGGCTGGCCAGGATCATAAAGAAGCACGACCCTGCCTTCGATTTCACATCTTCCGTGGCAGATCTCATGAAGAGCTACGGCAGAAGCCCTTATGAGATCGCCCTCCTTCCGGGAACCACTTATGTCCTGGAGGAGGAGAAGCCGCAAAAAAGCCTGGAGCTCTTCAGCGAGCTGGTGGGCCACGGAATGGAAGGGCTTTGCATAAGCAGGTACAATCCCGAAACCCTTAATGAGAGATATAACGTTCCTGTGCAGACCGTCGTCTGGCTGACACAGAAGAGCAAGCCGGGACACAGGACCGTGGATCCGACGAACTTCCCCCGCATGAGCAGCATGATCTCCGATTTCCTGGAGAAGGCGAACTATCCCGTCATTCTGCTGGAGGGCCTGGGGTATCTCATAACCCAGAGCAACTACGAGACGGTTCTGAGGTTTATTCAGTCCCAGAGGGATGAGATAGCCTTGAAGAATGCCATAATGCTGGTGCACATCGATCCGCTCTCCCTGGACACAAAAGAGCTGCACCGCTTGGCGAGCGAGCTCGAACCCCTCGAAATTCAAAAGCAAACTTTTTAAAGCTGAGCACCCCAATTTATTACTATGATTGAGCTGGGACTCATAGTATTACTTATCGTGATCGTCTTCGGGGCGTTCTTGATCCTCAAATCCATCAAGAATTTCATCATCAATGCCGTAGTCGGGCTGGTGATTCTCTTCATCGCCAACTCCATAGCAGGGATGGGAATCGGCTACAGCTGGCTGGTCATACTGATCTGCGGCATCGGAGGAGTCTTGGGCGCCTTTCTGGTGATCTTGCTCCATTTCCTGCGCTTCGGCCTCTGATCTCCTCGGGCTCTGCGGTTCTTTTTGGATTTCCCTTCAGCTATCAACGCTGCAGGTGCCGCGGAGGAGGCAGACGATGCCAGCCGCCAGGAGCACGGCGATTACGCCCGTGAGGAATATGCCGTCAAAGACGCCCGCTCCGCCTATGGAGAGAACCAGCGGCCTGGCCCGGTGAAGATCGAGGGGCGAGAGGGCAGGCAGGACTCCGGGCGTGAGCAGGCTGAGGATGTCTGCCCCCAGCAGAGTTCCTAAAGTGCCGCTGATGTAAGCCAGGGGCGGAGCCCGGCGGTAGCCCCCCGCCAGCACCAGCCCGCAGACGGCGGCGAGAAGAGGCGAGAGCCAGAAGGGAAGGACGATGCCCTCACCTGGTATGGCCTCGGCCGCCCAATAGGTTATTCCCGCTACAATCGCAATACCGAGCAGGGCCTTGACCGAAGAGGCCCGGCCGCGCAGCAGAAGATGACCAGAGATGACCAGGGGTATGATGCAGCCACCCAGGTTGACCGCCAGATAGAGGGGATGAAAATCAACGGGATTGTCCTGAGCATACAGGCCAGCCATGGAAATGTACCATGCCGGATAAGAGGAGATAGGAGCGCTGAGGGGAATGTCCACCAGGCTGCCGAGAACGGAGCCGAAGACCGCCAACGAGGCGTGCCAGTGGTCGATGCCCACCATCTCGAAGGCGGTCTCCGATAGCCTGAGAAAAAGGTAGATGATGATGAGGGGCATTGCCAGGAGGAGCAGCAGGATGACTACGGTCAGGGGGATGAAGAGGAAATCGAACAAACGGATGCACCCACGATGATGTAGCTCGCGATGGTTAATAGAACTTTCTTTGGCGACACATCATCAGATGCGCAATGTTTAAGAATTCGATCCGCAATAACTTCATCAGGATATACAAAAGGAGTTAAGAACCATCTAATTTAATAATACGTTGCTATCTGCTGGACTTTAGAAAGAAGGAGGGGAAAAAATAAGCCAATTTCATGATCCTATCCGACAAGCAAGTTATCTCCGACAGAGTCTCGCGACAGATAAAATGCCAATAGGACTTTTCCTTGGTGCTGGATGCCCCCTATCTATAAAAATCGAAACAAACGGAACCAGTAGTCCTCTGATACCAGGTATCTCTGGACTTACAAAGCAAGTCTGCGATAAATGTAAATGTGATGAAAATTATAAAAAATCATTTGCTATCCTTTTATCTCATTTTGAAAAAGATGGGCGACAGAATCCAACTATTGAAGATATTCTGAGCCATTTGAGAGCTCTTCATCAGGTCGCTGGAAGCGAGACTGTGAGGGGCTTAACCGCCTCCGAACTTCGCACGCTAGATCAAATGATATGCAATGAGATCTCAAATCTAATGACAAGAACATTGCCGGACTACAAGACGCCTTACCATAAAATAGCTTCATGGATCGGAGCAATACCTAGAGGTTCAGCAATCCAGATATTCACCACAAATTACGATCTATTGATGGAACAAGCATTAGAAGACTCCAGGGTGCCTTTTTTCGATGGATTCATTGGATCTTTTCATACCTTTTTTGATTCACATGCTATGGAGGACGACATACTACCAAATAGATGGGTCAGACTATGGAAGCTTCACGGTTCAATTAATTGGCACTTAGATGATAGAGGAAATGTATCCCGTGGAGAAATTGAAATTGAAGACTCGCTTCAACGACGGCTTATCCATCCATCGCATCTAAAATATGATGAAAGTAGAATGATGCCATACTTGGCTATGATAGACCGATTGCGTGCCTTTTTTAAACAACCATCTTGCATTCTTATAACTAATGGCTACTCATTTAGCGATCAACATATTAACCAAATTATGATTGAAGGATTGAAAGGAAATCCTACTGCAAGCATATTTGCGATGCTATATGGGAATTTAAATAAATATCCTCAAGCAATTGGGCTTTCATTGGGTCGCTCAAACCTAAGCTTACTGGCTCAGAACGAGGCAATAATTGGAACCAGGCGAGCTCTTTGGATGGAAACGAAAGAGACGGAACCTAATGGATTGCCATATGCAGTAGATTGGATTATGAAAAGTGGAGTAAATGACATAAAGCAAGCACAATTAAATTTAGGTGATTTTGCCAATTTCGGTAATTTTCTAGCAGATATCGTTGGTGGAGAGGAGCGGTTAGGCCGTTAGACGAAATGCCAAAGGACCCTACGTTTCTAGGCTCAGTTCAAGATGTTCAAGGCGCAACAATTAGCGTTGCATTATCTGACGATACGATTCCAGGGCTAGTTTTTGTAAACGGTCATGGATATCGCATAGGACAAGTTGCCAGTTTTGTTCGAATACCAGTAGGATATACTGATTTGTTTGGTATTGTCTCACAGGTGGGCGCAAGTGCGGTGCCTGAACGTCTTGTGCAATCCGAACCATATGGCCATCGCTGGATGACAGTTCAACTCATAGGTGAGAGTTTTAAGCGAGGCGTTTTTAGGCGCGGACTTTCGCAATTTCCCACTGTTGGAGATCCAGCGCATTTAGTGACTGAAGAAGATCTCGTACGCATATACGGCTTACCAGATTCGCCCTATTTTGTTAAAGTTGGCCATCTCGCAAGCGCCGAAACCATACCGTCTTTAATAGATATTAATAAGCTAATTACCCGTCATAGCGCTATAGTAGGAGCAACTGGAGCAGGAAAATCAACTACTGTGGCGGGATTACTTGCGTCATTATCTGATAAGGAACGATATCCATCATCTAGAATAATAATTATTGATATTCATGGAGAATATCCGGCTGCATTGAAAGAGGATTTCGAAAAACCTATTTAATCGAAAGGTTTATATACTATTAATACTATATTATATATCATGAGGACCCTCATAGACTTTTCTATCTTGCAAGAAT
>Ga0315277_10007502_pt1 | contig 14155 bp, 12 predicted proteins | sample YL17G05_15_MG_FD_203695 | JGI IMG/M metagenome (GOLD analysis project Ga0315277, IMG submission 203695) | Sediment microbial communities from Yellowstone Lake, YNP, Wyoming, USA - YL17G05_15 | ecosystem: Environmental > Aquatic > Freshwater > Lake > Sediment | place: USA: Wyoming | collected... | reverse complement strand
CGCCGATCCGCCGGATGACAGGGATGGCCGCCTCGACCGCGGGCTCCTCCACTACTGCACCGTGTACAGCACAGAGCCCAACGAGAGCCCAACGGGAGAAGCTCGCATCAGCGTCAACGAGGCCGGTGGACAGAGACTTGCCGCGCTCCTCCGCCGCCTCCTCGACCAGGACCGCTTTCCCCAGGTCATGGCCCTCGTGCAGACCGAGCGCCCGTTCCGGAACATCCTGGACTTCTACCTGCGCACCGAGCTCACCGCCGCCGAGTTCGGCCAGGTCGCAGGCGAGCTCACCACCGCCCGGGGGCGCACCCTCGTCGGCCTGGTGAACGTCAACACCGCCCCCCGGGAGGTGCTGCTCTGCCTCCCCGGGCTGGAGGAGAGCGACGTGGACGAGCTGCTCGCGCGGCGAAGCGCGCCCGACACCGACCTGACCAGCATCGCCTGGGTCGCCGAGGCCCTTCCCCGCGAGAAGGCTGTAGCCATCGGCGGCCTCATCACCGCGCGGTCCTTCCAGTTCTCCGCCGACATCGTGGCCGTGAGCCGCGACGGCCGCGCCTTCCGGCGGCATCTCGCCGTCGTCGACGCCCGCACCAGCCCACCCCGCGTCCTCTACTGGAGGGACCTGACCTCCCTGGGCTGGCCGCTCTCGCCGGACCTCCTCACCGCCATGCGTCACGGGGAGCCTCCGGTGGCATCCCCGATTTCCGTGAGCGGAGGATGAGGCCCATGCCCTTGCGCCGGCGCAGGATCCTGGGCCTGGCGATAGAGGAGCACGCCGTTCTCGCGGCCGAGGTCTCCCTCTCGGGCAGCAAGGCGTCGCTCACCCGCACGGCAGAGCTGCCCTTCCGCGAGGCCCTTCCGCCTGAAGATCCGCAGCAGCTCGGCCAGGCCCTCCGGGACTCCCTCCGGCGTCACGGCTTCTCGGCGAAGAGCGCCGTCATCGGCGTCCCCGCGCGCTGGCTCCTGTCAGCCGCGAGGCCCTTCCCTCCGGCGGGCCCGAGCGTTCTCGCCTCCATGGTGCGCATCGAGGCCGAACGGTGCTTCGCCACTGACACCGACGACCTCGTCCTGGACTACGCGCCAGGTTCCGCCGCCAATCAGGGCCGCGAGTTCCTCCTGACCGCCATGCCCCGCCGGACCGTCGACCGGCTGCGCGCCATGGTCCTGGCTGCCGGGCTGAAGCCGCTCGCCATGGCGCCCACCTCCATGCTCCTCGCGGCGGCGATGAAGCCCGACGTCCCCGGCCTCCTGCTCTTCCTCCGCCCCCGTCAGGCGGAGATCGTCATCCGCTCCCGCGGTCGGTTCTCAGCCGTCAGACACCTCTCCCTGCCGCTCACCCCGCCCGACCACGGAGACCCAGCGCTGCCTGCCGATTGGCGCCGCGCGGTCGCCGCCCTCCTCGCCCGAACCGCTGCCCTCACGCCCCGGGCGGAGGACGCTGAGCCGGACGCTCTCGTCATCTGGGACGCTGTCGGACTCGACCCGGAGGCCCTTCAGGGAGTAGGAGAGCCCCTCGGCCTGCCAACCCAGCTGAGTGCCGGCCTGCAAAACCTGGGCCTCGCACCACCCTCTCATCCGGAGCGGCTCGCCCAGCCTGCCGTAGCCGCCGCGGCCCTGGCCGCCGCCGGCGCCCGCCGAAGCGACCTCCCCGTGGACTTCCTCCACTCCCGCCTCGAGGTGCGCCGCCGGCCCCGAAGTCGCCGCCGGATCGCCTGGGCCGCCGCCGCCGCCATCGCCGTCCTCCTGGCCGCCATCGCGCTTTCCGCTCAGTGGCGCGCGGACCAGCAGCAGGTCCTCGCCCTCCAGCAGCGACTCGAAAGCATGCAGCCCGACATCGAAGCCGCGCAGGGCCTTGCCGAGCGCGTCGCGCTGGCGCGGCGCTGGGCCGACCGCCGGTCCCGGTTCCTCAACCCTCTCAAGGAGCTGACCCTGGCCTTCCCGGCCGAGGGCGGCATCTGGGTCAGCAACCTCGCCCTGCAGGACGACATGCGCGCCGTCGTCTCCGGAAAGGCCAGCGACGAGCAGACCGTCCTCGACGCCCTCGACAGCATCCGCACCAGGCCCGCACTCGCCAGCGTCAGACTCCTCTACCTGCGAGAGGCCGGCGTCACCAACCGCGAGGTCGCCTTCTCCTTGACCTTTGACTACCTGGACGGGGGTGGTGGATGATCCTGTCCAAGCGAGAGCGATACATCGCCTTGGCGACGCTGATCGTGCTCGCGCTGCTCGGGCTGGACCGCTTCCTCCTCACGCCCCTCCAGCAGCGCCGCGCCGACATGGCGGCACAGCAGCAGCACATCATGGATGGCCTCGAGCGCGCCCGCGCCCTCTTCGGCCGCAGCCAGCAGCTCGAGTCGGAGTGGCGCCGGATGCTCGACGCCGGGCTGGGATTCGGGCCCACCGAGGCCGAGAGCAAGGTGCTTCACGCCATCCGCGAGTGGTCTCAGGAGGCCGGCCTCTCCCTCTCCTCGCTCCGGCCGGACAAGGCGACGGATGTGGGCGGCCTCCGCGAAATCACGTTCCGCGCCACCGGCCAGGGCGGCATGGCCGCCGTCGCGGGATTCCTCTGGCGGCTCGAGACCTCCCCGCTCCCCGTCCGTCTGACCGAGCTCCACCTCGGGGCGCGCAAGGAGGGCACCGACGACCTCTCCCTGCAGGTCAACATCTCCGCCCTCTGCCAGGCGGCCGACCCCCAGGTCGAGGCCGCCTCGGCCGCGACCTCGACCCAAGCTGAGGTGAAGAGCGATGACTGACCGTCCCCTCGTCGTAGTCCTCTGGCTGCTCCTCTCGCTCGCACCGGCCGCCCCGGCCCTCGCCGGCCAGTCGAGTCCCCCGGAGCCCGGCTGGGAGGCATACAAGGTCATCGTCGAGCGGAACATCTTCGTCAAGGATCGTTCCTCCCTTACCCAGCGCTCGCCGTCTCCCGCGTCGAGCCTCCCGCAGTGGCCCCAGTCCGCCTCCCGGCCGGAGCGAGACCTCGTGCTCACCGGGATCGTCCGCCAGCGCGGGGAGCACATCGCCTTCCTGGAGAACGCCCGCACCGGAGTCACGTTCAGGCTCCGCCTCGGCGATCCGGTCGCCGCGGGCCGTCTCACCCGGATCGCGCTCGACCATGTCGTCTATCAGAGCAGCGGCAAGAGCGCCGCGATCGAGGTGGGACACAACCTGGACGGGGGCCTGGCGTCGCAGACCTGGGCTCAGGAGCCTGCGGAGGGCCCCGGCCTCCCGCCCTTCCCCAGCAGCCCGGGCTCCCCATCGCAGACGCCGCCTCTGGAACCGACCGCCGCGCCTGACGCGACCCTCGGCCGCGCTGCCGCGGCAGCGCCGGACGCCGACGGTCCCGGTACCGAAGACGAGAGCGCCGTTCTCGAACGCCTGCGGCAGCAGCGTCAGAAGGAGTTGAGCGAGCAATGATCCACCCATCCATGATTGGCTTTCCCCCGAAGAGGGCGACGGCCGTGCGTCTGCTGCTGGTCGCGCTCCTGACGGGCCTCCTCATGTCTGCCGTTCCGGGCCTCACCGGTCTGGCCTTCGGCCAGGACGAGCAGGCGCCGCCTCCGGCCGCCTCCGAGGGGATCCTGCTCAACTTCAGGGACGCCTCTCTCGATGCCGTGCTCGACTACCTCTCCGAGGTGGCCGGCTTTGTCGTTGTCAAGGACACCGCCGTGCAGGGCCGCGTCAGCGTCGTCAGCCGACAGCCGCTCACCCCCGAGGAAGCCGTGGCGCTCCTCAACACCGTGCTCAAGGACCGCGGCTACGCCGCCGTCCGCATGGGGCGCACGCTCAAGATCCTCTCGCTGAGCGACGCCAAGCAGGCGAACCTCCCGGTCAGGACTGGCAGTGACCCAAGCGCCATCGAACCCAGCGACCAGATCGTCACCCAGGTGATCCCCCTTCGCTTCGTCGACGCGGTGAAGCTGAGAGACAACATCGCCTCCCTCATTCCTTCCTATGCCGAGCTCTCCGCGAACGCCAGCAGCAACGCGCTCATCCTCACCGACACCGAGGCCAATATCAAGCGCGTCGTCGAGATCGTACGGGCTCTCGATACCCACCTCGCCGCGGTGGCCGACGTCAGAGTGTTCCAGTTGAAGTATGCCAGCGCCACGAACGCGGCGAAGCTCATCAATGAGGTCTTCAAAGAGGAGGCGCCGACCCAGCAGCAGCAGATGGGGCCCATGGGGGGCTTCCGCCGCTTCCAGTTCCCGGGGGGCCCGGAGGCGCCCCCCGCGGAGGAAGGTCAGCGATCGCAGAAGGTCACTGCCTCGGCCGACGACCGCACCAACACCGTTGTCGTCAGTGGCCCTCCGGATGTCCTCACGATCGTGGAGAGAGTCATCCACGAGCTGGACTCCAACCCCGCGGCCGAGCAGGCCGTCTTTACCTGCCGCCTCCAGAACGCCACCGCGGCCAACCTCGAGACCGTCCTCAACGATCTCTTCGCGGTGCGGACCACGACGACCGGTCAGGCGGCGGGCGCGACCGCGGCGCCCGGCGCGCGTGGCCGGGGCGCCGCCCGGGCTCCCGCTCAGCAGCCCGGTCAGCAGTCGTCCGCCGCGGGCCAAGCGTCCACTGATCTCACCGGACAGGTCTACGTCGTTGCCGATGAGGACACCAACTCCCTCCTCGTGATGACCTCCTCCAAGAACTTCGACCGCGTGCGCGAGATCATCGCCGAGCTCGACAAACCCGTGCCCCAGGTCCTGATAAAGGTGCTCATTGCGGAGGTGACGCACACCAGCGAGCGCGATCTCGGTGTGGAGTTCTCTGCCCTCAACCTGAAGGACTCCGGCCTCGGCTCATCGCTGTTCACCGACTTCGACGTCGCCGCCCAGAGCGGCGGCCTGATCTACAAGCTTGTCGAGGAGGACGTCACCGCTGCTTTGCGCGTCCTCGAGAAGGTCGGCAAGCTTGAGGTCCTCTCCCGGCCCTACATCCTGGCCAGCGACAACCAGGAGGCAAGCATCACGGTCGGGCAAGAGGTCCCCTTCATCCGCGACACGCGAACGACGGAGACAGGCCAGACCATCAACACCATCCAGTACGAGGACATCGGGATCATCCTCCATGTCACACCTCACATCAACCCCGAAGGCCTCGTCATCCTCGACGTCGTCCCTGAGGTCTCGACGCTGACAGGCGATACCGTGCCCATATCGGAGACCGTATCCGCGCCGGTCTTCGCCAAGCGTTCCGCGGAGAGCCGGGTCGCAGTCCGCGACGGACAGACCATCGTCATCGGCGGCCTCATGGAAGACAAGAAGACGCAGAACGTGCGGAAGGTCCCTGTCCTCGGCGACCTCCCGCTGCTCGGCTCCTTCTTCCGACGCTCGATCAAGGAAACCGCCAAGACCGAGCTGCTCATCTTCCTCACTCCTCATGTCGCTCACGATGCCAGCGCCCTGCAGCGCATGTCGGAGGCCGAGATGGGCGGGAGCCGGGTTGTGCCTGAAGCCGTCGAGCCAGGTGCCTTCCAGAGACACATGGAGGGGCTGCAGCGAGGCGCCGCCCAGCCGCCAGCCCAGAAGAACGAATCGCAGCACTGAGGCCCGGGCTCACAGCTTCCCGTACCGCCAGGCCTCATCGTACATGGCTGCGATGTTCTCGACAGGCGTCACCGCCTGCAGGTTGTGGCAGGGCGCGAGGATGTACCCCGTGCCGTCGCTGGCGAGTGCGTCAATGGCGTGCCGCACCGCCTGCCGAACCTCCTCGGGCGTCCCGAACGGGATGACCTTCTGGTTGTCGATCGCGCCGTGGAAGCACAGCTTGCCGCCGAAGTCCCTCTTCAGGCCCTCCATCTCCATCCCCGGACAGGCCGACTGGACGGGATTCAGAATGTCGATGCCCATCTCCACCAGGTCGGGAAGGAACGGCCTGATGGCGCCGTCGTCGTGGTGGAACACCTTGATCCCGAACTCGTGGCACAGGTCGGTGCAGCGCTGCATCTGCGGCCGGTAGAACTTGCGGAAGGTCTCGACTGAGATCAGCGGGCCGGTCTGGCTGCCGAAGTCGTCTGTCACCTGCGCAACATCGACGAGCCCATCGGCGGCCTCGAACATCCGGCGGTGGTGCTCGTAGAAGAAGTCGCTGATGCGGCCGACGAGATGGTGTGTGAACTCCGCGTCGTCGTGCGGATCGATGAGCGACCTCTCCAGGCCGCGCAGCAGATTGTGCAGGTAGAAGATCGCCATGTACCCCGACATGACCACCTGCTTCTCGCGGGCGGCCAGGGCGGCGTCGCGCATCTTCGAGTAGTCGAACCAGTCCGCGTTCGGCCAAGGGTACCGCTCGAGATCCTCTATCGTCTCGGCCTCCGCCAGCGGGTTGAGCGACAGCTCGTAGTACGTTCCCGTCTCATAACGGATGGCGCGGTGCCGGATCCCCCAGTAGTCCACCATCTCGCCCTCAGCCACTTCAGGCAGCGGAGGCCCGACATACTCTGGGCCGACGAACGCCATGCCGTCTATGTGGAGCGCCTCTTGGATATCGACGCCCTCGCCGAAGTGCTCCTTGAGCTTCGCCCATACCTCCCACGTAGCCCAGATGTCGGTCGGAACGCGGTCCGGCCGCTCCAGGTTCACCGCCGCCAGCATCCTCTCCCGTGAGTTCATCTCACCCATGCCCTGCTCTGTCCCTTCCCTGCGTGTGAAGAGGGGCGCCGCCCGGGCCTCACGCCTCTTGGGACGCCCCCGCCGCCTCCCTACGGCGCCGCCGCCTCTGCCTCCTGCGCCGCCGCCCTACCCCCCGGCGCGTGCGCATCTGCCGCAGATATCAACACCTCGTCCGCAGACACCCATGCGCCCCCGGCCTTCGGATTGCGCTCTCCCGTGACGCGCACCTTCAGCTCGTGGCGGCCATCCGCCAGTGCCCCACTGCTGTAGAGAAGCACGCGGTCGCGCCTCTCCGCCGAGTAGCAGTCCACCGCGACCTCCGGCCCCCCATCAACCGAGATCGCCGCGATCCCTTGATCGTCTCCCGTCGGTCCGAAGGCCTCTATCTGGCCTCCCCGGAACCGCACGGCGTACCAGTGGCCGGCCGTGCACGACCGGTGCGCATCCTTGGAGTAGGGGCCGGCCTCGTAGCCCTCGTAGTAATCGGCCTCCAGCACCGACATCCAGGGCGCCGTCGCTGTCTGCTGGCGAGTGTACTCCCACGCACCGTGGTAGTCGAACTGGCCCTCTCCCGCGCCGGTCACCTTGTCGTTGATCCGCCTCCGCCGCGGCCCCGCGCGCCTCACGCCCCCGATCACATAGGTAGTGATGGACTGCGGCGGCAGCCGGTCCGGGAACGCGCCGCCCCTCACGGCTATCGGCGGCAGCGGGTCGAGGCTCTGCGTCGTCGTTGTCCGGTGCGGAACGGCCCTGAGGCCGTCCACTTCGGTGAGCAGCGCAATGTCGAAAACGTAGTCGGCGGCCTCCTCGCCCTCATTGTAGGCGACGATCACCAGCTCCCCCGCCGCTGGCTCGTACGCCGCCAGCGTCCGGGGGTCATCCGTCTCCACGATGACATACCCCGGCCTGATGAACCTCGAGTAGTGCGCTATCCCGTAGAACTCCTTCGCGATCCACACCTTCTCCGCGTCGGGGCCGGTGAAGCGCGCATGAATCGGTCCCCAGTTGTCATTGGCCCCCCACACATCGTTCACGTTGTAGAACTCGTCAATGACCGGCTCCCAGAACACCCACTTCGCCGCCCCCAGGTCGCGCAGGTCCGTCGTCATCTGCCAGGCCATCTCCAGCGCGCACCGCATCCCCGTGTGCGTGTGCCCCTCCGGCCTCCCCGCATGGCACACCTCCGACATCATGCCGGCCTTCCCCTCCGACAGGAGCAGGTCCCTGAAGGCGTAGCGGTCCGTCAGCGATCCCTGGTAGGAATGCGTGCTCACGACCCCCACGTGCGACCGGGCCAGCGCGCCGTAGGACTTGTACGACTCCACCGACACCCCGACATCGTACTCGTCCGGCGAGCACACCGTCGTCGGCAGCCCCGCCTCCCTCAGCCTCGCGCCCAGCTCCCTCACCACCCGGTCCATCAGCGGCCGCGTGTAGCAGCACCCCTCCTGAGGGCTTCCCTTCACCCACCAGCCGATCAGGGGTTCGTTGAACGGGCTCAGTGAGTTGAATGTCACCCCCCACGCCTCCCTGAAGTGCTTAGCCACCTCCACCAGGTAGTCCGCGAAGTCGTCGCAGTAGTCCTCCTTCAGGTTCGGCGTTGCCGGAGTCTCGGCCCCGGCCGTGCACCCGCTGACTGTCATCCACCACGGCGGGCTGACCGCGTTCGCCTCGAAGTCCCTGATCCCGTACGCCTCCTTGCAGTGCTCCAGCACCCACCGCTGGTTCGCGTCCGCTGTCCAGTCATACGCCGCCCCTTCGGCCGGCCTGAATCCCTCGATCCGGGCGCGCGGACTCATGTGGTCTCCCCGCGAGCACTCGGGATTCTCCCCCCCGCCTATGTTGTACCTGACGATCGTGAACCCCAGCCCCCTCTCCCGATCGAACACGAGGTCCATCACCTCGCTTCTGGCCGGCTCGCCCCAGCCGCCGACGAGGTTCGCCCACCACGCCAGGTCCGTCCCGAAGCCCTGGATGGTCTGGTACTGGATCGAGGGATCGACCCTCACCGCCCTCGCCGCCCCAACCGCCTCAGCCTCGCCCACGCACATCAAGGCGAGAGCGATACTCAGCACGCGCGGGAAGGCAGCCATGCCTCGCAACCCGAACCTACATCTGCTAGGGCCCGACGCACCGCGAGACTGCTCCACCACAGGCGCTCCTTGGCGTGAGGATGCCCGATCCCACAGCTGAGAGACCGAACGTGACCGACCGCGCCAGGCGGCCCTGGCGTGGCTTCCTCGTCGGCCTCGCGCTCCTGCCCCTCAACTCCCTCTGGGTCCTCTTCATGGAGTCTATGACCGGCCGGGGGCCCTTCGTCTCCACCATCTCGCTCATGTTCAATGTCGTCTTCATCCTGTCCTTCGTTGCCCTCGCCAATGCCCTCGTGCGCAGGCTCCGGCCCGCCCTCGCGCTTGCCCGAACCGACCTGATCATCGTCTACGTCATGCTGGTGATCGGCACCTCCATCGTCGGGTGCGACATGCTCCAGATCCTCATCTCCGTCATGGCCGCGGGCACCTGGTACGCCTCCCAGCCGGGCGCTCCGGTCGAGGGCCTGGCGCGAACCATGGGGAACACCACCCCCCACTGGCTCGTCGTCTCTCGCCCGGAGGTCCTCTACGACTTCTACAGCGGCGACTCCACCCTCTACCAGTGGTCCGTCGTCCAGGCCTGGCTCACCCCCTTCCTCTGGTGGACGGGCTTCGCCGTCGTCCTCGTCTTCGTGATGGTCTGCCTCTCCGTCATCCTCCGGCCCCTCTATGCCGACCGCGAGCGCCTCACCTTCCCCATCATCCGGCTCCCCTTTGAGCTCACCGACGTCCGCACGCCCCTCCTCCGCAGCACGCCCTTCTGGGTCGGACTCGTGGCCGCCGGCGGCATCCACCTCCTCAACGGCCTCAACTACCTCTACCCCTCCATCCCCTTGCTCCCGATGTACGTCAACGTGGGCGGGTATATCACCAGCGCTCCGTGGTCGGCCCTCGGCTGGATCCCGCTGACCTTCTACCCGGGAGTGCTCGGCCTCGCCTTCCTGATGCCCGTGGACCTGCTCTTCTCGTGCACCTTCTTCTTCTGGTGGTGGAAGGCCCTCTATGTCCTCGCCGCCGTAGCCGGCTCCCAGACCCAGCCCGGCCCCTATGCCGAATCCGTGTTCCCCTACACCATTGACCAGGTGACCGGAGCCTGCCTCGCCGTCGCCTTCGTCTCTCTCCTGAGCGGAAAGCGCTACTTCGCCCACGTCTGGCGCCGCATCATCGGCCGGCCGTCAGAGGTGCAGGACGCCGGCGAGGCCATGGGCCTCCGCTGGGCCGCGCTTGGCGCCGTCGTTGGCGTGGGCCTCCTCATGGCCTTCAGCCTGCACGGCGGCATGAGCCCCTATCTCGTCCTCCTCTTCTTCGCCATCTACCTCGCCCTCTCGATCACCATCGCCCGCGTGAGGGCCGAGCTCGGCTCCCCCGTGCACGACTTCCACGCGGCCGGCCCGGACCACGCCCTCTCGCGCGTCATCGGCACCATCAACCTGGGCCCCCGCGACCTGGGGATGCTCACTCAGTACTACTGGTTCAACCGGGCCTACCGCGCCCATCCCATCGCCGGCTCCCTCGAGGGCCTCCAGCTGGCGGCCTGGGCCCGTACCTCCCCGCGGCCCGTGGTCTGGGCCATCCTCCTGGCCGTCGTCGTCGCGATGATCTCGGGCGCGTGGTGGTGGCTGCACCTCGGCTACCGCCTCGGCACCGCCTCCCACTGGGTCGGCATGGACTGGTACGGCCAGGAGGCCTACGCTCGGCTCCAGTCGTGGGTCGAGTCGCCGAAGCCCGCAGAGCTCGTCTCTCTGCTCGCGATGGGCGCAGGTTTCGCAACCACGCTGCTCCTCGCCCTCGCTCGCACGAGGTTCCTGGGCTTCCCCCTCCACCCGGTGGCCCTCCCCATCGCCGCCTGCTGGTCCATCCACCTCTACTGGACCCCCATGTTCATCGCCGGCATCGTCAAGCTGCTCGTCCTGCGCTACGGCGGCCTCCGCCTCTACCGGCGCGCCCTGCCCCTCTTCTACGGCCTCATCCTGGGCGAAGCGCTCGTCGGGTGCGCGTGGCCGATAATCGGCGCCATCACCGGCGCCCCCATCTACAACGCTTTTGCCTGGTAGCCGCGCGCCGCCCGCCCCTCATGCCAGATGGCAGGCCGCGAAGTGCCCTCCCTCCGTCGCCGCCAGCTCCGGCTCCACCCGGCGGCACTCCGGCGCCTGCCTCAGATAGCACCTCGTGTGAAACCGGCAGCCGCTCGGCACCTCCACCGCGCTCGGCGGATCGCCGGACAGCAGCGGCTGCGCCCCTCGCTCCGCCCGGCCGATCCGCGGCACCGCCGCCAGCAGCGCCCGCGTGTACGGATGGCGCGCCCCCTCGATCACCGCCTGCCCCGGCCCCATCTCCACCACCTTCCCCAGGTACATCACCGCGATCCGCTGGCTCACGTGCGACACCACGCTGATATCGTGCGAGATGAACACCGACGTCAGCCTCAGCCGCTCTTGAAGCTGCCGCATGATCTCCAGAATCTGCGCCTGGATCGACACATCCAGCGACGCCACCGGCTCGTCCGCCACCACCAGCTCCGGCTCGCACGCCAGTGCCCGCGCGATCCCGATCCGCTGCCGCTGCCCCCCGCTGAACTGGTGTGGGAACCGCCGGCTCTGCGACGGGTCCAGCCCCACCAGCCCCAGTAGCTCCCTCACCCGCTCCCGCCTCTCCGCCTTCGACCGCTCCCCCCGGACCCACAGCGGCAGCCCCACGATCTGCTCCACCGTCTTGTGCGGGTTCAGCGAAGCGAAGACACTGCGACTCGCGGGCCTACATTCCAGAAGCGGGCGAGGCGCTCCTCTCGTTCTCGATTTCCGTGCTGAAGGAGGCGCTTGAGCGACCACGCGCGAGGGCAAAGACTTGATTCTGTTGGATGCCACATCTCTTGCGCATGACGATGCGACTGATCATCCTTCCCGGGCGGCCGTGAGCCAGTCCAGCGCCCCGGGAGTGCGCTGCCAGTTCTCGAGGGCAAACGCCGCGTAGGCGACGGCCTCCCTCTCGTCACCGAACCCGATGAGGCCGGGCAGCTGCCGCGGAATTCGCTTGCGGCTTAGCAGGAAATCAGGGACGTAACGATTCTGCTTGAGCGCGTTCCGAAGTCGCCTGCGCGCCTGGGCGCTGTCGCCTTCCTGGCGAAACGCCCACAGCGCCCAGCTGTAAAGCCAAGTGGCCATGCTGTCCTCCGCGTAATCTTTGAGCAGCTGCCCCGCTTCCTCGTCGCGACCGAGCGCCAGAAGGCAGTTGATAAGGAGGTCGCGAACGCCCTGGTTGTCGTTCGGGTTCAGGCGCAGCATCTCCTGATAGTGCGCCACGGCCGCTTCACGCTCGCCTAGCAGCCATAGGGACTGGGCCAGGCCGGCCCGGGCGCGCATATAGGGACGAGTTTCGAGTATGCCCCAGAAGCTCCCCGCTTCCTCCTTGAACATACGCTCCCCCAAGGCCCGCTCTCCGGCTGCCACGCCTTGCTCATAGAGCTCCCGTTTCTCGGCGAGGCTCCCCGCTGTCTCTTCTGCGAGCAGCACGTAGGCGTCTGCGCAGTCAGCAGAGGCCTGCAACGCTTTTCGGGCCAGAGCAATACGCTGTGCGGCCCGCGCGTCCCAGGCCTCGTACATGATGTCCTGGGCTTCCTCCACATGGCTGCGAGCGGGTCGGCTTGGGACTCGCCCCTTGCTTCCGGCCAGCGTCTTGGCGATGAACTTCTCGGCGTCCTCCAATGTGGCGAAGTTCTGCTCGCCCAGAAGGCGATGAAGGTTCGCCATCTCCTTTTCGAGAGCTCGGCGGTCCGGCGGCGCAGGAGGTGAGCTGCTCTCACGCGGTGTGCGGGGCGGCGTCGGTCCACGCTGCTGCTTGCCCTTCTTCTTGCCCATGTTCACTCCCCTTTGGTTGCCTTCTCGATTCGCTTGCGCCCTTGCTCTGTGAGCGCCCAGACGCCGCGGCGGCTGCCATCGAGGTCGCCCATCTTGACCAGCCTCATGCGCGTCCATCGAATACGGTTACTCCAGATGGTCTCACTTCTGTTGGGAAAGCAGACCTTGCGCTGCTCCTAACAGGTCACCTCCCACCTCCAGAAAAAGCACCGCAGCTACTCGCCGGTGGATAGGATGATGCGGAGGTAGGGGCGCGGCCTCAGTCCATCCCCAGGAAAGCTCGGCTCAAGAATCCTGCCATCTCATCCCCAGTCACCTACCCGCCATGGCCCGCCCCGTGGGCCAGCGAGACAGCCACCAACCTACCGAAGCGGCGCAAAACCTCTCCATATTCCCCTGCACACCGCCAAGTCGTGCTCTTCGAGCACACGCACACCTTCTGGAGTCATCAGAGTCACTCCTGGAGGTAAGAATCTACCTACCAAGCCACCACGGAGCCTTTCTTCGATTCGCCGGTTACTATTGCTCGCGTCAAATGGTGGGCGCAGGAACTTTGTCATCTCCAGTTGCGGAACGTTGAATGCAGAACGTACGTAGTCACCACCGATCGGTGCTTCAGGCTTGTACACAACGAAGAACACGACTACCGCACCCTCATTTGGCGTTAATCGATATACTCTTGTCTCGGACTGACTGTGCGATCCTACGCACTCCAATACGCAGTCTTGCGGTGGAAGCCATCTACAGATTGGCGAAATCGGGAGGGAGATGGCTTCCATGATCCTCAATACGAACTCTCTCCACGGTGTCTCGACGAATTCGATGCTGCCTCCCAATAGATGCAGAAGCTCGTGGCACAGGAATCCACGCGCCTGAATGTACTCAAGTCGCCTAGGTGCTATCCCTATCTCGGTCGCAAGACCTAGTAGCATTCCTTCCCACTTGTCCGACTCTTGGGAGTTCATGGCTTCTCCTTCGGTTTCTGGATCAGCTTGATGCCATCGCCTTCTGCAATGCCCGCCGCCTCTCCCCCTTGATTCGCTCGGCCACGGCTTCTGAGCGCCAAGAAAAGGCCCCTGTGTGCGCTTGTGAGCGACGATTCGGGACGGGCGGGCTGGACTGCACCCCTAGGCCTGGACAGAACGGGGCGGGATGTAGCACTCTCTGATGAGGCGGGGAAGAGAGAGCCTCATCATGGCAGCAAGACGGAGATTCAGCGCGGCCTTCAAGCGGCAGGTGGTGGAGGAGGTGCTGGGCGGCGCGGCCACCATGGCGCAGGTGTGCCGGCGCTATGAGTTGTGCCAGACGGTAGTGCGCACCTGGAAGCAGCAGTATGCCCAAGGTCGTCTGGCTGAGGCCGAGGGAGTGGGCCAGGACCAGGCGCAGCGCATCCAGGAGTTGGAGCGCATGGTGGGCCAGCTCACCATGGAAAACGCCCTGCTAAAAAGGGCCGTGGCCTACACACTCCAGCGGAGAAGCGAGGCTTCATCGCCGCTGAGCGGGCCGCGTGCGGCTCGGTCGCGCGGGGGTGTGAGCTGATGGGGCTGGCGCGCAGCAGCTACTACTACCAGCCCCGGGCCGCGTCTCCCGCGAAGCG
>Ga0315277_10007501_pt1 | contig 14157 bp, 11 predicted proteins | sample YL17G05_15_MG_FD_203695 | JGI IMG/M metagenome (GOLD analysis project Ga0315277, IMG submission 203695) | Sediment microbial communities from Yellowstone Lake, YNP, Wyoming, USA - YL17G05_15 | ecosystem: Environmental > Aquatic > Freshwater > Lake > Sediment | place: USA: Wyoming | collected... | reverse complement strand
GCAACCACAAGCAATTTCTACAAAAATTTTATCTTTATACGTAATACTGTCGATCATTTTTTTATAATTCAATCGAGTTTTTTTAAAAAAAGGAAACAACAATCCTGATAAGACGAAAGGAACGATTCTTGTTGACTGAAAAAGATTTTTTCCCTGCAATAACCTTTCTTTCAGAGTATTGTCACAATGAGGACATATAGTTTCAAATTTTTTTTCGTTATAAAATATTTCATCAAACTTATAGCCCTCATCAAAATCAATAGGAATCAAATCCAAAGAACTAATCTTCTCTTTATCTATCTTAACTAGACAACCGAACATGATAATCTTTGCACTTTCCTTCCTTTGAGAATAATATTTTTCAAAAAATTCTATGCCTAATTCTCTACGCATTTTGGTTAAACCACATGAATTTATAATAACAAAATCAGCCTCTGAAGGATCGCTTATAATTTTATGACCGTTTTCAAGCATATACCGATATATCCTAGACGTACCAATTAGATTTACTTCACATATCCACGCGGTGCTATCAATATAAACTTTCAGGGATTTCATTATGATAAAACAAACTGATTATTCATATTTAGATTTTATCTCATAAAAGTCTGTTCATTTGAGGGGAAATAGCAAGTCTAAAAATAGTTTTTAAATGGTTAGTATTTCTATGCAATAAAGTTCCGAATAATAATCTAGAAACATACAGGGGATTGAAGTAAAAACGCCTATAACCATTTTTTACAAAAATATTTAGTTCGTCGAGTGTAAAATTTCCTAAACCTCTACGTGAGTCAGCCAATACCGAAATATCTTCTTTTGATATTTTTTTATCTTTTACTGCTTCCGCCCATATGTCCGACCCAATTTCATATCCTAAAGGTTGAAAAACTACTATGTCGAAAGGCAGAGAAGTTGCCAATTTAATGGTATTATCAATATGTTTTTTTGTTTCAAATGGAGCGCCAAAAATAAAGAAACCCTGGGTTATAAAATCCATTTTTCTTGCTAAACGAATAGCTTTTTTTATTTGTGGCAACGTAATTTTTTTATTATAAAAATCAAGAACATCTTGGTTTCCCGATTCTATTCCAAAAGCAACATATTTGACACCTGCTTTTTTCATTTTTTTATACAACTCATGCTCTGCAGTGTCAACTCTTGCTCCTAAAATATACAGATCCAAATTCAATTCCAATTCGATAAGTCTGTCCATTATTTTATGTGCAGCTTTTGTATCTGCAAGAAAAGTGTCATCTACAATCATGACAGATTTATATTTTTCACTTATTTCTTGCATCTCTTTTATAATATCCTCAGGGGATCTTCTTCGAAACCTCCAACCTTCAATATTTCCAAATCTTGTACAAAAACGACATTTAAAAGGACACCCTCTGCCAGTTATCATTGAAGCAAACTTTTTACGGGGTAGTAATCCCCCGTCAAAATTACCATAATCATATTTTTCAGTTAAATGTCTTGCAGGGAATGGCAAACCATCCAGATCATCAATTACTTGAAGAGGTCTACCGGATTTTATATCATTATTCTCCCTATAGTTTATACCATGAATGTCCGAAAGTTTTTTTGTTCCTTTGAAAAACCTGACTAAGTCGAGAATTGCTAATTCTCCCTCAGATTCAACAGATATATCCGCAGTAGGAATCTGATTAAGAACACTTCCTCCAAGTAATGTACAATGAGGACCACCAATTATCAGAGGAATGCCCGGATCTATCGCTTTAATCTCCTTAGCAATATCTGCGGCAAGCTTGTAATTATTTATATAAACGCTCATCCCAACGGCATCTGATTTCATTAAATGGTTCTTCAGAGCTTCTCTCGATATATTTTCTGCACCTAGATCTATAATTTCAACATCGTTACCGTCTTGTTCTAATGACGCACCAATATATTCAAGACCAAGTGGTGGATAAATCGACAAAACTTTTTGAGAATCGCCAAATAAATCAAATTTTTTGTAAGACTCCGGCATTCTAATTAGAAGAAACTTCATCTTTAATATCTCGCTTTCTCTGTTATACTTATGAAAAATATTTACAGCCGTTATAATGTTTTTGTATTACAAAGATTTCACTTTAATCGTGGCTTATTAATCCGATCATATTTTATTTTTAATTTCGGTTTTGGCAAAAATTGTAAATTAATATCCATTTTTTTTCCAAAATAATGTGAATCAAAACTAGACATGATGCCGAAACAATTTTTAGATAATTTAAAATCAAATCTTAATGAATTGTGCCCAAACACCTTTAACAATCTGTGGGATTCCATTTTTGAATTTCCACTTATACTAATTTTTTCTACTCCGTCAGAATAATATCCCTCCACAGTGCCAGGCACCTGACTAATAACATAACCAAGTATTTTTTCGCTGTCTGTAACTTCAGCGATATCTTCAAAACCTTTGGAAGTGTTTTTAAAATGTAGATATAATTTTTCGTTTCCCTTCTCAGAAGTAATCTCTAGTTCAGTAGGGTAATAAAAATCATATTCAGGCACATATTTCATTGTAATATACTTAAAATGCATGTTCCCAAACTCAGTATATTTCTTTCCATCTTTTGATAAAATTAGAACTCCGGTAGTAGGTCCTCCAGTCATCCAAAAAACTAAATTTCCGTAAAATAAACTCCATCCATTATCTAAAACAGACCACAGCCAGTCATATCCAACTGGGCTATTGCCTGTAGAAAGCACAATCGATTTTGGAATCTTGATCTTTTGACTACGAATCCACCAATCAAAAAGTTTAGCATATATTGAAATTATTTTTCTAATAGATACTTTCGGCGCTTTTAAATGTAAAAATGAAAAATCCCCAAAGATGTGCTCAAGATATCCTTCTCCTTTTATTGAAAAAACTTCATTACCAATTTTGATGGTACCCTTGATGCCATTTTTTGGTATAAACCCATAACGATAATAACCAAGGCCCCATGGAATCCAGCCATCTGTAACTTGTTGGGCAATCCAATATGGTGATGATTCAGCATTACATTCGATATCTAAATCCAAGTTATTTTTCAGATCCTTAAAATACATATGATAAGTCGGAAACGATCCTTCCATGTAAGATTCATCATATTTCACATGAAATCTATCTTTTGCAGACTCTAATTTTGAAGAGTAGTTTTCTGAAATACATTTATAAGTTTTATCATTGGTAAGATCAAAAACCGTCATTGAATAAATAGATCCTACAACTTTTGATCTTGTCATAGCTTGGTAAACCTCTGCTCTAAAACTCCACTTTTTATTGTCTTTTACAGTAGTAAAAAACCCTTCAATGCACCACCACTCTTTTGTGCATGGAAAGCGCTCTTTTTCATAATCATTAATAAATGATGTGCTTGTTTTTTTCTTCACACGAATCACATTAAATTACATATTATTAATAACCGAGTTTAAATCATAAACGATTAAGTCTTTTTAATTTTTAACTTAATTTTTAAGAAAACATTTAAGTTACATTGTTACATTGTAAAGATAAATTTGGGAAAAACTAAATAATGTTATGACGGAAGGTGTAAAAGTATCAAGATCCTATTCGTATTCCCACACGTAAAGGTCAGCGGAAGTATTTTGTATGGTCTCACTACCTATCCGTCGCTTACATTGAAACAATTAGCCGCTATAACACCAAATAAACACTCAGTTGAATTGATAGATGAAAGATACAAAAAAATCAATTTTAGCGGATCGTATGACTTGGTTGGAATATCTTGCCTTACATACAATGCTCCCCGCGCGTACGAAGTCGCAGATGAATTCCGCAGACGCGACGTCAAAGTTGTTCTAGGTGGATACCATCCTAGCGCCCTACCGGAAGAGGCAAAACAACACGCAGACGCAGTAGTAATAGGCGAAGCAGAATACAGTTTACCACAACTTTTAACGGATTTGGAAAAAGGAGAATTAAAACCTTTTTACCGCTCAAAAAAATTTGTGGACCCAAATGAAATACCCTCTGCAGATCACCAAATAAGAGTTGAATCTCCATTCATTGAATCTGTTCAGGCAACCAGAGGTTGCCCAAATCAATGTCAGTTTTGTGCAATCAAAGAAATAGAAGGATGCATATTACGTTCGAGACCCATAGAAAATGTAATAGAGGAAATAAAATCTATAAATAAAAAACGTCTTTTTTTTGCTGACGCTTCTTTAACAATCAATCCATCTTATTCAAAATCACTGTTCAAAGAGATGAAGGAGTTAAATAAAAAATTTGATTGCTGTGGCAACATAAATGTATTGGCTAAAGACGATGAATTTTTAAAATTAGCAAGTGAAGCAGGTTGTGAACTTATTCAGGTTGGTTTTGAATCAATATCTCAGAAAAGTATAGATGATATAAACAAAAAAACAAACAAGGTAGAAGAGTATGCCAAAGCGATTCGAAAAATAGAAGATTATGGCATAATGGTTATGGGGTTGTTTATATTCGGTTTTGATAAGGATGCTCAAGATATTTTTACTAAAACATTAGATGCGGTTAATGAGTGGAATATAGATAGGGCCTTTTTCTTCATATTAACACCCTATCCTGGTACAAATATTTTTCATAAATTAGATGAAGAAGGTCGTATCTTAACAAAGGATTGGTCAAAATATACACAAATGCAAGTTGTTTTTCAACCAAAAAACATGACAATTGATGAACTTTCAACAGGAACTAAACGAGTAATAGAAGATTTCCATTCAATATCAAATTCCTTGAGACGATGCTTCAATGATGATGATTTAAGTTTGACTCGGTTTATAGCTAGGATTTCAAGAGACATTTCTGCTAAATGGTACTACAAGACACTGAGAAGACCCTAAGATTTGTTCTTACAGTTATAAAATTTTACCAATCATTATTTCTTTAGGATGTCGTTTTGTTTATAATACTCACAAATTTCTCTGCCACTAGCCATCCAAGCGTTCTTTTTATAACAATATTCAAGTATCTTTTCATATAAACTAGTCCATTCTTTTCCAAATAATCCTGAATAAGAAACTGGATACGAAAATGTCCAGTTATGCCATAAAATCGTTAATACTCCACCAAGTTTTTCTACAACATCAATTAGGTTTTTGATATATATCCAAGCCTTTGCTGCATCAAATTTCATATAAGAAAACATAGTAACATCTACCACGCACGGCGGAATTTCAATGATATCAATGATTTTGTTATCATTTAAGTCATATGGTTTGAAAGGATGACACATACCATTTCTAAAACCAATCATATCATAATATCCCACAGAGGAATCGTATTCGAATCCTGCTTGAGAAAGTAAACCCCACGTCCCAGGTATTTTAAATCTGTAAAGGTGATTTCTCACTCCAACAATTTTTTTCCCAGAGACTTTTTCCAATCTTTCCTTCTCTGTTTTTATACTTTGCAAATCATCAAAAGAATAAAATCCTGTGTGCAGCCCGATTTCGCATTCATTACCAAGGACATAATGGAGCTCATCTTGAATTTCTTCAATTTGATATTTTTTCCCAAAGATATCCTCATTAGTTGCAAGAAAAAAGAACGAGGAAGTAGCACCGTACTTTTTTTCGATTTCGATAATTTTTTTAAAATTCATATAAGGTTTTTCTTTTTTTAAATACGACGAAATAAATCTTATAGATCCAAGATAGTCTCTATGAAATGGATAAGGAATAATTGAACGAAACAATTGGCGACTAGAGATATTTATATCATCGACATCATGAGATAAGAAAATTGCGAATTTTTTTCCATCCTTATACTCAAATTGAAATCCATTTTTGAACAAATATTCCGAAACTTTTGGTATTAGGATATTCTCTTGATTGCTTGTTTTAAACGTTATTCTCCCATATTTGTCGAATTTTTTAACAGCATATTCATCCTTTTTTGTAAATAAACCCCACACCTGTTGATCTTTTTTAAGCTCGTTGTAGATATCATTCAAACTACGTATCTGCCGTGGAAATGATGCCATCATACCTGTAATCTTGTTGCCATATCAAATATTCTTTCTTTTGAAAGAAAAGACTTTTTAAATTTAGGCAATCTATTAAAAACAATAAAATATCAAAAAACAAATGACGTGTAATATAAAAGTAAGTATAGGTGACTTGAACTTTGAATAATTTCTTAAAAAGCCGAGAACTAAAATTAAACTTATCGAGTTTGATTATATATAAAAATAAACCTTATGCTTTTTTAAAGAAAATTTCACCATGGCATTGGTATACCCGACCTATGACAAAATTTATGATGAAATTTTTTAAAAATAAAAAATTAATCGGATCAGAGATAGGAGTTGGACATGGACTGAATGCAAAGACAATGTTAAAACTACTTCCTATTGAAAAATTGTACTTGGTTGATCCCTACAACAGTGATGACGAGACATATAACGAAGTTAGAAAATATTTAGCAAAATATGGTAATAAGATAACTTTTATAAGAAAAACATCTGAAAAAGCTGTAGATGACATCCCTAATCAGTTAGATTTTGTTTATATAGATGGGTCTCATAATTACGAAGCAGTGAAAAGAGACATTGAATTATTTTATAATAAATTAAAAAAAGGCGGAGTAATCGGCGGACACGATTTCTGGGCAAATGAAATCGGTGTTTGTAAGGCTGTTTTAGAATTTGCAGAAAATAATAAGTTAAAACTAAATGGAAAATTAACAGATTGGTGGATTATTAAAGATTGATAAATATGATTAATCATATAACATCTGAGTTCCCCAAATGTTTTTCTTTTATGAAGCATCTACATATTAAAATTCTTAAGTATATTAGGAAAAATGCAGCAAAAAAAACGACAAAAATACATAGAAAGATTTCTAATAATAATCTGTACCATGTCAGAATATCAGATGGATGCATGGGCAATTGCGCCTATTGCGGAATTCGAAAAGCAGTTGGTCCCCAAAAAAGCATCCCTATAAACGAAATTATTACCAAATTCAAATTAGAATTAAACAAGGGCAACAAAGATATCCTTCTTGTAGCAGAAGACGCTGGCTCATATGGATTAGATATGGGCAGTAGTCTTCCTGAACTACTCGAAGAAATAACTAAGATTCCAGGCGATTATTCAATAACAATTACAAGTATTTCCCCAACATATATAGCAAAATATGTTGACCAACTAGAAAAAATTTTCAAAACAAAAAAAATTGTTAACATAAATATTCCAGTTCAATCGGGCAGCAAGCGCATCCTTGGTCTTATGAATAAAGATCCAGACATTGAAAAAATCGAAAAAGCAATTCTTAAGATTAAAAAAAGCTTTCAAAAATTAGAATTAGAAGCTCAGCTAATGGTAGGATTCCCAACAGAAACAGAGGAGGATTTTGAGAGCACTTTACATCTTATTAAAAAATTAAATTTCGATATGATTTATATTCTAAAATTTCCAAATGCATCTGGAACGGATGCCTATAGTTTGAAACCAAAAATAAAAAATAAAGAAATAAATCTAAGAATAAATCACGCAAAAATATTTTTGGAAGAACTAGGTTATTCTATGGTCTTTAAAAAACGCCATATGTTTATCTTCAAAAAAGACCAAATGTAGAGGTTGTACCATGAAAAATGAAAAGTTTAATTCTATCAATGCAACAGAGAAAGAAGTACAACAATATTACGATACTTATTGGTCGATGAAAGTTAAAAAACACACAATCGATGAAAAACAAGGATTTCATCACGGTTTTTTTGAAAAAGGCATTAAAACACCAAGAGAAGCAATACAAAATATGAATAAACTCGTTGAAAATCTTTTGGATTTGCACGAAATGGACAGGAAAGATCTTCTCGATGTCGGGTGCGGCATAGGCAGCACATCCATATATCTAGCCAGGAAATATCCTGGCAGTCATTTTAGCGGCATAACTATTTCGCCAGTCGAAGTAAAATTAGCAAATGAAATTATAAATAAACAAAATCTTTCCAACGCAAAATTTATTTTGGGAAATTTTCTTGGCACTGAATTTCCTGAAGGTAGTTTTGATAGTGTCTTTGCCTTAGAATCTATCAACCACTCTACAAATAAAAAATATTTGATCCGAGAAATGTCGAGAATTTTAAAACCAGGTGGAAAACTTGTTGTGGTAGATTGGTTTAGAACTGATGTTCCCGCTCATTCTTTCATGCAGGAAATCTATGACGCATGGTCCGCAGGCCAAGCAAATATTACTTTAGAGTCGCGCAACAATTTTATTTCATATCTCCATGACGAAGGTTTTAAAGACGTTCAGGTGAGAGATTTATTTGCAAACGTAAAACGCGGTCTTTTTGTTACATTTTTCTTATGGCTTCCAATTTTCTTTCCAATGATATGCAAGAAGATTATAAAAATGGAAAAAGAAAGGTCATCTAAAGAAATGAAAGATCTGTTGGCATTATCAGCTCTCGACGTTTTAATCGGCGAAGGAAAAATTGCTGAATATCTTGCAATTACGGCAGTTAAAAAATAAATTATCTCCAAATATTTAGACTTCTGATGGGGCGGTCAAAAGTTTGTAGAAGATCACGATATTGATAAATGCCATTACGAGCGCGTATCTTAGCGAAATAACAAAGTCTGATTTTTGATGGGGAAGATGCTCGCTCATTGCCCCTTTGTTATTAGAATATTTAAACGGAACTGGATAATCGAAATGCTTTGCGGCTGCTAGTGTTTTCAAAAAATCGATAGTGCTTTCACCGGGAAAGCCAACAATAAAATGTGTATATGTAAGTGTTTTTGGTGATACTTTCTTTATTCTATCGATAATTTTTGTAATGTTATCTGGGCTATAGTGCCGATTCATTTTGACAATAATCTTATTTGAGCCACTTTGAATTGGAATTAAAGCAAAATCAATGCTGATGTCTTTAAACAGTTTGACGTATTCTTCAGATTGTTTTTCCAACCATCGAGGATTAACGTTATTCAGATCTATGAAGGCATTGGGGAAATTTTTGTGGATATTGTATAGTAACTCAAGCAAATTTGTCTCGATATCCAGGCCATAGCTACCACAATCATCAGCTACCAAAAACAGATTTTTAGAAGAATCATATAACTTTTTGATATCAGAAAGAATATCCTCGATACTACGCGAACGAATATCCCCCTTTGCCTTTTTTATAACGCAATAGCTACATTCGCCAGTGCATCCTGTACCAATTACAATAAAAGTCCTGTCCATATATGTTATAGGTCTAATCATTTTTTTGTAATTTACTCTGATTTTTTTAATAAAAGGAATAAAAATCTTAGATAATAAAAAAGGCATGTTTTCGGCGAATTTATATGGTTGCTTTCCAACTAGCAGCATCTTCTTTGTCTGTTCATCACAACATGGTTGGATAGTTTCAAATTTATTTGTTCTATAAAAAATTTGATCCAATTTAGAAGTCTCAGTATTACCTACTAGAAACAAATCCAAAGAAACCAGTATGTCTTTATTTATCTTAACCAGACAACCAAACATGATGATGGTTGCATTTTTCTTTTTTTGAGAGCAATATTTTTGAAATAAATCTAAGGATTTATTTGAGCTCCCTTTTGTAAAACCACAGGAATTAATAATAATAAAATCAGCTTGGGCAGGATCGTAGGTTATTGTATGACCGTTTTCGATTAAATATCGATATAGCATTGAACAGCCTACAATATTTGATTCACAGGCCCAGAAAGCACTGTCAATGAGTACTGCATAAGACTCCATATTACCGTCGTTGAAGATATACGTTATATTTATTTTTTACTTTATTTGATAGAAGTCGAAAAACTCTTTATCTTTGAACTTATTAGTTATTTAGTTTACGGAGTACTCAATGTTTGAACAGACTGCAAGAATGCTTGACTTGATGAGGGTATATGTCTATGCGTATATAACCAGAAAGCCTACAAGATATACCCACGAAATTACGAGGAGGTGCAATCTATTTTGTCCAGATTGCTATGTTTTTAATTTTAATCCATCCTATAAAGGCAAAACAAGACAGGAAATTATGGCAGAAACCGGAAAAAATGAACTTTCTTATGATGATTATAAAAGGATATTTGAAGATGAATTATCACAGGGTTGTAAATCAGTTTTTTTGATAGGCGGAGAACCAACTCTTAGAATGGACATTATTGAATTAGCGTACAGTTACTTTGGAAGAAATACAAATCTTATCACCAACGGGTTAATCAAAATTCCAACGAATTTAAAGTTCCCTTTTGCAGTATCTGTAGATGGTGGTAAAATCGTCCATGATGGAATACGAGGAAAAGGGACATGGGATAAAATTTTCAGCAATTATTCAGATGATCACCGCGTCATATTATCGAGCTGCTTGCGAAAAGGCACGGTTGACCAGATACAAACCATTATTGATGATTGGATTGACACAGATGTTTTTGGAGTTTCATTCTTTTTTGTAACTCCCCCGAAAGGAGATCCCTCCATCACTTTGATTGGTGAAGAACGCGAACATGCAAAAAAAGAGCTCCACAGAGTCGTTGACGAATACCCAAATTTTGTCAGAATGACACATGGCACAGTGGATCTTCTTTATGAGATAAATAAAGGCGAATGCCCCGTTTATCGTATATCAAAATGGTATGATTACCAAGGCAACCTTATGCACAATTGTTTACTTGGCGAGAACGCAGATTGCAGTCTTTGCGGATGTACCTCGCCTCTTTATTTTAAGATGATAGCAAAATGGTGGAAATATATAAACAAGTGGACCATAGACATTTTTACGCTTCCTCGCGATATTAAACAATGCAGACGAAGGGGAGAGAAGTAATAGAAATTGTTTTTAATGTCTTTAGATTATTAAGTTTTATAAAATGAAGATATTATTTGTTTCTCCGGCTCATACTGATTCGATATTAGATGTCTCGGATCCGGATAAAAGCTTTTTTAGATTTTTTTCAAGATTCGTATTTTTGCGTAAACCCATGACTTTTTCGATATTGGCTGCTCTCACACCTGAGAAATATTCTATAGAGTTGATTGAAGGAGGATTTAATGATATTAATTTTGATGGAAAATATGATTTAGTTGGCATAACATGTGCCACCGTTTACGCTCACTTGGCATATGAAATCGCAGATGAGTTCCGTAGACGCAACATACCTGTTGTTCTAGGTGGATACCACCCCAGCGCCCTACCGGAAGAAGCAAAACAACACGCAGACGCAGTAGTAACAGGAGAAGCAGAAGAAACGTGGCCGCAGTTATTGAATGACTTCGAAAAAGGCCAATTGAAACCATTTTACGTTCCTATTAGACCCGTTAGTCCTGATCTGATACCCAGCCCATGCAAATTATATGCAAAAGGAGTTGGGATTCAAGCTACAAGAGGTTGCCCAAATAGATGCGAATTTTGTTCAATTAGTAATATGAAATTTAGAAATATATTTCGTACGAGACCTATCGAAGTTGTAGTTAACGAAATAAGAATGCACACCGATAGAATATTCGTTTTCCAAGATGATTCTTTGACTGTTAATCCCAAGTATACAAAACAACTTTTTAGAGAAATCAAAGACTTGAATAAAAAATTCTTAGCATATGGGAATATCAATGTATTGGGACGCGATGAGGAATTATTAAAGTTAGCAAGTGACGCGGGATGTGCCGGGTGGCTAATTGGTTTTGAATCAGTATGCCAACAATCACTTGATAGCGTAGGTAAAAAAACTAACAAGGTAAGCGAATATCTTTCATCGGTAAAGAAACTGCATGATTATGGCATGATAATTGAAAGCTCATTTGTATTTGGTTTTGATTACGATACTCCTGAAGTTTTTATGCAAACAGATGAATTTGTAAGAAAGGGCGAAATGGATCTCCCCTTTGCATTAATTCTTATACCATACCCCGGGACACCCGTCTTTGAAAGATTTGATGGAGAAGGTCGGATTTTAACAAAAAATTGGTCAGAATATTCTGGAGAAAAAGCAGTTTTTAAACCAAAAAACATGACACCAGAAGAACTTTTTACTTACACTTCTGAATTAAACAAACTATGGCGTCAAACACCACGAAGTATACGACGAATTTTGAAAAGTCTTAATTTTGGATTTTATCCATTTACAGAAACAGCAGGAATTGAAATTTATTTTAAAATACTGAATTTGACTGGCAAATTTAAGACACGTAAGTAATTATGCTACGCAAGGATGTATAAATAGACATGCCAAATAACAATCGTATCACTGGAATAATTCAAGATTTCAATAACCAGTTATTCAAAAATAAAAAAATCGAAATTAAAGACACAATTTTAATAGTTGGATCACCCAGGTCTGGTACAACTTGGTTAATGGAAATTTTTAGTGCTATTCCAGGTTATACGTATCTATTTGAGCCGCTAAATCCTATATGGTATCCTGAGTCGTTTGAGGTTGGATTTAGATCAAGAACCTATCTGCCATCTAACTTTAATTGGCCCGCAGGAGAAGACTATCTAAAAAAAATATTTGAAGGTAAAATTGCAAATCTTCCAATTGTCGATAATCCAATATCGGATATTTTTCAAGGTTTTTCTGTTAGCAACGTATTAAAGCATTTATTTAGCAATAAACTTATTGTAAAGTCTGTAAATATGAATAGAATGCTCCCGTGGATAGCACAACGTTTCAATTTAAAGGGCATATTTTTCATCGTTCGTCATCCATGCGCTGTCATTGCCTCCCAACTAGAGACCGGACTCTGTGGATATCGTCCTTCCCTTCCACCTTATTTTGATGTTTTTCCAACTTTAGAAAATATATTAGACGAGGTTTCAGAGATAGATGATCTCGACCGTAATTTAATTAATAAATTAAAAACAATTGAAACTAGAGAAGAAATTCTCGCGGCCGCCTGGTGCCTGGATAATTACAACATATTTTCTCGACCGAAATCAAACCATTGGAAACTTGTAATTTATGAAAAGTTGGTTAAAGAACGAGAGATAGAAAATCTTTTTTATGACATCGGGGAGAAAATACCTAGATCAACATTTAATCGTCTTAAAAAACCAAGTTTAGTAACTACAAAAGAAAGCAGAAAAATTGTAAAAAAACCAGACCAACAACTTTCAAAATGGAAAGAGCGTTTATCTGAAAAACAGATTGACAGAATTCTAAAAGTTGTATCAGATTTTGATATCGATTTGTACTCTAAAGATTTTGAGCCGAAATATGAAAATCTAAGACGGTAGATTTCATTTACAAATCGTTCCAATTTGAAAATCATTGTACAGCAGGGTTCTGTCTTCTTTTAATAATTCAACAGCAAGTTGTTCATCTGAGAGTAATGTTTTAATTTCTTTTGGAATACAACGATCAATTCTAGTCGTAGAATAAAAAATTTTTCCTTCTTTTTTTCCGGCTTTTGTAATTTCCGCCAATTGTTGTTTAAACATATTGTCATCAACCCAATCAAAAATATTTGAAAGATTAAATTTTGTAAAAGAACCATCTGGGAATTTTTTAAGCGTTTCTAGAACGGAAGACGTCACCATTTCTATTCTATCAATCCTCTGTTTTAATATTCCATAATTCTCTTCCTTTAAATAAGGTGGAAAACAATCCTCGTTGGCATAGCAACCCAACAACATCAAAGATGCGAAATGATTGTATTTTATGGGAGTCTTTGTAGACATATATTCACTTTTTTTCGAATGATCTTTAGGGTAATGGACCTTTTGTACATATCTAAAATATCCAGGCGATCTTTTTCGTCCATATGGATGCTCACGCAGTGCTCTCAAACATAATGCCAATTTAATAACATAATCTTTGTATGCATACCCTTGATATAATTTCCAAGGGAATCCATAAATATGTTTATAAAAATAATCGGCCTGCTCTTCAATTGTTCCACAGTAAAAAAAATTTTCAACGGTTTTTCGTCCCTTTAAAAATCTTAAAAATTTTCCATAGTTTTTAAGGGTTTGCTCTCCAACGTTTAATATCCCTTTTTCAACTACAAAAGAGTTGATATCCCAGAACCCACGGGCGTTTTTATTTAAATTTTTTCTAACAAGTTCATATAACCTCTGTCTTTCTTCTGAAGGAGTAATGCCCATTAACTGTAAAAATTGCGGGTAATTTAAATTTCTTATGGCTTCGATCTTCAACTCCAATAGATAATTTTGATAGGGGTTATAATCA
>Ga0315277_10007500_pt1 | contig 14158 bp, 17 predicted proteins | sample YL17G05_15_MG_FD_203695 | JGI IMG/M metagenome (GOLD analysis project Ga0315277, IMG submission 203695) | Sediment microbial communities from Yellowstone Lake, YNP, Wyoming, USA - YL17G05_15 | ecosystem: Environmental > Aquatic > Freshwater > Lake > Sediment | place: USA: Wyoming | collected... | reverse complement strand
TTGACTGTCGACAACATCGTTGAGGCGGCTCACGATGTCTTGAAGAGGAAGAAGTGAAGGTGGTCTCGACATGAAGATATTCATAGACACCGCAAACCTGGATCAGATCAATGAAATCAACAGCTGGGGTATTCTGGACGGCGTAACCACGAACCCGACTCTGGTGGCGAAGGAAGGCTGCGATTTCGAGACCCGCGTGAGGGATATATGCCAAGTGGTCGACGGGCCGATAAGCGCAGAAGCGGTCTCCATGGAGGTCGAGGGAATGATCAAGGAGGCCCGTCAGCTGTCCAAGATACACAAGAACATAATCGTGAAGATTCCCATGACTTCCGAAGGGCTGAAGGCTGTCAAGGTGCTCTCCAAGGAGGGCATAAAGACGAATGTCACGCTCGTATTCTCCCCGAACCAAGCCCTCCTTGCCGCAAAGGCCGGAGCGACCTATGTCTCTCCGTTCGTCGGACGGCTGGACGACATCAGCCATGACGGGATGGCCCTTGTCAGGGACATCGTCACCATCTTCAGGAACTACGGATTCAAGACCCAGGTGATTGCTGCGAGCATGAGGCACCCCGTTCATGTGACAGAGGCTGCACTCGCGGGCGCGCATGTGGCGACCATCCCGTACGACGTCCTGAAGAAGATGCTCAGACACAACCTCACGGACGAGGGCATCCAGAAGTTCCTGAAGGACTGGGAGAAGGTCCCGAAGAAGAAGTAGCCAAGCCGGATCTGTCGTTCAACCGATGTAGCTGCTGGTGGCGGACTTGTCGAACCCTTTGACCAGTTCCAGCTGGTATTCTTCCTGTGGCTTCCAGCCATACACGGGGTACACGAGCTTCGGGACGAACCTGGAAAGGTCTGCCGCGAACTGAGTGACCGGATGCTCCTTGCCGAAAGTGGCCAAGCTTATCTCGTAGACCTTCGCCCTCGTCGCAGTCTCGTCGATTATCCCCAGAGTGTGGACATACTCGTGGAGCAAGATGTGGAACACATACGGCTTGTACAGTGCGGGATCGGTCTCTTTGATCCTCTTGAGCGGGAGGCTGTTCATGACAATTATGTTCGTGGCCACAGGGAAGAATGCGCCTACAAACCCCTGATACCCTCCGCCAAGGTTCGCCAGCCCAAGCATCAGACCCGATCTCTCCTTCCCAATGCTCTTCCTCACGGCTAGTTTCACTACTTCGAATATGTCTGCCAGATCCTTGGCAGACTCCAATCTCGCCTCAAACGACGTTCTCGGATTCACGGCATGGAGCTAAGCACTGGCTGGATATAGCATATTCGCCAGACAGTTGTGAGATTGTGTGAGGGCTCTCTTGACAAGGCTGAAATATGCCCAAACGCTCTCCAACGGTCGTGCGGACGGATGTAGTCGTTGTCGGAGGCGGACCTGCGGGTTCGACTGCCGCCAGATTGTTGGCTAGGGATCACGAGGTCGCCATTCTCGAAGAGCATAGAACGCCTGGCGAGCCGCTTCAGTGTGCGGGCCTGGTCACTCAAAGGGGAGTGCCCATGTTCGCCCGCGACAGCGTGCTCGGGGAGGTCAGGGGCGCAAAGCTGCACTCTCCTCTGGGCTTCACGCTCACGCTCGAGGCGAGGAGCATACGAGCCTACGTGCTCGACAGGGCTCATTTCGACAGGATGATGTTCCACAAAGCGGTCGACGCTGGAGCTGTCCCTAGACTTGGCTGCAGCGCTCGTCACATCCTTGACACTGGCTCTGAAGTGCATATCGATGTCAGGGCCGATCATCACTCCGAAGAACTCGTCTCCAGAGTAGTCATTGGAGCTGATGGATACAAGTCGATATGCAGGAAATCCTCGCATCTTGCCGCTCCCAAGCATATGTTGACGGGGATCCAGGTCGACCTCAAGGGGGTCGAGATCGACCCAGAGTTCGTCGAGCTGTTCCTTGGTAGGGATGTCGCTCCTGGTTTCTTCGCATGGGCGATCCCTGCGGGCGACCTCGTGCGAGTCGGCCTGTGCACTTGGGACGCTGCAGATCTCCCGGCTACGTACCTGAAGAGACTCTTGATGAGACCGCAGTTCAGGTATGCCAGACGGGTTTCGACGACCTCAGGGAAGATTCCCATCGGGCCGGGAAGGTCTGCGGTCTCGGGCCGCATCCTGCTCGTAGGTGACGCAGCGTGTCACGCAAAACCCCTGTCTGGCGGGGGCGTCTACACCGGCGTCCGTGGAGCCGAACTGTGCGCCGAAGCCGTCTCCGAATACTTCGAATCCCACAGGACCTCGAGCCTCGGTTCATACGACCGGCTGTGGAAGGAGGAGTTCGGGAAAGAGCTTTCCCGGGCATTCAGGATCAGGAAGATATTCCTTGCATTGACGGACAAGAAGATAGACAAAGCGCTTCGGATATTCTCCGAGCCAGACGTTCGAAGGTTGCTGGAACAGAGAGGGGATATCGACTATCCATCATCGCTTTCGTCTACTGTACTCAAGCTTGCCCCTCGTCTCGCGCAGTTTTCCCCGCAGATAATAGAATCGTTTCTCTAGCCGGGGATACTTCCCGGGGTTGTCCAAGGTGAAATAGTACAGCGCCATGAACGACAGCCCGCCGCATCCTGCGACGATCACACCGAGAGGCCAACGAGGAATCGGGATCTTGATTCCAAACGAGGAGTCCGGCAGTATTCCGTCCACGCCGAGTGATTTCATGTAGGTCGTGTTTACGATGCTCTGGTTTCCCTCGAACGAGACGATCGTGTTCCACTCGTTCTCTGTGAAGCATCCCCTGGATTTGAGGACCACATCGGCCGAGTTGTTTGGGAGATTGAACGTGAGGTTGAACCTGACGAAATAGGTGCTCTGCGAGAAGTATGACCCGTGAGGGGTCTTCTTGGAAGTGTATATGGGGAGTTCGATCCTCAGTGTCTGGTTCCGCACGATCTCTGATATGTTCTCCTTCCATTCGGTAGTGGTTCCACGGATTAGGGGTGGATGCGGGAACGAGCCTGTCACAGCTTCTGCTTTCTCCTGCGTCGCGTACATGTATATGCCGATGACGAGTGTCACGTTCTGCATTATGGCACTGGAGTTGTCGTATGGGTTTGTGAGGTTGAAGGAGAAATCGACCCTCTGCCCCGGTGCGACAGTCGGCGTCCGAAAACCGCCAAAGAAGTTGTTCGCATACCTCGGGTTCCCCGGATCTGCGCCCGGATCTGCGATGTCCGCGGCGGCAAGATAGGATGACAGGAGCACTAGCGAAAGGACAATCGACACCGTCGCCAGAGGATACTTCATCGGTGCTCCGAAGTCCAAGACTGACTATATCACTTTCGGTGGTCCGTCGCTTCCGATTCAGGAAGTGTTTATAGTCACCCGGGACAATGCCACGAATCGTGCTTGGTGTAAGAGTGGCCAGGTCAGACGCTGAAGCGCTTCGCAAGATCATCACCTCGCGGAGGTTCCTGGACAAGACCCATGCGATCATCGATGAGAATGATTTCGTAATCATCCCGGTGAAATCGGAGCCTGATGAGACCCTGCTGAAGAAACACAACGCCGAGCTGGTCGAGAGGCCCTTCCCCGAGAGGAAGCGCAGGGTAGATCCAATCGACGCAATCCGGAAGGTCGCCTGCGTTCCCGAGGAACTCAAGCACCTGCTTCCAAGCAAATGGGAGCTGTTCGGAGATGTCGCTGTGATCCGTTTGGACTCGGAACTAGATGAGTACGAGAGTCAGATAGCGGAAGCATATGCATTGGCCCTCAATCTGAAAGCTGTTCTGCGGGATGTGGGCGGGATCAAGGGAGAATACAGGGAGCCAGTCATCAGAACTCTGCTCGGGAAGGACACTGTGGCAACGCATCTCGAGAACGGAATACGGTACAAGTTCGACGCCGCGAAGATCATGTTTTCATCCGGGAACATAGAGGAACGTCTCAGGATGGCCGATCTGATGTGCGACGGGGAGACCGTCGTGGACATGTTCGCTGGCATAGGCTATTTCTCTATCCCTCTAGCAGTGTACCAGAGGCCATCGAAGGTCATCGCTTGCGAGCTCAACCCTGTCGCCTTTCGATACCTCACGGAGAACGTAGCTCTGAACCAGGTGTCAAGGATTGTGAAACCCGTTCTGGGTGATAACCGGGATTTGGCCGGGGAAGGCATCGCCGACAGAGTCATCATGGGCTATGTCAAGACAACTCACGAGCATCTTCCTGCTGCTGTCCGTCTGCTGAAGAGCGGAGGGGTTATCCACTACCATGAGACCTGTCCGAACGAGCTTCTGCCGAATCGACCAGTGCAGCGGATCCTGGAGAACGTCAAGGGTGGCAGGATGGAGGTCATCAGGATGAAGGAGATCAAGTCATACGCACCGGGGGTCACGCATGTGGTCGTCGACGCGAAGATCTTCAAACCCGTCTGATATCCTCGGGACTCCCTGCCTCTCGCAGGAACGCCTCGAATGCGGCGTGATGATCATCCGTTTCCGAGCTTTCTAGCAGTTTCTTGGCGAACGACTGGAGGTGCTTGCCGTATTCTCTCTCCTCCTCGGTGAACTTCCAGGACTTGCTGGTGACTCCTAGGGCGAGATAGAAAGCGTGCGTCATGGATCGTATTCGATGGTCGTTTGCCTTCTCTGCGTCCAAGGCTGCAACTGCCGACTGTTGGCCGCCCGTCTTGAAAGCCCTTGCGACCTTGTCCGCAAAGATCCCATAGACGGACATTCCGGAGTATTTCGGGATCTGGGACACCACTGCATCGTGTCCAGCAACTTTCAGCGCATCACGGATGACCTTGAGAGGCGACTTCTTTGAATCATCATCGTCCTTGTAGTACCTCTCGGCAAGCTCCACTGATACCACTGCCTTGAGGGCGTCCTTTCCGTAGAGGGACCAGTATTCCGAAAGCAGTTTGTTGACCGAATCGCCTGAGTCGACGACGACGGGATGCTCGACTTTCCCCAGGACTCCGGTGATCGCTCTTTTCTCCACTTCATCAGACGACATCTCATTCACGAAGGCGTTCACATCATCGCCGTAGCACCTGTCTCCTTTCACGTAGACTCTTTTCTTCATGTCCGCAAGCGACTCATGGACGCTCTCCATGTGTTGCTCGATGAGTTCCTTGTTGCTCATCTGTCCTGCAGAGTACTTGTCCAGCAGCTCCTTGTTGACTGGCTTGTCAAGCAGGCCGCGACAATCACCATTTCCTGAAGCGGTCTCCAGCGGTCTGACGATTGATATCTCGAACTCGCTGAGAACGTTGGGAACAGCCAAGCCCTCTGCCAGTTTCGACAGAGTGTTCTTGATTCTAGCTGTGCACTGATCGCATATGAGAATCTTCTTTCCCGCGCTGACCCAATCGAATTCCATGTGGTCAGTCGAGGCCGGATTATGAGGACAGACATAGTTTTCTCCTTCCAGCTTGCCAGCTCCGATGGACTCCGCCGCGAGCTTCACGTATTCCTGGGGAGGTCTCGAAAATCTTCCTGTGCAGATGAAGTCGTCTCCGTAAGAGTAGAAGTGAAGGCCTTTCTTGTTGACCAGATCAAGCACGCTCAGCACTCGCCACTTCGGCGAATCGAAGTTTTGAACGCCAATCAGCTTTTCGCGCGGGGTCTTACCTCTGAGCGCGTATGTGATGGTTCCTGCAGGGTAGGTTGCAGTAGCGAGATAAGGGGTTTTGTTCTCATGTGCGAGCGCTATAGTGGCCGCGTACGCCCGCGCGAGCTTATCTCCGCTCCTGGCCAGCTTCGCAAGTTTGTTGGGGTTGTCTTTGAACTTGGATATCTTCTCCATGCGTGATTTGGTCTTCCTGAACGGGCAGGATCCACAGTCCTCCGCACATTCGGGCAGGATAATCTCAGGATCGTCCATGAGCATCTTTGCTTTCGCGTGCAGGTCTTTCTCCATGACCTTGGAGGCGATCCTAGCCTTTACTCTGAGTCTCGGGAGCCCTTTCTTCTTCGGCATGTCGCAATCGCCCTCGGATAATGAGCCATACTAATAGCTTTTGTGAGCATACTTCTGGCTCTCTGGACCTCGTGTTTCCGCAAAAGATTATTAGTCTGGCCATCCCATAAGGAAGGTTGCGGGATGCGGATGGGAAGATGACTAGCGAAGAGGACTCCGCCAGAGGCTTCATCAAGGGGTTCCAAGAGGGCCTTCAGGAGGCGTGGGAAGAGATCATCAAGCTCTCCCAGAAGGGGTACACTTCCCGCGAGTTGCAGATAATGGCGAAGACTAAGCGTTCGATGGTTTTTCAGAGAGTGCAGCAGAAAGTCGACGAGGTCGAGCGAGCCTTGGGCAAGAAGCTGTCGGTCCCGGGGACCGCCCCAGGGGTTCCGCAGGCGCCTCAGGTAATCCAACTCCTTCCTGGCTGGAGCTATGTCATCAAGGAGGATAGGCCTGAGAGGAGCTTTGCACTGTTCACGAATCTTCTGGCACAGGGAGCCAGGGGACTGTGCATTTCGAGGACTCATCCGGACCAATTGAAGAAGAAATATGGGTTCCAGGCTGAGTCGCTCTGGCTTTCGAAGACCGAGACGGCTCAGGCGTCTCCAGAGACCAGCGGCGTCGAATACGTGTCTCCCAACAACTTGGCGCACCTTGCCTCCGCGATCAGGGAGTTCCTGGCCAAGGGCGAGAGCGGTGCCGTGATAATCGAAGGGCTTGAGTATCTCACGACCCAGAATGATTTCAAGAGTGTCCTCAGATTCATACAGCTGATAAACGAGCAAGTGGTGCTCGACAAGGGCTTTCTGTTCATCCCCGTCGACGAAGCTACGATGGATTCCAAAGACTTCTCGCTGATTGAGCGCGAGATGAGCCAGGTGCTCTAGCGCCTCTTGGGCGTCCTTGCCTCATTCCGCAAATACTTGACGTAGGTATCCGAGAAGATGCCTCTCTCTGGGTTGTACTTGTCACAGGGATGGTCTTCGCATTCTGCGCAGACAACGAGACCCATCTTCGTTGCACAAGCGAGAGTGTCGCAGAATTCCTCCACTACACCAGAGGTTTCGCTTCTTTCGGCTTGATACCTGCATCCGAGACATACGCCGTTCTTGTAGGCAAGGCAGTAGCCGCAGTAGAAACCGCAGGGGCCAAGGAGATTCGTATCGACTTCCTTTTTCGATCCGGGTTGCGGGTAGTACGCCCTCTTCATCTTCGACTATCATGGCTCCTTTGTTCTTAGGCTTTTTGGGATCTCAGCCTCGTATTCTCTAGAGACGCCTCGATGTGCGATGATGGAGTTTGGTGTGTGATCATTGAACCTATCGAGCGATGAGGCAAAAGGGTTAACTACCAAATCGAACTGTCGATTCCTCATGGCTACATTGTCCTCGATGAACAAGAGACAAATCATGCTGATTGTCTCAATCGCCGCAATCCTGATCGTGGTTCTTGCCACCATCCTAACCTACAACTCCCTCGTGAGGAAGGAACAGGGCGTAGAGAGGACATGGGGGAACATCGAGGCCGCCTACCAGATGAGGATTGACAAGATTCCCCTCGTGCTCAGTGCGGTCAACAGCTCGATGACCTTCGAGAGGTCCCTGCTGGAGAACATCACCCTTCTGAGGACTCAGTGGCTGAGCGAGGTCGGAAAGGACGTGGCCGCGAATGTGAACACAACGCAACAACTGGACTCGAAGATAAATGCTCTTCTTCTTGCTATCAACGAGAACTACCCGACCCTTAAATCGATACAGGTCGTCCAGGATTTCATCGCGATAGTGGATGAGACGGAGAACATCATTCTTGCCCAGCGGGTGTTCTACAATGATTCGGTCGCATCCTACAACTCGGCAGTCAGAGGATTTCCAGGCAATCTCTTCGGGTTCTCAGAGGCGAAGTACTACCAGCGAGGACAGTGACGTCGGAGAGACGTGATCCTGCAATGCGCCCGAATGCCCGCCTCGTCGTTTCAGTCATCGTAGTGCTTCTGCTGATAGTCGGGATGGTCGTAGTCGGGATTCATTTCCTCTTCCCTCCGAAAGACACGAGGTTCGTGGGTATTCCGACCATCTACCCGTATGTCAACGACAATGCCGGCGCGCTGTCGCCTGGCTACTCTCAATGGATAGATGATATTTGCTATGAGATCGATGTGAAGACATCATGTGAGGTTGCCGTTCTAGTGGTCAATACCACACAGCCGAATGATATCAGCTACTTCGCCCTAAGGGTGTTTCAGAAGAACGAGATAGGCAAGCAGGGAAAGGACAACGGTGTGCTCGTGGTCGTCACCGTTGACGACCGCGCCTGGAAGGTCGAGGTCGGCTACGGCCTGATGGGCATACTCACAGGCGCTCGCGTGATGAATATCGCCGAGGCTTACCTCGTCCCGTCAATTGAAAATGGTACGCTCGACGACGGGTTGGTTGATTTCACATCAGAGGTTGGCTTGATTCTCATCGATGAGTACACCGGAGACACTGGTGGGAGGCCTGCATATCCAATCGGTTGGATCCCGCTGAGGTCATGGCAATGGCTCGTTATCATCGTCGTCTTCGTCGTCCTGAGCGTCCTCACACGAGGCAGGATCATCTGGCCGATAATATGGGTCGTTGAGCTCTTGAGTGGCGGCCGAGGCAAATGGGGTGGAGGAAGATCAGGCGGGGGCGGGTCACGGGGCAGGTTTTGACAAAGAGCTTCGTTCTCTCTCTCTGACGAATCGCGGACTAGGCAAAGACCACATGCAAAGGACTCTTAGTGCTCCCGCCGGGATTTGAACCCGGGTATCCAGCTCGAAAGGCTGGAATGATTAACCGGACTACACTACGGGAGCATGCCCACAGTAGTATGGCTTTTCGGCCCTATGAACTGTCCATATTTAATGCTTCTCGGATGGAGTCGTTTTCCCCAGAAGGCATCCAGATCTTGTCCTTTCCATTTGCTTGAGCAGCGCCTTCCATGGTCTGCGGCCTCCAGCTTCTCAAATCTGGTCTGCGTGTATCACCGTCATGACATGGTCACAACAAGCTCAGAGTTGTGTTGTCTGATTCTATACACGACCGAACACGCCTCTGGATGCAGTGCTAGTGATTCCAAGGACGTCTGGCTCATCGCGTCTCTCCCCACTACCCTTAAGTAGGCCGAACATAATACTTGGCACCGCACGGGAGAACTACTTGCGATACAGACCGAAGGAAGAGGCACCACAGATCGGTGCCGACGGCATGCCCGAGTTCGTCAGAGTGCGCCTTCCCCACAAGAAGGAGGGCGAGATGTTCGGGATAGCGGACCAGCTCCTGGGCGCTTCGAGGATCAAGATAATGTGCGCGGACGGCAAGTTTCGCATGGGCCGCATCCCAGGCAAGATCAAGAAGCGCATGTGGATTCGAGAGGGCGACCTCGTGATCGTGCAACCTTGGGACTTCCAGGACGAGAAGGCGAATATCCAGTACAGGTACACGAAGACCCAGGCTATGTATCTCAGCAGGAAGAAGATGATCCCCAAGTCCATAGATGTCTTCTGATGGCTGGTGTGTTCTTTGCCTCGTGCTGATGATTATCATTCTTTTGAGAGGGAGATTGACAAGTGGCGTGTCCGCCGGAAGGATTCCAAAGAGAGGAAGTCTTATGACGAGGTCTTCGACCAGCAGAATCTGATGCGGGTCTACAAGCTGTTCTCTGACGGAACCATCGATCGTCTGGATTTCCCGATATCAACCGGCAAGGAGGGGAATGTCTTCAGGGCGACGAACACAAAGGGCGAATTCCTTGCCGTCAAGATCTATCGCACGTCCACCTCCACTTTCAGAGACATGGCCAAGTACGTCCACGGCGACCCCAGGTTCGGCGGGGCTCAGTACAACAAGAGGAAGCTCATTCTGTCGTGGGCGCACAAGGAATACTGGAACCTGCAGCTCCTGTACCAGGCAGGCGTGAGGGTTCCCAAACCCGTCGCTCGCCACGAGAATATAGTCGTGATGGAGTACATCGGGGACGAGGTCGAACCCGCCCGCGAGCTCAGGGACGTCCTACTGGACGATCCCGAGTCCGTCTCGAGGAAGATACTGGCCTACATCAAGCTCGCCTATACGAAGGCGAAGCTCGTCCACAGCGACATCAGCGAGTTCAACGTGCTGATGCTTGGTCAAGAGCCCGTGATAATTGATGTAGGGCAGGCGGTCATGCTGGCGCACCCGTATGCGGAAGAGTGGCTCGAAAGGGACGTCCGCAACGTGGCAAGGTATTTCAGAAAGTACAAGATAGACATGGACGTCGCCGAGGAACTCAAGGAGATCAGGAAGGCATGATGCAGTCCGTCAGGATACCGACCGAAAGAGTGGGCGTTCTAATCGGGAAGAACGGTGAGACGAAGGGCAGGATCGAGACGCTCACAGGAGTCAAGATTTCGGTGGATTCGGAGGAGGGCGACATACAGATAGACTACACGCACGCCAAGGACCCGGCCATGGCTCTCTCCGTGACCAATGTGGTCACCGCCATCGGGAGAGGCTTCTCGCCTGGGAAAGCAATGAAGCTTCTACGCGAAGACTATTTTTTCGACATACTGGACATCCGTGACTATGTGGGGAAGAAGCAGGAACACGTCATGCGCATGCGCGCACGCGTCATTGGTACCCGCGGCAAGGCCAGAGCGATAATCGAGGAGCTCACGGGCGCATATGTTTCCGTCTACGGCAACACGGTGGCGATCATCGGCGACGGCCTGCAGATGGACGTTGCGCGCAAGGCTCTCGACATGCTGCTTTCGGGCAGCGAGCATGCGGCAGTCTACGGCTTCCTAGAGAAGATGCGGGCTCACCTGAAAGTCGACAGCATGGGTTTCTGAGCGCCCGCTCGGTAAGCACTATTGAAATACCACGGTTGACAATACATCGGCTCGATGGCCGAAGCCCTTATGAAGTTGCTCGATGCGGACATGGCGCAGATCCCTCCTGTCCTGTCGAAGGGGGAGACGGATCGGAACAGGACCATGAAGATCCTCGCTCACGCGTTCCTCAGACTTTGGACGAGGCTGGCCCTTGAATCGGGTCAGAGACTAACCCTTTCACCCTCTCAATTCGTCCTCGGCACATACGAGGGACAGATGAAGTGGACCCTGAATGACACGGTGGACTACAAGGGCATAGCGCAGCTCGGGCTTGGTGGTACATTTAAAAGGAGGCATTCTCTAATCGCCGAGACATACGTACAGAAGGGTGAGGAGAGAGTCCGGCTCTTCTTCGCGCTCGAAGATGAGAAGGTCAAGAACAAGCCGGTTTTCGTGAACTACCTGGTGTATGATTCGTTGCTCAAGGACTTCGATTTGAACAGTGCGCTCTCAGGCCTGAAGCAGGTGATACCGAAGTGGCTCGAGACCATCACGACGGCCGACGATAAGCCGCTATGGAGCACCTGCAAAGAGAAACTGGAGTGCGTCGGGATATAGTCTGGGACGGCCGAGGCCAATCTTGGACGGGCAATCAATATATACGCGGGCGGCGTCCCCTTGCCAACAATGTCCGATAGGCTCGAGATCGCAGGGCGAGCGCTTCAGCGCCCCTTGTGCAACCACTGCCTGGGAAGGCTTTTTGCATCCGTGTCTAGAGGGCTCTCGAACGATCAGCGAGGAGCGATTATCCGGTCCTCCGTTCACGACGCCCCGGTGTCCCAAGCCAGCGCGGCAGGTTGCTACATATGCAAGGGCATGTTCGACGAAGTGCAGAAGTTCGCTGACCTAGCAGTCAAGGCTTCGGGCGGATTCGAGTTCAGCACATTTCTGGTGGGCACCAAGATCGACGCTGAGTTGATAGAACGCGAGGAGGCCTTCTGGACCGAGACGGGTGCCAAGGAGACCGAATCCATCAAATCTGAAATGAACCGCGAGATAGGGAAGGTCCTTGAGAAGAAGCTAGGCAAAATCGTTGATTTCGCGAACCCGGAAATGGTTTTCCTGACCGATACTCGGTTCGACCAGATAGTCCTCGACGTGGCCCCTCTGTTTGTGTATGGCAGGTACAGGAAGTTCTCCCGAGAACTCCCTCAGACACGTTGGATATGCCGCGAGTGCAGGGGCAAGGGCTGCCCTCACTGTGGGGGCAAGGGAAGGATGTACGAGATGAGCGTCCAGGACTACACGGGACCGATTGTGATGAGACACGCCGATGGGACAGAGGACTTCTTCCACGGAATGGGGAGAGAGGACATCGACGCTCGCATGCTCGGCAATGGCAGGCCATTCGTCGTTGAGGTCCGGAAGCCCAGGAAGCGTACCATGGACCTTGAGGCGATGAAGCGGGAGATCAACCAGGGCGCAGAAGGAATAGTCGAGGTGGAAGGCCTTCGGATGTCCACCAGGGCGGAGATGAGGGCGATCAAGGAATCCACCCATTCGAAGTCATACAGGGTCAGTGTGCGTTTCCAGGCCGATTTCGACCACGGAAAGCTTAATGAAGTAGTGACATCATTGGCCGGAAAGCCTATAAGTCAGCAGACGCCAAACAGGGTAGCTCATCGACGGGCGGACCTCGAGCGCGTAAGGACCGTGAGAAGACTGGAAGTCGAATCGGTCAAAGGGCGAGAGGTGGTGTTCATCGTTGAGGCCGACAGCGGCACATACATCAAAGAACTGATGCACGGCGACGATGGGCGGACTCAGCCTAATGTTGCGGGCATCGTCGGAGTCCCCTGTGACGTGCTCGAGCTGGACGTCATAGCGATAGGCGACAAAGGGGAGTAGAGACATGGTGAAGGCCTCCAAAGGTTACAGGCGCAGGACACGGTACGTCATGCAGAAGCGCGCTAGAGACAGAGGACTCTCTCCCATCACCAGACAGTTCCAAACATTCGAGGTCGGCGAGAAGGCAAACGTCAACATCGACCCGAGCATCCACAAGGGCCAACCTCATGTGAGGTTCCACGGCAAGACTGGCACCGTTGTCAGGATGCAGGGAAGGTCTTATCTGCTTGACATTCGCATGGGCGACATGATGAAGCAGATCATCGTGAGGCCGGAGCACCTCAGAAAGTCCAAGTGATCACCGCTGGTGTTTTTCATGGAAGACAAGAAGATAATCTCACTGGCAGAGGTCAAGGACATAATCACGGAACGGCAGGGCGCCGGTGAGCTCACAGCTGAGCAGAAGCTCTCGCTTGAGCACGCCCAGAAGTTCTCCAGGATCGATTCCAAGAAGGTCAAGAAGCTGGCGAAGGAGCTCGCCGAGCTCGGATTCGTGTCAGAGATCAACGCCGTCAAGATTGCAGACATCATGCCATCGACCGCAGACGATGTCAGGCTGATTTTCTCGAAGGAGCGCGCTAGCGTCGAGAAGAAGGACATCGAAAAGATACTTAGCGTTGTACAGAAGTATCTCTAGCGAGCCCGGGGGGATTGTTGTGGAAGACTATGCTCGAATACTAGATTACTTGCCCCAAGGGCTTCCCGATGAGAAGATGTTCAATCGGGAGCCAGTAGCGTTCGCGCTGGGAGAGGATCAGTTCAAGATATTTGAGCTGGTGCCGAAGCAGGGCGTGACCATCAGCACTGGTGACCGGGTCTATATCGGCAAGGACCTAGACCTGAGACAGGAGATCCTCCACGTCAAGAAGCGGATAAGCTACCAAGAGCTCACGAACGCATCTCAGAGCGAGCTCCCGTACGTGGTCATGCAGATAATCAAGACGCATGAACAGCGCTTCGTTCAGTTCTTCAACGAGGCACAGGCCATAACCACGAGATTCCATATGTTGGAGCTTCTGCCCGGACTGGGCAAGAAGACCATGTGGAGCATAATAGAGGAGCGGAAGAAGGGGACGTTCAAGGACTTCGTCGACATCTCTAAGCGCGTGCCCCTGGCCCACCAGATAGAGAAGCATGTGGCCCAGCGTATCGAGGCCGAGCTCCAAAACCCGGACGAGAAGTACCGCCTGTTCGTGGCGAGATGAGCCGACATGCGAGCTGAGGAGGTCAGGGCCGTCCTCGAATCGATTGGAAAGAGGGCGAACAAGAGGCTCGGCCAGAACTTCCTGTTAGACGATTCTGTGGTGAAGCGCCAAGTAGGTTTTGCCGACCTTTCATCCAAGGACACAGTGCTCGAGATAGGCCCCGGGCTTGGGAACCTGACCGAGGCGCTCCTGAAGACAGGCGCCAAGGTGGTGGCAGTGGAGCAGGACGCGGAGTTCTGCAGATTCCTCACAAGACGATTCGGGGAGAGGCTCCAGCTTGTCCAGGCGG
>Ga0315277_10007499_pt1 | contig 14158 bp, 13 predicted proteins | sample YL17G05_15_MG_FD_203695 | JGI IMG/M metagenome (GOLD analysis project Ga0315277, IMG submission 203695) | Sediment microbial communities from Yellowstone Lake, YNP, Wyoming, USA - YL17G05_15 | ecosystem: Environmental > Aquatic > Freshwater > Lake > Sediment | place: USA: Wyoming | collected... | reverse complement strand
ACTTCAGGATGTGACGACCTCAATGACAATCAATGCGACGGCGGCGATTCTGCTCTGCATGTATGTTGCGGTCGCGAAGAAGCAAGGGGCGGACCTCCGAACGCTTTCCGGCACCGTTCAAAATGATATCCTCAAGGAGTACATTGCGCGGGGAACGCACATTTTTCCGCCGAAGTCGTCCATGCGCTTGGTCACCGACGTGTTCGAATGGTGCAGCGGCAATCTGCCCCGTTGGAACACAATCTCCATCAGCGGCTATCACATCCGCGAAGCGGGGGCGAATGCGGTTCAGGAGCTTGCGTTCACTCTCACCAATGCCATTGCCTACGTGCAGGCGGCAGTTGATCGAGGATTGGACGTCGATCGATTCGGTGGGCAATTGTCGTTCTTCTTCAACACGCATAACAACTTCTTTGAAGAGATTGCGAAATTTCGCGCTGCGCGGAGAATTTGGGCCAGGATCATGAAAGAACGGTTCGGTGCCAGGAACGAGGAGGCGATGAAACTGCGATTCCACGCCCAAACCGGTGGATCAACATTGACAGCGCAGCAGATTGACAACAATGTCGTTCGGGTGACCCTGCAGGCTTTGGCGGCAGTTCTGGGAGGGTGCCAATCACTGCATACGAATTCTCGCGACGAGGCGCTGGCGCTGCCGACGGAAGAATCTGTCCGGCTGGCGTTGCGGACTCAGCAAATTATCGCTTATGAAACCGGAGTCACTGACACCGTTGATCCCCTGGCTGGTTCATACTTCCTCGAATCATTGACGGACGAAATTGAGAGGAGGGTCTGGGAGTACATCAAAAAAGTCGACGAGCTCGGAGGCGCCGTGCGAGCCATCGAGCAGCATTTCTACCAGAATCATATCGCCGAAAGTGCGTACACATACCAGATGGCAATCGAGAAGAAGGAAATGATTATCGTCGGTGTCAATGAGTTCAAGGTCCAGGAGGAGCCTCAACCCGAGCTCCTACAGATCGATGAGGGCATGCGAGCGAAGCAGGTACGCCGTCTCAACGAGGTCAAAGCACATCGCAGCGTCGAGGGAGTCGAACAGGCGTTGAGTCGACTCAACCAGGCGGCTCGAGGAAATGAAAATCTCCTGCCGCACATTCTTCTTTCGGTTGAATCCAATGCGACGATTGGTGAAATCTCAGACGCGCTCAGATCTGTGTGGGGGGAATTCGAATCGTAAGAGCGCTCGCTGGGCCATTTTTGTCTCTTGTCTCCTTTTTCTCTATATTGATTCGTGAGTCTTACCAAAGCAGAACTCAAATACCTCCGATCACTCTCGCAAAAGAAAGTCCGGGAAGCTGAGCGCAAATTCATTCTCGAAGGATGGCGAGCTTTGAAGGAGGCCCTCAACTCCTCCGTCGGAATCGATTTGGTGGCTGTGCTTGCTCGATTCCTGGCTGATCCTGACTACGGGAAGATGCTTGCCCAACTCGAGCAGCGGCGTGTCCACGTCAAAGAGATCAGTGAAACCGACCTGAAGAGCGTGTCTGATACCGTTCATTCCCAGGGGGTCTTGGCCGTCGTCCATCAGCCGCAGCCTCGGTTGGACAAACAGCGTTTGAACCAGGCGTCGCTCGTGATCGCAGCAGATGCGGTGGCCGATCCGGGAAATGTGGGATCCATCGTGCGCTCTGCGGATTGGTTTGGCGTTGATCTGGTGTTGTTGGGGAAAGGGTGTGTGGAGCTTTACAACGAGAAGGTTGTGCGGTCAACTGTTGGTTCAATTCTTCACGTCCCCATTGTGACGGATGTCGATCTGCCGGTAGCGTTGCGCGATTTGAAGAAGGCAGGATTTTGTGTTATTGCCCTTTCTGGTGACGGTAACAAGGCATTCACGGAACAGAAGGCAGAACGGAAGACTGTCTTCGTGCTCGGAAGCGAGGCGCATGGGGTGTCAAAGGATCTGAGAGCGCTCTCCGACGCGATCGTGCGCATACCCAAATACGGGAAGGCAGAATCGCTGAATGTGGGTGTGGCTTGCGGGATTATCCTTTCGCACGCTCGCGTGAGCAAGAAGTCGGAAAAAATCCTCTGAACGTACGATGATTACCTCGGTTCCCGGTTTCAAGGTCGGTCACTTTACCGACGGCAACGCGATGACGGGTTGTACGGTCATTCTCTGCCCGCCAAAGACGCGCGCGAGCTGCGAAGTGCGCGGCAATTCGCCTGGCAGCCGCGAGCTCGCTCTCCTTGCCCCGGAAAAGTCCATGCAGGAAGTGCACGCTGTGCTTCTCACGGGCGGCAGTGCGTTTGGACTCGGCGCTGCCGAAGGAGTCATGCAGTGGCTCGAGGAGCATGATATCGGTTATCAAACCCCATGGGCGAAGGTACCCATCGTTCCCGCCGCCGTTGTGTTCGATCTCAATGTTGGAAGTTCTCGGGTACGCCCAACCGCCGCTGCGGGATACAAAGCGTGCGAGGTGGCAAATGATGGATCCGTCGAGGAAGGAAACGTCGGAGCAGGCACCGGAACCACGGTTGGAAAATGGATGGGATTCGAATTCTGGATGAAGGGGGGTGTAGGATCGGCTTCCGCACGTAATGATTCGTTGATTGTCGGTGCTCTCGTTGTCGTCAACTCGGTCGGTGACGTCGTTGACGAAACCGGTAAGGTGATTGCGGGCGCACGATCAGGGAATGGTGAATTCCTCGGCGAGAAGAAGCAAGACCGGCCGCTGGCGCGTGGAAAGGTACTCGGGGCTGCCAATACGACACTCGCTGTTGTTGCCACAAACGCGAATTTCACGAAATTAGAACTGTTCCGTATCGCCCAGCGAATTCACGATGGCATGGCGCGTGCAATCGTTCCCGTCCACACGTCATACGACGGGGATGTTTCGTTCGCTCTGTCCTGCGGTGATCTGCAGGCCGATCTCGACCACGTTGCGGAGGTCTCCGCTCTGCTAACTGGAGAAGCGATACGCAGGGCGGTGAGGGCAGCGCGCAGCGTGAGCGGTGTGCCTGGATTGCAGGGAGAGGGTCCAAAGGGTTTTTGATTGTGGAGGGTGAGCACGAACACGAGCGCATCGATCGAAGATCGGTCTCGTTGGATTCTATTTGAAATTGAGCTATCTTTTTCAAGCTGGGCAGGGCGTGGCCTCATACCTCGCAAGGAGGTTCCAACGCAAATGAGTGAGAATATCCCGGAATGGCAGGAGTAGTCAGTCGAATCATTGAGATCTGTGTTTTCAAGCTCGACAGCGGGATTCCGAAATATCTTCTTCTGAAGAGATCGGATATCGACAAGATCTATCCCGGCATTTGGCAGTGGATCACAGGATCATTGAAGGAGGGGGAGAGCGCGTTGAAAGCGGCGGTGCGGGAGTTGGCCGAAGAAACAGGGATGAAGCCGACCCGCCTCTGGGTTGTGCCTCATGTCAATTCCTTCTATGTCGTGGCTGACGATACCGTTCATCTCAGCCCATTATTTGCAGCGGAAGTCTCAGCAGACGGGCAGCCGCGGATTTCGAGTGAACATCAAGCTTTCGATTGGTGCTTGTATGAGCGCGCGCGGCATCTGCTCGTGTGGCCTGGACAACGCCGGGGCCTGGAGGTTGTTCACGAGTACATAACAGGCGAAAAAGAAGCTGCTCGCTTGACACAAGTCTCATTATAGAAGGAGTCACCCTTGGGCCTGCTCGTCGTCGGTTCTGTGGCTTTTGATTCGGTGGAGACGCCATTCGGAAGAGTGAAAGACGCACTTGGAGGATCTGCCGTGTACATCTCGGTGGCGGCAAGCTACTTCACTGCCCCGGTACGGCTGGTTGCGGTTGTCGGAGGAGATTTTCCGAAGGATCACATGCAGTTTCTGGAAGAGCGAAACATCGATCTCGATGGACTTCAGATCATTCGCGAGGGGAAAACATTCCGCTGGGGAGGACGCTACCACTATGATCTGAACATGCGAGACTCTCTCTACACCGAATTGAACGTCTTTGAGCAGTTTAACCCCACAATTCCGAACGGTTTCAAACGGAGCGCCTACGTCTGTTTGGGCAACATCGACCCCCTGTTACAGCGTCAGGTGCTCGATCGGCTCAGCAAGCCTCGGCTTGTGGTTGGCGATACGATGAATTACTGGATTGAGAGCAAGCCCAAAGAACTGTCAGAGACGCTGAAGGTGATGGACGTTCTGGTCGTCAACGAATCTGAGGCGCGCCTGTTGGCGCACGAACCCAATCTGATCAAAGCGGCAAAACGGATCATTGGTATGGGGCCGCGCATCGTCATCGTCAAGAAGGGGGAACACGGAGCGTTGCTCGTAACGGAGGAGACTATTTTCTCCGCCCCGGCGTACCCGCTTGAGAACCTCTATGACCCCACTGGAGCCGGAGACGCATTTGCAGGAGGCTTTGTCGGTTGGCTAGCGCGCACCGATGACCTGTCGCCCGAGAACCTCAAACGAGCCGTAATTTATGGAAGTGCCCTTGCCTCTTTTTGTGTCGAGAAATTCAGCATCGACGGCCTCAGAGACCTCACCTACCTTCAGATACAAGATCGTTACCGTTCATTCATGCAGCTTTCGCGCTTCGATGAGAAATGAACACCGTGCGAGCAATCGAGTGGCGGGAGGGGAAGGTCCGCTTTCTCGACCAAACAAGACTTCCCCTCGAAGAGGTGTACGTCGAGACAGATGATGAGGCGGTGGTTGCGCAGGCCATCAAGTCCCTTGCCATTCGCGGCGCGCCGCTCATCGGCATCGCGGCAGCCTACGGCTTTGTTCTCGCGTTCAATAAACTGCAATCGAATGATGGCCGCACGATCGTAGCGTGGATCGAGAAATCCACGAGCCTTTTTTCTTCCACTCGTCCCACTGCGGCGAATCTTTTTTGGGCAATCAATCGCATGCGGCATGCGGTCATCGATGTTGCCGGTACGCCGCTCGATGAGATGAAAGCCCGCGCTCTTGCCGAAGCACAGGCCATGCACAAAGAAGATGAAGAGATGTGCCGTGCGATCGGCCAGCTGGGCTCGGAGCTGCTGCCGCCCGCCGCTAGCGTGTTGACTCATTGCAATACTGGAAGTCTTGCCACCGGTGGGACGGGGACCGCCCAAAGCATTATCGCGACGGCGTGGGAACAATTGAAGCTCAGACACGTCTACATCGACGAAACGCGCCCGCTGCTGCAGGGTTCACGATTGACCGCCTGGGAGCTCGAGAAGCTCCAAATCCCCTTCACACTCATCACCGACAACACTGCTGGGTTTGTCATGCAGCGGGGAATGGTCAACGTCGTTGTGGTCGGAGCAGATCGCATAACGCTGAATGGTGATGTGGCAAATAAGGTGGGAACCTATTGTCTGGCGGTTCTGGCCAAATATCACGGTATCCCGTTCTACGTCGCTGCACCGACATCGACCATCGACTTCGAAATGACGTCGGGCAAGGAGATCCCAATCGAGCAGCGGAGCAGCTCAGAAGTGACGCAACTTGCCGGCAGGCAAATTGCCCCGGCGGATGTTGATGTGTACGCGCCTGCATTTGATATTACTCCCAACGAACTTGTCGCGGCGATCATAACAGAGAAGGGGGTTCTTCGAAGTCCGTTCCGTATGGCCATGGAGATGTTGATCAAGAAGGATCTCTCTTCTATGGTTCGAAAAGCTGTATTTCGGTGAGAGCGAGCGATGCTGACGAAGACCGATGCGATAGTTATCAAGTCGATGAAATTCCGTGACACGAGCAAGATCGTGACCTTCTATACCCGTCGATACGGCAAACTGAAGGGTGTTGCCAAGGGAGCGCGTCAGATCAAGAGTAAATTCGGTGCTGCCCTCGAGCCGATGACGAACGTATCGCTGGTCCTTTACAAAAAGGAGCATCGGGATCTGCAACTGATTTCACAGTGTGATATCATCAAGGCATACAAGAAAATCAACAGCGAGTTTGACCGGATGACCGTTGCGCTGTCGGTTCTTGAGCTGATAAACCAGCTTGCCCACGACGAGGAAGAGAATCCTCCACTCTATGCTCTCTTGGTGGAGACGCTCGACCAGCTCGAGCGCGCTTCAAAAAACCTCATGAACCTCTTCTACGCGTTCGAGCTGCGTCTGACCGGCCTGTTTGGATTCGGACCAGCGCTTGACGCCTGTAGCCACTGTGGAAGGCAGGTTGAAGAGTTCGCGAGCGAGGGATCGGTTACTTTCCAGTTGTCCAGAGGGGGGATCCTCTGCCAGCACTGCGGCAAGCTGGCAAAGCTCCGCTCTGTCGCGAACGTCTTCCCCAACTCCCCGTCATCCTCCAAGGGAGAAATGGTTGGTAGGCGTGAGGCGAATGTCCGAATCTCGGTGAGGGGGCTGAAGGTGATACAGAGACTGTTCACGGCAAAGCTGGACAGCGTGGCTTCCCTGGAGTATTCGACTGCAACTGGGAACGAAATCGATGGAACTTTGCGTTTGTATTTGCGTCAACATTTTGAGGATCTGAAGCCATTGAAATCTCAGGAATTACTCAGAAATAGCATCATTCTGAATTCTTCTGAAGGCGTAGATCCTCGCACAAAACGAGCTCTCAAACATTAATTTTGGTTAAGGAGTACAACTGTGTTGAGGAGAATATCCATGTCCACAAAGTCGGTTGTTGTTGCTATGCTGTTGATTGCATTGGGTATCGTTTTTGGAGTAGCACTGGTGTCGAGCTTCAAGGGAGTCGATCTGACCTTTGCAACCCAGGACGTTAAGCTCGGCGCTCAGTCGAAGGGATCAACTGCCTATCCTGCTCTTCAGGCTTTGAATGAGGCGTACCATGCGGTTGCGAAAGATGTCACGCCGGCAGTGGTATATATTACGGTAGTCTCGCGCTCGCGATCTGATGCAGATGATCAAGGGACTCCGTTCTTCAGGTGGTTTGGTCCGGAGTTCCGACAACCGCGCTCGCACCCGGAAATCGGCGCGGGTTCAGGTGTCATTCTCACCTCCGACGGGTATATCCTGACGAACAACCACGTTGTGAACAACGCGACCTCCGATGGTATCGAGGTCACCCTTTGGGACAACCGGGTTTTCAAGAAAGCCAAGTTGGTTGGCGCAGACAAGTACACAGATCTCGCGGTCATCAAGATCGATGCAAGCGGCCTTCCGGTGCCGCGACTTGGGAACTCGGATGACGTCGAGGTGGGACACATCGCGTTCGCTTTTGGCAATCCCTTGAGTCTGACATCGACAATGACGCAGGGAATTATCAGTGCCACAGGTCGGGGTCAACTCGGCATCATAGGAAGCGAGCTGGCTAATCAGCAGGAGGCAGGATATTCGATCGAGAATTTCATTCAAACCGATGCCGCGGTCAACCCGGGTAACAGCGGTGGCCCACTCGTGGACATCGGTGGTGAAGTCATCGGGATCAACACTGCGATTGCGACGACGAATGCCCGTTATCAAGGATATAGCTTCGCCATTCCGATCAACCTCGCAAAAAAAGTGGCAACAGACCTTATCAAGTACGGAAAAGTGCGTCGTGGCTACATCGGTGTGATGATCCAGACCGTCGATGCAACGATGGCGAAGGCGAACGGCCTCGAGAAACCGACCGGTGTGTTCGTCCAACAGGTCAACGCGGGAAGTGCGGGTGAGGCGGCAGGAATAAAGGGAGGCGACATCATCCTGTCCGTAGAAGGGAAAGAAGTCAATACGTCCAATCAGCTTCAGACAATTGTCGCCTCGAAGTATCCCGGTGAGACTGTGACGCTGAAAATGCTTCGAGAAGGCAAAACCATTGAGAAAAAAGTTGTCTTGAAGGCGCGTGACGATGACGAAGACGTTGTTGCTGCCAGGGACACAAAGAAAGAACGAGAGGCTCCAAAGGAGAGCGTTGCACCTGCGCGCCTGGAGCTCGACAATCTTGGCTTGACCGTTCGAAATTTGGATATGAAGACGAGAAAGGAATATGATGTGGAAGGCGGAGTGTTGGTCGAGAGCGTTGAACCTTTGAGCGAAGCGCAGAAGCGGAGCCTGCTTCCAAACGACGTGATCGTCAGCGTGGGGGACCAATCGGTTTCGTCCGTGGCCCAGTTTGAACAAGCCCTGAAGAAGAAGAAACCAGGCGATGCGGTGCTGATGAGGGTAAAGGGCGAAAACAAGTCGGTGCGGTTCGTGGCAATTGAGATTCCGAAGAAGTAACTGCGTCGTCGACCATTGATTACAGAGGGCGTAGGGCTTTTCCGCCGGAGGCGGATCAGCTTTACGCCCTTCGTCGTTTCTGATCTGTTTGCTCATGCCATCAATGAGCGCTTTGACGGGATTCTAAAGAAGTGGAGCCAACGGTCGAGAGGGGATGGCGGGTGTGTGCTCAGTCGGTCATGAGCACATCGCCTTCGATTACACGCCGGGCACGGTGGGAGTTCATGCAATACTCGACCGGCATGTGGTCGGGGCGGGCTGGATTGTGCCGAGGGGCGGGACTTTTCTCAGATTTTCATCATTCTCCAACCTTGACTCTCTCCCGTGAATGTGCTATATTTTGCAAGGGGTAATCACAGAATCTTCAAGGAACTGTTCAGTTCAGGACGATATTTGCCGACTTAAGGAGGTGCTAAAGACTTCAGCGCAGCAGCTCAAACTGCAAATTCAAACGGAAAGATGAACCGGAAGGTGCTCGTCTTGAACCACAACTACGAGCCTCTTAGCGTCTGCAACATCAAGAAAGCAGTCATCCTTCTATACCTCGGAAAAGCTGAATTGATCGAAGCTTCTGATGGTAGATTTCTGCATTCCGTTTCGATGACGATGCCGTTCCCCAGCATCGTTCGCCTTTCTATCTACGTCCGTGTCCCCTTCAAGAAAATCGTTCTGTCACGAAAAAACATCCTTCGGCGCGATGGGCATAGATGTCAGTACTGCGGTCGGGGGGATGTCCCATTAACTGTCGATCACGTTGTACCGAAAGCGCGGGGCGGCGAGGAATCGTGGGAGAATCTCGCGTGCGCGTGCGTGAGATGCAACAACAAGAAGGGGGACCGGCTTCCCGGCGAAGCGCAAATGAGCCTCGTTCGTAAGCCTATTCGCCCCAATCACGTCATGTTTATACGGGATTTTGTCGGCAGCGTCGATGACCGATGGAAGCCCTATCTGTTTATGAATTGAAGAGCGGTCAGCAGTCAGCGTACAGCTGTCGGCTTTCGGCACTGAGCGGTCTGCGAAAAGCTGTGCCTGGTTGTGGCTTAAAGCTAAACGCTGAACGCTGAGTGCTGCTTTGAAAGGAGTTCGGAACGCGCGTTGAGTCAACGGAAAAAGGTCATCCTCAGCGGCATGCGTCCCACGGGAAAGCTCCATCTTGGAAATCTCGTCGGCGCGCTGGAGAATTGGGTTTCTCTTCAGACTGAGTATCAGAATTACCATCTCATCGCTGATTATCATTCATTGACAACGGATCCCGACAGCTCGCAGATCTATCAGAACTCCATTGAAATGCTCATCGATTGGCTTGCCGCAGGCCTCGACCCAGTCCTTAGCCCGATGTTCCGGCAATCGCGGATCAAAGGGCATTCCGAGCTGCATTTGATTTTCTCGATGTTGATCACAACTTCCCGTCTCGAGCGCAACCCGACCCTGAAGGAACAGGTTCGAGACCTTGAGATGGAGAATATCGCTTACGGACACCTGGGGTATCCGGTTCTCCAGGCAGCCGATATTTTGATCTACAAGGGAGAGGTTGTTCCGGTCGGCGAAGATCAGATGCCACATATCGAGATTACGCGGGAAATTGCCCGGCGCTTCAATGCCTTATACTCTCCCGAAAAACCGGTTTTTCCGGAGCCTGAAGGAAAGCTCACACGATTTGCACGGTTACCAGGGCTCGATGGCCGAAGAATGAGCAAATCAGTTGGTAACACGATTTTGCTTGCTGATTCCCCAGAAGAAATCAGGCAAAGGATGCGGAGTGCCGTGACGGACCCGCTGAAAGTCCGTAAAGGCGATCCGGGCCGGCCAGACATCTGCCTGGTCTTCGCGTATCACAACAAATTCAACGCCGCGCAGATCCCTGAAATCCGCACAGGCTGTGAAAGTGGGGCGCTCGGATGTGTTGACTGTAAGATGAATTGCGCAAACAGAATCATCGAGACGCTGGCTCCTCATCGTGAGAAGCGGGCACATTATGAATCGAACCTCGACGAAGTGAAGTCTATCTTGAACGAGGGAGAGCGACGAGCCCGCGCCGTCGCGCAGCAGACGATGCACGAAGTGCACGAAGCAATGGGGATGGGGTGATCAATGCAAAATGAAAAAGGGAAAATTGAAAAACGAACGGTGAAGAAGGAAAAATGGGGAGAGTTCGAATTCTGCCCGGCTGACCGCCAACGGCGGGCAGGGAGTGCGGATTGAGGGGTAGGGATTTGCGATTGTCAGGTTACGATTGTCGATTGAGGATCGGAGCAGCTGATCGCTGAAAGCTGACAGCCAAGAAGCTATGTATACCATCAAGCTCCACGAGTTCGAAGGACCGTTAGACCTGCTTCTGTTCTTCATTAAGCGGGACGAGCTGGACATCTACAACATTCCGATCTCGCGGATCACGAGGGAGTTCCTGGATTACGTCCACTACATGGAATCCTTGGATCTGGAGATTGCCGGTGAGTTTCTCGTGATCGCGGCGGAACTGATGCAGATCAAAGTGAAGCTGCTGCTGCCGCCAGAGCCGGGCGAGGAGGAAGAGCAGGATCCGCGGGCAAACCTTGTCAAGCGCTTGGTGGAGTACAAGCGATTCAAGGAAGCCGGCGCGGCGATGTCCGTACGCGAGGAGGAACAACGCAAGGTGTTCTATCGGGGATACTGCGAAGCCGATCCCCGGGTGATGACGGAAGAAGAAGAGGAGGATAGCTCGTTGAGGGATGTCTCTCTCTTTGACTTGATTGCGTCGTTCAAATTCGCTCTTGAACGGATGCCGAAAAAGTTTGTGCACGAGATCGTTCGACTCAACGTCACGATCGACGAACAGATCGAATATATCCTTGACTATTTCTCGCGTCGTTCAGAAGCAACGTTCTATGAATTGGTCAAGGACATGCAGGAAAAAATCCGGATTGTGGTGACCTTCATCGCTTTGCTCGAATTGATTCGAGCGAAGAGGATCATCGTGCGGCAGGCTGAGCCGTTCAGCGAGGTCTCCATCATGCGCAACGTCAACTGAGGACCGATGGCTGAGACCAACACGACAACGGAAGCGACTGTTCTTCAGGTCCCAACCACACTGAAGAGCCTCATCGAAGCCTTGATCTTTGCGGCACAGGAACCGCTGGCTGTAAAACAGATCCAGGCGATGTATGAGTACAGAGGCCTCGATGGCGAGTCGCGCGGAATCGAGCCGGAGGAGATCACCCGGATTGTCGAGGAATTGAACGGGGAGTACGCGGCGTCGGGGAACCCGTATCGCATTGTTCAGATTGCTGGCGGCTACCAATTCGCGACCCTGCCGGAGTACGCCGAGTGGCTTGGAAAGCTGTACAAAGAACAGGCTCGCAGGAAGCTCTCGCCATCATCGATCGAAACCCTTGCGATCATTGCCTACAAACAGCCCATCACGAAGCCCGAGATCGAATCGATTCGGGGAGTGAACTGTGACTATGTGCTGAAGACCCTTCTGGAGAAAGAGCTCGCGACGATTGTCGGCCGTGCGACGACAGTTGGACGCCCACTGCTGTACGGAACGACGAAGGAGTTTCTCAAGCACTTCGGTCTGAATGATGTCACCGATCTGCCGCGTCCGCGGGAAATCGAGGAGATCCTTGGAGAGAGCCAATTCGAGACCGAACGCAGAATGCTCGAGGCTGAACAAGGTATCCAGGAGAAGAAAGAGGAGGATTTCAAATCGCGGCTGCCCCACATTCCGAAGAGAAAGCCGGGCCTCGATGATGAAGTGAAGATCATCCCGAGGAAAAAGACGCGGGACATCAAGGTACGTGAGGACTCAGGTGACGATCAGGCGCATACGAAGCTAGAAGAGGCATCACCAGTCTCACCGGACTCCGCGGTATCGGTCGAAGCACCAAAGGCCAGTGAAGAAATCCCTGCGCCGGCAGAGATTCCCGAGGCTGCCTCAGAAGACATTCCCAAGATTGAGAAACTCGATCTCTCGCCTCCAGATCAAGCTCCTGAAGTCGAAGTCGAGAGTGACGAGCAGTCAACCGCACTTAACCAACTACTGCCGGTAGACTCAGCTGCTCCTGTGCCGGAAGAGGTAGCGCACGAAGAGCCCATCAAGAGTGAAGAGGATAGCGCGGTGCTCGTTGCGGCGGGCGGTTCAGTTACGCATTTCGATGAGCCGATCATGAGTGATCTATCGGAAACGGAGTCTGAGGCAGAGGCAAATGGTGAGATCCTGTCTCCAGGACCCCCGGAAATGGAAGACGCAACAGAGGAGGGGAGTGACTCCAATGTACTGCGGGAAGCGCTACCCGAGTTCGAACAACTCACCTTGAGCGCGATCAGCGAGCCTGAGCAGCAAGAGGCTGTAGAACAGACGGAAGAAGATCAACCATTGCTGGCTGAATCAGGCGTCGAGGTGACCGAAGAGCCATCAAGCGTTCTCCCCTCAATCGCTCAGGACCAATCTGTTCCGGATCAGGGCTCACACGCCGAGTTGCTGCCGCCACCGTCCTCGGATCAGCACACCATCCTCCAACCCAAGTCCAAATGGCAAACGTGGAAAGAGAAGATTCAGGGATTCATCAGGAAGCTGTTCGGTTAAACAAATTTCTTGCACTCGCGGGCGTCGGATCGCGGCGCACGAATGATGAACTTATTCTTTCCGGCGTTGTCAAGGTCAATGGCAAGCTCGTTCAAGAGCTCGGGACGAAGATCCACCCGCTGAAAGACCGTGTCACCGTTCGTGGCCAGTCGGTCGAGATCCGCACCAAGCAGCACTACATTCTTTTCAACAAACCCAAAGACTGCATCACGACGGTCAGTGACGAAAAGGGGAGAACGACGGTGTTAGATTATGTGCGGATGAAGGACAGAATCTATCCGATTGGCAGATTGGATCGCAACACGACGGGGGTGCTTCTTCTGACAAACGATGGAGAGCTGACCAATGCGCTCATGCATCCCAAGGGCGAGATCGAGCGCGTCTATCGTGTTCGGTTGGAGCGAGGGATTCTTGATGAGCATTTCAGCAAGTTGAAGCGGGGCGTTCGTCTGGACGATGGCGTTGCGAAGGCTCGTGAGCTCGTTGTTCTCCCGGGCACGAAACGGAAGGAGCTGATCATCTCGCTCGCAGAAGGTCGCAATCGTGAGGTGCGGAGGATGTTTGAAGCCCTCGACTATGATGTGAAGGGATTGGAGCGCGTTTCATTCGGCGGACTTACCACCGAAGGGGTGCCGCGTGGGAGATGGAGATTCCTCACTCAAAAAGAGGTCAAGTATCTCAGACAACAAGCTGGACTCATCTCGTAGAGCATATGCACTTTCCTCGCAGCAGCGGAATCCTGCTCCATCCCACCTCACTGCCGGGTCCTTACGGATGCGGTGATCTCGGAGATGTCTCCCTTCATTTCATCGACTGGATGATTGTTGCGGGTCAGAAGGTGTGGCAAGTGCTCCCTCTTGAGCCAACGGGATATGGTAATTCGCCCTATATGGCGCTGTCGGCCTTTGCAGGAAATCCCTTGCTCATCGGCTTCGAAGACCTGATCGCCAAAGGATGGCTCTCAGCCTCAGATCTGACGCCGACTCCCAGTTTTCCTCAGCATCGAGTCGAATACACGAACGTTATCTCCTACAGGTTGGAGAGGATTCGTCGGGCCGCAGAGCGCTTCTTTGGCCAAGCGGTTGCGAACGACCTCGCCGACTTCGAGTCGTTCTGCAAAGAGCAGCAATCGTGGCTGGAGGATTTCTCCCTCTTCCAAGCGTTGAACGTGCGGTTCAACGGGGTCGAGTGGAGCGGGTGGGAGAAAGACTGCGCGCAGCGGAAACCGAAGGCGCTTGCCCACGCCCGTCGAGATTTGAGCAAGGAGATTCGATTCTGGAAGTTCACGCAGTGGCGGTTTTTCCGCCAGTGGTCAAGAGTCAAGCAGTACGCCAACGACCGGGGTGTGAGCATCGTTGGGGACATTCCGATCTTCGTCGCTCATCATAGTGCTGACGTCTGGTCGCATCCGGAGTTGTTCTATTTGGATAAGCACGGGCGTCCGACGTTCGTTGCGGG
>Ga0315277_10007498_pt1 | contig 14158 bp, 10 predicted proteins | sample YL17G05_15_MG_FD_203695 | JGI IMG/M metagenome (GOLD analysis project Ga0315277, IMG submission 203695) | Sediment microbial communities from Yellowstone Lake, YNP, Wyoming, USA - YL17G05_15 | ecosystem: Environmental > Aquatic > Freshwater > Lake > Sediment | place: USA: Wyoming | collected... | reverse complement strand
CACGCCGGCCGCGAGCGGGGCGAGGGCGCCGCCCGCGGCGGCCGCGGCGGCGGCCGCGCCAGGCGCGGTCGGCGGGCCGAGGAAGCGCAGGCGGGGTGGCGGCACGTTGAGCCGCCGCGCGGCGACTACGCGAGCCGCCTCTTGCGGGCGCGGCAGGCGGGCGCCCGGCGCCCGGCGCGCGGCGCTCCGGTCGGCCGCGCCGCGCGCGGCGCGCCGCGCGGCGAGCGCCGCGCGCGCGCCGGCCACAGCCGCCTCGCGCTCGGCCGCCACCGCGCGCGCTTCAGCGGTCGCCGCACGCTCCAGCGCGCGGCGAACCGCGGCGTCGCCGGCGTGCGCGACAGCGCCGGCCCCAGGCCTCGCGAGCGCGCCGCGGTCGACCGCCGCCTCGACCGCCGCTTGCAGCTCGGACAATTGCGCCGCCAGCAGGTCGCGCTCCGCGGTCGCGGCAGCGGCTTCCGCGGCCGCCGCGTCGCGCTCGGCGGACGCGGCCTCGGCCTCGCTGCGGGCAACCTCCGCCGCCGCGCGCGCGAGCGCCGCCCCGCCCGCCTCGCGCTCGCACTCGGCCCGCCACGCGTCGGCCGTCGTCGCCACCGCGGTCGCGCGTCCGATGTCGGCCTCGCGCAGGGCGGCCAGGGCGATGACGAGTTTGGGGGTGGTGGCCGAGCGGTGAGCGGCGACGGGCGCCGCCGCCCCCGCCACCGCCACCGCCCTCTCTCCTTCCTCGCTCGCTGCGCGAGCTTCCCACGCCGCCCGCGTCGCGCTCATGGGAATGCTGGGGCTGAGCACGACCGGGGCCGGGCTGGCGTCGGCCGCCGCGGCGTCGGCGCGTGCGGCCGCCGCTGCCGCTTTCTTGTCGGCCGCCGCCGCCGCCGCGCGCGCGGTTGTCGCCGCGCGCTGGGCGTCGTCCCGGTCGGCCTCGGCCGCGCGCGCGCGCTCCAGGGCGGCTGCGGCGTCGGCGGTGGCGGCCGCTGCTGCGTCGGCCGCCGCGTCGCGCGCGCGCCGCGCGGACGCAACCTCGCGCCGCAGGTCGCCGTTTTCGGCGGCGACGGTGTCGGCCTTGGACTTTGTCTCGGCGACGGCGGCCTGTAAAGCGTCGAGCGTGGTCTGGAGCTCGGCCAGGCGCGCGTCGCGCGACGCGAGCGCGACGGCCGAAGCGGCGGCAGCGCGCTCCGCTGCCGCCGCCGCCACCGCGCGCTCGTCGTCGCGCGCACGAGTCGCGTCGGCGCGGGCGGCGTCGGCGTCGGCGCGGGCGGCGGCCGCGTCGGCGGCGGCTTCCGCCGCGTCGCCCGCCGCGGCAGAGCGGGCGCGCTCGGCGGCCTCGGCAGCCGCGCGCGCGGCGCGCAGCTCCCGGGTCAGTGCCCCTGCTTGCGCAGCGGCGCTCTTGGTCGCGGCCGCCGCGGCAGCCACCTCGGCCTGGGCCGCCGCCTCGCGCTCGGCCGCGGCGACCGCCGCGCCCTCCGACGCCGCCCGCAGCGACACCAGCACCGCCTCCCGGTCGGCCAACGCGGCCGTCAGTCTGGCGACGCAGGCGCGCAGGGCGGCCGCTTCTTCGTCCGTCGCGGGCGAGTGCGGCGGCGCGACGCCCGTGCCGCCCGCGGTCTCCACGGCGGCGACGCGCGCGGCGTCGGTGCGGGCGAGGGCGAGCTCGCGGCGAGCGGCGGCCAGCTCGGCGGACGCCGCGTCGCGCTCGCGGGAGGCGGCGGCGGCCTGCGCGCGCGCAGCGCGAGCGTCGTCGCGCGCGGCGGCGACAGCAGTGGCGGCAACCGCCGCGGCTGCGGCTGCCGCGTCGGCGTCGGCCGCCACCGCGCGCCCCAGCGTCGCCGCCGCGGCCAGCGTCGCTTTCGCGCGGCGCTTCGAGTCGGCCGACCGCGGTCCGTCGTCCACCGTCGCCGGTGAGCTCGGCAGGCCGCCGTCGATGGACTCGGCGGCGGTGCGAAAGGTGTCGACGCTCGCGCCGGGCGCGAGCGCGGCTGCCGCCGCGCGCTCGCGGCCGGCCGCCGCCGCCGCGCGAGCCGCGCGCCGGGGACCGGTGCGCGGGGGGGGGCGCGGTTGGGAGGGAGCGCGCGAGCGCGTGGGGGAGGTCGAGGTGGCGGCGAGGGCGGGCGACTGAAGAAAAGAAGGCGGCGGTGGTTGAGGAGCGCGCGGCGGGCGGCGCGGCGCGGCCCCCCTCCAATGCCTCCCGCCGCCAGTGCCTCACCGCTTCGCCTTGCGAGTCGGCGCCCGCGGCGACGCTCGCAAACAGGCGCGCGCCCTGGAGGAAGAGAGGCGTCGGCGCCATGCGCATTCCGCGCCTTCGCGCCGCCTCCCCCTCTACCTCGTTCCCCCCGCCCTCACCTTGAGCGCCGACAGCGGCTCCCTGCTGGGTGCCTCGTTCTCCCCGCCGCCCGCCGCGCGCGCGCGCCAGCCGACGCCGCGCACGCCGCGCCCGCCCGAGCCGCGCGCCGCCTTGGACGCCGACGGTGGCAGCGGGGGCCACGCGCCGTCCGAGAGGGCGGGGGACGACGCCATACGGAGGAGGAGGAGGCAAAGTGGAGGAGTGGCGCAGTCGCGCGCCGCGCGCGCGCTCTCACCTTTCACCCTTCACGCGACCTCGCCCGCCGCCCGCATCCTCGCCACCTCCTCCCCCCCAAACCCGGCCGCCGCCAGCACTTCGTCCGTGTGCTGCCCCAACGCGGGCCCCGCGTGCGCGGTGGCGCCGGGCGTGCGGGTCAGGAGGGGGAACATCGACGGGAGCGTGACCGCGTCGCCGCCCCCGGGCGGCGCCACCCTGGAGAGCACGCCCCGCGCCGCCAGCTGGGGCGAGGCCAGCAGGTCGGCCGCCGTCAGGATGGGGCCGGCGGGCACGCGGGCGGCGGCCGCGGCGGCCAGGACCGACGCGAGAGGGCGGGCGGCGCACCATTCCTCGATCGCGCCATAGATCTCGTCCGCCGCCTCGACGCGCTCTGCGTTGGTGGCATACCGCTGCAAATCGTCCCGGCCGATGGCGGCCGCGAGGCGGGCGAAGACCGAGTCGCCGTTGCCGCCGACGACCGCGTAGCGCCCGTCGGCGCACAGAAACGTGCCGCTCGGCACGACGCCCGAGATCGTCGACCCCGACGGGCCGCGCACGATGCCCGCGTCGGCGGCTTCGGGGAGGGCGGCCTCCATCATGGACAGCATCGATTCAGTGATGGCGACGTCGACGACCTGCCCGAGGCCCTGCCCCCTTGCGCCCTCGCCTCCTCCTCCCTGCGCGCCCCGCGCCCGGGCCAGTAACGCCAGCACGGCCCCAAACGCGGCGTGCAACCCCGCGAGGGAGTCGCCGAGGGAGATGTTGGGCCGCGCGGGCGGGCGGTCGGCGAACCCATTGACCGACCGGAAGCCCGACCCGGCCTCGCATACGGACGCGTAGCCGGGGAGGCGGGCGTCGGGGCCGGTCTGGCCGTAGCCACTGGGGTGGGGGGGGGGAGGGGTGGGGGTCAAGGTGGGCGGGCACGCGCGCCGCCGCGGCCGCGCTCTCCCACCCCCCGCCCGCCCGCCCGCCCGCCCGCTTGCCTGATGCGGACATACACCAGCGACTCCGCCAGGTCGCCCGGCCCCAGCCCCCACGCCTCCATGCGGCCGGGGGTGTAGTTCTCGATGAGGATGTCGGCGGCCCAGGGACGGGGGGCGGTGGCGGCGCGCGCGCGCGCGCCGCTCTTCTCTCCCCCCCCCTTTCCTCTCCCCCCGCCCGCCAGCCTCCGCACCACCTCCTGCCCGCCCGGCGTGCGCAGGTCGGCCGCGACGCAGCGCCGGTTGCGGCCAAAGGAGCGCCACCAGAGGGACGTGCCGGTGCCGTCGAGCGCGCGCAGGCCGCGCAGGGGGTCGCCGGCGCCGGGAGGCTCCACCTTGACGACGTCGGCCCCGAAATAGGCGAGCAGGGCGCCGCAGAAATTGCCGGCGACGACTTGGCCGACGTCGAGCACTCGCACGCCGGCGAGCGGCGGGGCGGTTGAGGCCTGCTGCGGCTCGCCCACCGGCGTGGACAGGTGGCGGCAGGCTGCGTAAGCCACGCGCCCGCGCCACGCGCGGGCGGCGGCCAGGGCGAGCGCCATGCGGTGGGGGCTGTGGTCGGGGCCGGGCGCCCCCGCCACACCGGCCCGCGCCACAATGCGGCCCCGCCCCTTCACCAGGCGGCATGCCGTCAGACACCGCCGCGCCCCATGCCCGCCCGCGGCGTCCGCGACGCCCGCCGCGCGGGCCGCGTTTCCGGCGCGGCCAGCGGCCGAGCTGCCCGACGCCGTCCCGCTCGCCGTCTCCGGCACGCTGCCGCCCTGGTTGAATGGAGCGCTCATTCGCAACGGGCCTGGCGTGTTTCCTGACGCGGTGTCCCACATGTTCGACGGCTTTGCGCTCCTCGCCCGCCTGGACGTCGCCGGCGGCCCGCGCCCGTCCGTCACCCAGCGCCAACGCTTTCTGGAGTCCGCGGCCTGGGCCGCGGTGCGGGACACGGGGGACATGGCGTTCTCCGAGTTTGGCACGCCCCTCCCGCTCGCGCGCGGCGTCGCGGCCCTGGCCCGCGGCGCCCTGGGCCTCGGCCCCGCCTTCACCGACAACGCGTCCGTCACCGTGCGCCCCGGGAGGGCGGGGGAGCTGGTGGCGGCGACCGAGAGCGTGGCGGGGCTGTGGCGCGTCGACGCCGCGACGCTGGCCACGCTCGGCCCCGCGGCCGCCGCCGACGGCGTTCCCGGCGCCCTCACCACCGCCCACCCGCACACCCGGTCCGACGGGACCCTGGTCAACTTTGCGACGGGCGTCGGCGGGCGCACGACCGTGTTTGTGCAAGACGCCGCGACGGCCGCCCGCGCGCCGGTCGCCGCCCTGCCGCTGCGCCTGCCGCCCGCCCCCTGCTGGATGCACGCCTTTCCCGCGACGGACGAGTGGTGCGTGCTGCCGGAGCAGCCGGTGCCGATGGACCTCAAGGCGGCGTTGCTGGGCGGGGGCGACCACGCGATGTTTGGCTGGCGCCCCGACCTCGGCACCCGGTACACCCTCGTCCGCCTCCCGCCCGTCGCTGGAGCAGGGCCATCGTCCGCCGCCGCCGCCGCGGCGCCGCCGGCCGTGTTTGAGTCGCCGGAGCCCATTTTTTATTTTCACACCGTGAACGCATTTTGCACCGCCACCGAGTTTGTGTTCGACGTGCCCCGCTTCCCCGACCCGACCATGATCAACCGACTGTCCTTGGACAACCAGCGCGCCGCGCCGGGCGAGGCGGCGCCGGTGGAGCGCTCGACGCTCACGCGCGTCGCGCTCCCGCTCTCCGGGAACGGGCCGGTGTCGCTGACGAGGCTGTGCGCGGATGGCAGCGAGCCCTACTTCTTCGAGTTTCCGGCCGTCAACCCGCTGTGGAAGGGCAGGAGCGAGTACCGGTTTGCGTGGGGCATCGCGGCCACCCCCCCCGCAGCCGCCGGCGACTCGCTCGTCAAAGTGACTCTCCGAGGGACCGCCCCGCCGGCCATGTGGCGCGAGGCGGGGTGCCTGACGGGGGAGCCGGTGGTGGTGCCGCGGCCGGGCGGCGCGGCCGAGGACGACGCGGTCGTCCTTTCGATCGTCACCTCGGCAGCCGGCCCCTCGTTCCTGCTCGTCCTGGACGCGGCCTCCATGCGGGAGCTGGCGCGGGCGCCGCTGGCGGCGGGGCTGCCGTACGGGTTCCACGGGCTGTGGGTCGAGGGCGGAGGAAAGGAGTAGCTAGGAGGGGATTGGCTAGGCAGCGGCAGCGCATGTCGGCACTCTCTTGTCGCCACCACACCCTCGCCGGCCCTGCCCCCACCCCCGCCATGGAGCGCCGGCCCCGACGCCCCGACGCGGGCGGCGCGGGCGGCGCGGGCCCCCGCATCGCGGCGCCGCCGCCCGCGCCCGCGCCCCCTCCGCCGCCCGCCGCAGACCAGTACCGCGGCGGCCAAGTCGCTGTCGCGTCGCGCGCATCCCTGGATCGGCGCGCGGCCGCGCGCCGGGGGCGGCGCCCGGCGCGCCCGCTGCGGCCGAGCGTGCGCGCGGCGAGGGGCGCAGGCGAGGGCGCTGTGCTCGATTTGGTGGACGCGTGGGCGGCGGGAGCGGGCAACGATGCCACGACCTGGACGTTTGCCTCGTTTGCGGCCGCGTTCGCCGCGTCGGCCGTGCGCGCCGCGCTCGCGGCGGCCGCCGCCGCGCCCGACGGCGGCGACGCGTCCGTCACGGGCATGCTGGCCGCCGCCATGGACTGCTGCGACACACGCGTGGAGGCGGCGCGCGGGGACAAGGCTGGCGCGGGCGAGCGCGGCGAGCCCGCCGACGGCCCCGGCGCCGGCGACGGCCCCGCCACCGACGAAGGCTCCGCCGACGACGACGCTCAAACCATCCCGCCCTTTACTCCGGGCCTGGGCGGCCCCCCACCGCTCGCCGCGCGCCTGGGAGGCCTCTTTGCCGCGGCGGCGATCTTTCACGGCCAGCCGCCGCCGCCGCCCACCGCCTCCGGCCCCGTGCTCGCGTACGCGGCGCCGTCCCAGTTGCACGCGCTGGCCGCGACGGCCACCGAAGCCGCTGCCGCGGGCGCGGCCGACGCGCGGTCTGCGCTCGCCGCCCTGACCCCTTTCCTCGCCCCGGGAGCCATCCGCCGCCCGCCCGGCGGCGGCGGCGCGGCCACTTCGCTCGCCCCCTGGTCGCCCGTCGGCGGCGGCGGCGGGGCGGGGGCGAGCCACGGGGCGCGCGCCGCGGCGCTCGCGCGCGGCGCCGAGACCGCGGCGCGGTTGGCGCCGCTGGTGGACGTCGGCGTCGCGGCGTCGACGTATGCAGGTCTACGGGCGCGCGCGTGGCGCGCGGTGGCGGCGACGGCGGCGAGCGGCGACGGCGCGCCGCCCGAGCCCGCGCCGCTCGCCGACGCGCGCGTCGCCGAGCGTGTGCGCGTCGCGGCCGACGCCATCGCCGCGGCGGCGTTGGAGCCGCCGGTGAAAAGGGCGCGCAAAGCGCCGGCCGACGCGGGCGCCGCCGCCGCGGCGACCGCCGACCCGACGACCACCGGCGGCGCGGCCGCCGTGCTCGCGCGCGCCGACGCGCTCGAGCGCGAGGAGCGCGCGGTGGAGGCCGCCTGGCTGGCGCTGGTCGACCCGGAGCGGGCGGTGGCGGTGGCGGAGGCGGCGGCGGCGGTCGCCGCGCCCGGGCGCGGCCGCGGCCGCGGCCGCGGTCGCGCGTCGCCTGCCGCCGCGCTGGCGCTGGCGCCCCAACCATTTCCCGTGCCTGCCGGCCGCGGCCGCGGCGCGCGCCGCCCGACGGCGGCCACCGCCGCCGCGCCCGCGCGGCGCGCCCCCGCCCCCCCGCGCCCCCGCCCCCCCCCTCCCCCTTCCCGCCCCGCCGCCCCCGCCGACCACTACTCCTACTTTGCGTCCATGGAGTCGGACCTGGCTCCCGGCGACGGCGGCGGCCGGGCGCAGGCGGGAGCGGCGCCGCGCGCGCCGACGCCGACCGCGGCAGCGCGCGGCGCGACGGCGGCCGACGACCTGGCTTATTTCGCAGAGGTCGAGGCCAGGCTGGAGGATGGGCCGTCGGGCGAGGAGTCGGCGTGAGGAGGGGGAAAGGATGAGGAGGGTTGGCCCACTTTGGTTTCTCGTTCGCGCTCGGCCCCGCTGTTTCCCGCGCGCAGACTTTCCTGCAACAATGCTCGCATTTGTGTCGACGGGAGAGAGGTGGTTGCGGCGGCGTGTCGCCGCGCGGGAGGGCCGCCGCGGCCGAGGAGAGAGCGGGCCGGCGCCCGCGCCCGCGCCGTCACATTGCGCGCCCGCCGGGCGTCGCACCGCCCGGTCTTCACCCCCCCCCCCCTTGATGACGCGCTTCGTGGGCGACGCCATCGGCGTGCGTGGCCGCGCGACTGGCGCGGTCACGTCCGCCGACCGCCGCCGCGAGCTGGACGAGTGGCGCCGCACGGGCCGCCACCCCGAGCTGGACGCGGCGGCCGCGTCGGCGGCGGCGGCCGACCGGCCGCTGCCGCGCGACGCCGACGCGCCGCACGTGTTTTTGCAGTTTGGCCCCTCCCCCTCCCCCCGCCTCGTGTTCCAGGTGTTTGAGGAGGAGGCTGGGCCGACCGCCGCCGCCTGGCTCCTGCACCGGGTGGGCGAGGGAGCGGAGAGCGGGTTGGCCGGCGCGCGCGTGTCGCGCGTCGACGCCGGCGTCGCCCTTTACCTGGCCTCCCGCCCGCCGCCCGGCGCGGCGGCGGTGCGGTCCACCCCCCGCCTGCAGCACGTGGAGCGGGGCGTGCTGGGCGTGGCGAAAGACGGGTCGGGCGGGCTCGCGCTGTCGCTCGCGCACGCGCGTGTGCTGGACGGCGCCTTTCAACCCCTCGCCCGCCTCGTGCACGGGGACATAGGGGTGCTGGAGAAGGTGGCGCTGTCGCGGGACGGCGCGCCGCGGGATGCGGTGCGCGTGGTCGCGTGCGGGCGCACGGCCGCGCGCGGGGGGCGCGCGTTTGAGGCCGAAGCCGCCGCCGCGTCCGCCGCGTCCTCCACCCCGGTCGACGCCGCGGCCGAGGCCGCCGCCGCCGCGGCCGCCGCGCGCGAGGCGGCGGCGGACGCGGTGGAGGAGGCGGAAGCCGCCGCGGCCGAGAGCCGCAAGCGCGCGGCGGCGGCCGACGCACCCGCGCCCGCGCCCAAGCGCAAGACCATGCTGGACGACGTGCTGGGCGGCAGCAGCGGCAGCGACAGCGGGAGCGGGAGCGGTTGACAGGCAGGGTACGGGTTGCAAGCATGCGCGCTCTTCCTCCCTCTCTCCCCCCCCCTTCACTTTTTGGCCACCGGCACCATCACCTTGAACTGGCCGTCGGCCAGCTCGCCCACGATGGCGCCCGCGTCCGCGTCGTCAGGCAGGCGGACAAAGGAGCGGCGCGCGGAGCCGGTCTTGAGGATGAGGTCGCGGCCGCCTTGGACCACCGCGAGCTCGACGTCGGCGGCCTGGTCGGCGCCCATCGCGTCCATCGTCAGGACGTAGCAGTTGCCCGACTCGCTCTGTGGACGTGTGGGAGGGCGTGTGGGCGTGCGGGCGTGGGTCGGGGGCCGGGCGGGCGGGCGCATGCCTGAGTCGGCGCGCCGCGCGCACGACCGCGCCCCGCGCGCGCGCGACCGCGCCCGGCGCCGCGGCGCCACCCGCGCCCGTCACGGTGCTCCAACCCGCCCCCCACGCTCGCCCGCACCCGGTGCAGCTTGGACGCGGCCAGCTCATGCACGTCCCCCGCCGCCGCGCCCGCGACGGCCTCCGGGTTGGCGCCGCTCTCCATCACGGTCGCATCGATCTTCATCGTGGGTCGAGGGAGGTGTGGGCGGGTGGGCGGGTGGGAGGGGTGGCGGGTTGTGTGCGACGGCGCGCGCAGCGCGGCGCGCCTCTGCCGCCCGCCGTCCCCTCCCGTCTCCTGTGCACCCCGCGACACACGCACACCTTCATGCCCCCCCTCCTCACTCCTCGACCACCGGCCGCCGCTCCGTGGCCACCAGCCACACGCCCGCCGCCGGCTGCAGCGTGACGGCCATTTCCAGCCCCGCCTCGAACTCGGCCACGCTTCCCGTCTTCCCTTCCGCGAAAGCGAAAGAGAACCGGCCCCACAGGCAGGCCAGGGCGGTGGCCAGATTGACCTCCGCGAGCCCGCGCCCCGCGCAGTCGCGCGAGCCGAGCGACCACGGCGCAAACCGGCGCGCGGCGTCGGGGCCCGCGGGGTCGGGGCCGAGGAAGCGGTCGGGGTTGAACGACGAGGCGTCGGAGCCCCAGGCGGCGACGGAGCGGTGGAGCGCGTAAAACGGGACCCAAATCTCGACCCCTTCCGGCACCTTGTGACCCGCCAACGTCGCCCCCCCCGCCCCCACGATGCGGCCCGTGCCGCCCGCGGCGACGGGGATGAGCCGCATAGATTCGCGAAGGCAGGCGGCGAGGTAGGGGAGGCGGGAGAGGTCGGGGAAAGCGGGGTCGCGCGCGCGGGCGCGCGGGGACGCGAGCAGCCCCGCGCCCTCCAACTCGGCCGCCAGCCGGTCGCCGGCGGCGGGGTGGCCGGCCAGCAGGGCCAGGGTGGCGGCAAGGGTGTGGGACGACGTGTCGACGCCAGCAAAAAAGATGAGGCCTGCTTCGGACGCGAGCGCCGCGCCGCAGCCGCCGCCGCCCGGCCTACACACCTCACGGATCCGCGCGAACAGCGACCCGTCGTTCCCCGGCGTCGCGGCGTCGGCGGCGGCGAGCACCGCGTCGACGGTGGTGCGAAAGTCGGACAGCGCGGCGCGGCCCGCGCGGACAGAGGGGAGGAGGCGGGCGACGGGCCACGCGATCCAGGGTTTAACGATGTACTGCTCCGCGACCCTCGTCGCGGTGTGCAGCTTGTCCACCGCGCGGTCCAGGCCGGGGACGGGGGGAGGAGGCGGCGCGGCGCCGGCGACGCGCGCTTTCTCGGCCGCGATCGCGCCCGCGTCCTCGATGTTGAACCCGACAGACGCGATTACTTGCAGCGATTCCGCGGCGGCCAGGGCGTCGACGTCGAGCGGCTTCCCGGCCGCGGCGGCGACTCCGACGACACCGGCCGCTTCCCGCGCGGCCGCGAGCACGCGCGGCCACCGCTCCCGCAGCGCCGCCGTCGCAAACGCGGGCGCCACCGCTTTGCGCACCGCGCGCCACGCGGGGTCGTCGGTCGGGCGGGACAGGAGGGTGGGGCGGCCGCGCGGGTCGGAGAGGAGGTTGATGCCGCCATACACCTCGACGCTCTTGGCCAGCCCCGCCGCCCGCGACAGCGCCCACGTGGCGGCCTCGGGGTCGGTGACGACGACCATGGCGCGCAGAAAGGCGCGGAGCTTAAAAATGGGGCCGTGCGTTTTGGCCCAGACGCAAATGACAGACTCCATGTAGTTCCCAAGCGACGGTTGCAGGGCGGCGGCACACCCTATAAAGCGCTGAGACAAATCAACGGGCTTGGGGCCGGGGAGAGCGGCCAGGGCGGCCCACGTCGCCGCCGCCTCGGCGACGCGCGCCGCGAGCGGCCCCAGGGCCGCCGCCGCCAGCGCCAGCGCGGCCATGCCCCACGCGCGGCGAGAGAGCGCGAGGGCGGCGACGGCCAGGGTGGCGACGGTGGCCGCAGCGGGCGCCGCGGCGGTGAGTCGGGCGCGCATGTGGGGGGAACCGGGCTTCATGGTGGGCCAGGCCGGCGGGGCCGGGGTGCGTGAGTGTCGGTGTGCGACTGGGGGGGGTGGCGGGCGCGGCGGCCGGCGGCGCGGTCGACGCAGAGTGGCCGAGCGCCCGCCGCAGCGGCTTCGCCTATTTGCGCGACGCCACACCTCACCCCCGCCATGAGCCGACCCGTCGCGGTAGCATCCCTTCTGGCGACCGCTTTGCTGCTGGCCACCTCGCCGCGGGCGTCGGCGTCTGTCACGCTGCGCGGCCGCGCGACGGGCGGCGGCTCGCTCGCCGGGTGCAAGGTGTGCGCGCGCCGCGGCGGGACTGCAGCGGCGTTTACCCGACTTTGGGGACGCGCTGCGGTGGCGCGAAGGCTCTGCTCGAGGGGCCGACCGCCGCGCGCTGCATGCCGCGCGCGCGCCGCGGGGTCCGCCCGCGGCGGGCCGCGCCCGCGCGCCGCCGCATGGTCGGGCGCAATGTCAAAAAGCGGCGGCCGGCGTCGCCGGCCGGTCGCGCGCGCTCCCGCTCCCACACACGCCCACCTTCCGGGCGCGCGCCCCCCCCCCCCAGGTCACCCTGACCGGCCCCGGCGCCCTGGCCGCCGCCGCCACCACGGACGCCGCCGGCGAGTTTGAGCTGCGCGTGGCGGGCGCCGCGTCGCCCGCGGCCCTGGCGGGCGGCCTCGTCCGCGTCGAGAGAGAGGGCGCGGGGTGCGCCGACGCGGGCACCGGCGCCCCTCCCCCCGTCTCCCTCGGCGCGCTCGTCCCCAAGTACGACAAAGCGGAGGCAAAGCCGTACGTGGCGGTCAACGGGGTCACGACGCTGGGCTACTACACGAAGAAGAACGCGGCCAAACCCCAGATCGCGCCCTACCTCGCCCTCGTCGGCGGCGCCGATTTCGACGCCGCCTCGTTCTACAAAGGCTTTGGCGGCGCGTTGGGCATCGGGGGCGGGGAGCGGGCGGGGACGACCGACCTGCTCGCGGCGGCCGCGCGCGGCGACGCGGACGCGGCCAAAGGGCAGGCCCTGTCCGCCCAGATCCTCAACTCGCTCGCCGTCGGCGGCCAAGGCCTGGCAGGGCTGAAACCTGGGGTGTCGCCGGACGCGGCGGCGGAGGCCATGGTGGTGGCCACGTTTCCCGCGGCCGCCGCGATCACCAAATCCGGCAAAACTTTCGACCTCGCGTCCCCCGCCTCCCTGGCCGCCGTCTTCAACAAAGCGCTCGGAGGGGCGCCGCCGGATGTGGTGGACGCTGTCTCCGACGCGCTGGCGGACGCCAACGCCGCGGCGGGCGACGGGGTGGGGGAGAAGGGGGTCAAGAGGGCGGCCGCCGCGCTCGCCTTTGGGCAGGCCGACCTCGGGCCCGCCGCGCGCGCCGCGGCGGCCGCGGCCAAAGAGGGCGGCTTGGACGAGTTCTCCGCCAAGTACGGGTCGCGCGCGAGCGTGCAGGCCGCGGTCGACGCGGCGGAGGAGAAGAAGGGGGGCGGCGGGAGCCGTCGGCGGCGGCTGCTGCGCGCGTGACCGGCGAGGGCCTTCTTCCCACACACCACCATTCTTACTGCGGCCGCGGGGCGCGGCGCGCGCGGGCGCGGGGCCCGCCGAATGAAATGCAACCCTCCTCCATCCTCCCCCCTCTCTCCTCCTTCACCGCGCAAACTGGGACACCATGGTGCCCGCCGGCGCACACCCCAGCGCGAGCTGGAGCGGGGCGGCGGCCGCGGGCGCGCCCGCGGCGAGCGCGACGGTCGCCGCGCCGCCCGCGCGCGCGGGCAGGGCGACGGTGGCGACCCAGGCGACGCTGCCGCCCCCCGCCCCGCCCTCGACTGGCGCCAGGGTCAGGGCGGGAGCAGACCCGGCGTCGGTGGTCAGCGTGAGGTGGGCGGGCGTGAGGGGCGCGACGGTCGCGCCGCCGCGCGCGCCGGCGCGGCACACGACCGCCACGCTCGCGTTGCCGCCCGCGGCCGCCACCGCGCCGGGGCGCCCGCGCGCGGCCGCGGGGTGCGCCATGTTGAGGGCGTAGATGCAGCATTCGGCGGGCGGGGCGGCGGGGGTGGGGGGAGGGGTGGGGGGCGCCGCGCGCGCGCGCGCGGGCGGCCGCGCGGCCGCCGGATTGGGCGTCGCCCGCGGCGTCGCGGCCGGAGTGGTCGTCGCAGGCGGCGTCGTGGTCGCGGGCGGCGTCGTGGTGGCGGGCGGCGTGGTGGCCGCCGGCGGAGGCGCCGGTGCCGCGCGCGGCGCCTCGGCCAGCGCCCCCGGCCCCGGCGCGGGCGGCGCGGGCCGCAGGGGGGCGCGCACCCGGTTGTTGAGGACGTCCGTGCGCCGCGGCGTGGGGGCGGGGGTGGCGGGGGGGAGGGTCTCTGCCGGCGGCGGCCGCGGCGGCTCGGTCGTCGCCGGCGGCTCGGTGGCGGGCGGCTCGGTCTCCGGCGGCGTGGTCGTCGCCGGTGGCTCGGTGGCGGCCGGCTCGGTCTCGGTGGGCGGCGGCGGCGGCGTCGCGGGCGGCGCGGTCGTCGCAGGAGGCTCGGTGGCCGGCGGCTCGGTCGGCGGCGGCTCAGTCGCGGGCGGCTCAGTCGCGGGCGGCTCCGTTGCAGGTGGCTCGGTCGCAGGCGGCTCGGTCGCGGGCGGCTCGGTCGCGGGCGGTTCGGTCCCTGGCGGCACCGCCGTCTCAGGTGGCGCGGGGGGGTCGGCGGCCGCCCCAGGCGCGGGCGCGGGCGCGGGCGGCGCGGTCCGCGGCGGCGCGGTCGTCGCCGGAGGCGGCGGCGGCTGCGTCGTCGCCGGCGGCGCCGTCGTCGCGGGCGGGGGCGGCGCCTGTGTCTCGGTCGGGGGCGGCGCCTGTGTCTCGGTCGGGGGCGGCGTCGCGGGCGGCGCCGTCTCGGGCGGCGGCGGAGGCGGCACGGTCGTCGCGGGCGGCGGCGGCGGCGGTTGCGTCGTCGCCGGCGGCGGCGTCGTGGTCGCCGGCGGCGGCGTGGTCGTCGCGGTCGGCGTCTCGGTCGCCGGCGGCGGCGGCGGCGGCGGCGGCGGCGGCGGCGGCGTCAGCGGC
>Ga0315277_10007497_pt1 | contig 14159 bp, 5 predicted proteins | sample YL17G05_15_MG_FD_203695 | JGI IMG/M metagenome (GOLD analysis project Ga0315277, IMG submission 203695) | Sediment microbial communities from Yellowstone Lake, YNP, Wyoming, USA - YL17G05_15 | ecosystem: Environmental > Aquatic > Freshwater > Lake > Sediment | place: USA: Wyoming | collected... | reverse complement strand
CGGCTTACCGACGCCACGTGCGGCTGATCCTGCCGTTCATCGACCAATGGAGCTGGTGGGGTGGCGCGACTGAGCTGGCGGGCTTTCGCGGGAAGAAAATCGAGGACTTCTGGACCGATCCGCAGTTGATCGAGGACTATAACGCGATCGTCACATTCGTCATCAACCGCACGAACACCGTCACCGGCGTGCGCTACCGCGATGACAAGGCGATTCTGGCCTGGGAAACCGGCAACGAGCTGCACTGCACGCCCGAATGGACGAGACAGGTCGCCGCGCATATCAAGAGTCTCGACCCGCAACATCTGGTCGTCGATGGCACGCACCGCCAGGTGCTGCTGCCGTCTTCACTGGATGACCCCAGCATCGATTTCGTCCAGACCCACCATTACGAGAAGGACCCGCGCGAGATGATCGCCCACATCACCGAGAGCGCGAAGATGGCCAAAGGCCGCAAGCCCTATCATCTCGGCGAATTCGGATTCCTCGGCACCGACGCCCTGTGCACGGTCATGGATACCGTCCGCGATGAGAATCTCGCCGGAGCGCTGCTCTGGAGCCTGCGGTATCGGACCCGCGATGGCGGGTTCTACTGGCACCATGAGCCGGCCGGCGGCGATTATTTCAAGGCCTACCACTGGCCCGGATTCGAGATCGGCGAGAAGTACGACGAGCGCCGGCTGATGCGATTCGTGCGCCAGCGGGCCTTTGAGATTCAGGGTCTGACGGTCCCACCGATGGCCAGACCATTGCCGCCGCGCCTGCTTTCCGTCACCAGCGGCGGCCAGATGACCTGGCAGGGCAGCGTTGGAGCGAGTCGCTACAATGTGGAACGAGCTGACATGGCGAAGGGACGCTGGACCGTCGTCGGCGCTGACGTCTCGGAGGCCCAGGTCCAGTATCGGCCGCTGTTTGTCGATGAATCGGTCCGGTCGGGCAGGACGTATTACTATCGCGTGACCGCCCGCAATTTTGCCGGCTCCTCTGAGCCCTCGAATGTCGTCGGTCCCATCCGCATCACGCACCGCACGCTGGTCGATGAGCTCTGGAACGACTCGCGAATCTTCGTGAAAGAAGGCAAGCTCCAGTTCGTCGAGAACCAGGCCCGCAAGTTCAAGGAGGATTGCCACCGGCTCTCGGGCGAGAGCAAAAGTGCGATCGTTTACCGCGCCCCGGGCGGGATCCAGGCAGTGGGAGTGTTCCTCTTCAGTCCGACCGACCAGCCGGCCATCCGTATCTCCTTCTCAAAGGACGCCCAGACGTTCGAGCCTGTCGAGCCGGCGGTGGCCCGCACGGTGACCTACGGCGAGGATGCCTACGGATTCTGGAAGGCTCTGCTTGTGTCGGCCGGTCCCGCTCAGTCCGGCAGCGACTATGTGAGGATCGAATTCCAGGGCGAGGCCCAGATATCGAGAGTCGAGATCGATCATGAGTACGCTGAATGACAGGCAGTTGGCCGCGAGGGCCCGGCGAGAGTTGCTCGAAGATATCCTGCCGTTCTGGCGGCAGCGCACGCTCGACGAGCGGCGCGGCGGCTTCATCGGTCAGATGTCCAACGATCTGCATGTGCAGGAAGATGCACCCAGGGGCCTGATCCTCAACGCAAGGATTCTGTGGACATTCTCCGCCGCGTATGACTACACGCGGGACGAGCAGGATCGCACCCTGGCCCGGCGAGCTTACGAATATCTGACGGATCATTTTCTCGACAAGGAGCACGGCGGCTGCTTCTGGGAGCTTGACCCGGACGGGGCCGTGCTCGACGACAAGAAGAAGATCTATGGCCAGGCGTTCTGCATCTATTCTCTGGCCGAGTACTATCGGGTTTTCAACGAGCCGACGGCCCTCGCGCAGGCCACCGACATCTTCAAGTTGATCGAGACCCATGCCTGCGATCACGTGCACGGCGGTTATCTTGAAGTCATGTCCCCGGATTGGCGGCTCTGTGAGGATATGCGCCTCAGCGATAAGGATATGAATGTGGCCAAGTCGATGAACAACCATCTGCATATCCTTGAGGCCTACACCGGCCTGCTTCGCGTGTCGTCCGACCCGGCGGTTGCGAGTCGGCTGCGCGACCTGATAGACCTTTTCCGGCGGCGCATCCTGAATGCCGAGCAGACGCACCTCCAGCACTTCTTCGACGAGGCGTGGACCCCGCAATCGGACAGCTACACCTTCGGTCACGACATCGAGGCCAGTTGGCTGCTCCGCGAGGCCGCCAAGACGCTGAAGGATACGCAGCTCGAAGCGGAGGTGCGGGACGTGGCGATCCGAATGGCCCGCGCTGTGCTCAATGAGGGCCTCGACGCCGACGGCGGCCTGCTGTACGAGGCCCGCGGCGGGCAAATCATCAATCCGAATAAAGAATGGTGGCCGCAGGCCGAGGCGGTGGTCGGCTTCTACAACGCCTGGCAGCTTATAGGGGATAGCGCGTTCCGGGAGGCCGCCATGCGATGCTGGAGGTTCATTCAGAATCATGTGGTGGATCGTGAGCACGGCGAGTGGTTCTGGTGTATCCGGCCCGACGGAACGCCCGACTCCGCTCAGCCCAAAGTGTCGCAGTGGAAATGTCCGTACCACAACAGCCGCTGCTGTCTGGAGATTATCCGTCGCGCGAAGTTGAGATAAGTCCCATTGGTCCTATTCGTCCTATAGGTCCTATCTTCTGAGCCCCCGGCGCGTGAGAGCATGAAAGGCTTGACCATGACACACGAGCAGTTCAATCAGCGAGTGAAGAAGCTTTTTACGAATTATGAGGCGCTCATCACCCGGCCGAATCGCATCGCCGAGGGCGGCAACGGTGTGTTCGACCGGTACAAGCATCCAATACTGACGGCCGAGCACATGCCCATCTTTTGGCGCTACGATCTGAGCTACGAGACCAATCCGCACCTGATGGAGCGGCTGGGCATCAACGCAACCTTCAATCCCGGGGCCATCGAGCTCGACGGCAGGATTCTTCTGGCGGCTCGCGTCGAGGGCGTCGATCGCAAGAGCTTCTTCTCCATCGCCGAGAGCCCCAGCGGCATCGACCGCTTTCGCTTCTGGGATTACCCGGTGGTCATGCCGGAGACCAGTGACCCGGACATTAACGTCTACGATATGCGTCTGGTGCATCACCAGGATGGCTGGATCTACGGCCTGTTTTGCACGGAGCGCAAGGATCCGAAGGCCCCGCGCGGTGACCTGTCCTCCGCCGTTGCACAGTGCGGCATCGCTCGCACGAAGGACCTCAAGACCTGGCAGCGCCTCGATGACTTGAAAACCCGATCGCCCCAGCAGCGAAACGTCGTCCTGCATCCGGAGTTCGTCGGCGGTAAGTATGCGTTTTATACCCGCCCGCAGGACGGATTCATCGAGGCCGGCTCCGGCGGCGGCATCGGCTGGGCCCTGGCCGACAGCATCGAGCACGCTGTCCTTGGCGAGGAGAGAATCGTCCACGATCGCAAGTACCACACGATCAACGAGGTGAAAAACGGCCTGGGCCCCGCGCCGATCAAGACTCCCGATGGCTGGCTCCAGTTGGCGCACGGCGTGCGGAACACTGCCGCAGGCCTGCGCTACGTCCTCTATGCGTTCATGACGGCCCTGGATGATCCCAGCCGGATCATCTACGAGCCCGGCGGCTACCTGCTCGCCCCGCAAGGCGAGGAGCGGGTCGGCGACGTTTCCAATGTCACGTTCTCCAACGGCTGGGTGGCCCGCGATAACGGTCAGGTCTTCATCTACTACGCCTCCAGCGACACCCGCTGTCACGTCGCGACCACGACTGTCGAGAAGCTGATCGACTACTGCAAGCACACCCCACGCGACCCGCTGCGGTCCGCCGCGTGCGTCCAGCAGCGAATCGACCTGATCGAGCGCAACCTGAAGACCATGCGGTAGGGGTTTACGATTTACGAATCGCGGTCCCCGGCCCGCCGTGGCCATGTAGAGACGCAATATCTTGCGTCTCCACAGCGTCACGTGTGCATCGTCAATCGAAGCGACATGACAAGTTGCGACTGTACTATGGCCCGAGAATATGTTAAAATGGGCAAAACTCCGCAGTCCTCTGGAATGACCGGGCGAGTGTAGAGGTTTTACGATTTGCCATTTACGATTTATCAATTGAGGTCGCCGGCCCTCGGTGGGGGTGAGCCCGAATCATGAACCGTAAGTCGTGCATCATTGGTGGTGCCAGAATGATATATCCAACAAGAGTCTGCACGATCCTGTGTGTCCTGACATTTCTGTGTTCCTTCGGACCGACCGAACCTTCGCTGCTGGCACAAACTCAAGCTGAGGAAGGAAGTGTCACCCCTGTCATCGACCAGGCGGCGCCAAAGGTCATCATCACGGAGATCATGTATCATCCTCTCCAGCAAAGCGGGCCGGAGAATACGGGACTTGAGTACATCGAGTTGTTCAACGCAGGCACCGCCCCCGTCAACCTCGCCGGCTGGCAATTTACTGACGGCGTGGATTTCACCTTCCCATCGGTGGACTTGGATAGCGGAGCATATCTCGTCGTGGCTGCCGACGTGAATCAGTCTGCGATCCTCTATCCCGATGTGAAGAACGTCATCGGCGGCTGGAGCGGCTCGCTGCGCAACAGCGGCGAGCGGATCGAGCTTGTCGACGCCGGCGGGGTCGTCGTCGATTCCGTGCGTTACGCCGATGAGGGCGACTGGGCGGTGCGGGAGCTGGGCCCGGCGGACAGGGGCCACCGGGGCTGGATGTGGTCCGACGCGCACGATGGCGGCGGTTGGTCGTTGGAGCTGATCAACCCGGCGATGCCCAACGAATATGGCCAGAACTGGGCGGCCGGCAATGTCCCGATGGGCACGCCCGGCCGTAAGAACTTCGTCGCCGCCGACGATATCGCGCCGCTGATCCTCGACGTCGCCCACCTGCCGGCCATACCCCGATCCAGCGAGCCGGTCACGGTGACGGCCCGGATCATGGACGAGTTGCAGGAGGGCGTCACAGTCCAACTGCATTACCGGGTCGATGCCTCGACGGCCAGTGACTGGCGCACGCTGCCGCACGAGAATCCGGGCAGTTATCAGATTGTGCCGATGCTGGACGACGGCCTGCACGGGGACGGCTGGGCCGGCGACGGTGTCTACGGCGGACAGGTCCCTGCTCAGGCGGACAGGGCGATCGTCGAATTCTTCGACGAGGCCGTCGATGCCGGCGGCAAGTCGCGCACGTGGCCGGCGCCGTGCAAGGTCGATAACGCACTGGAGCAGGTGGCGAACGCGCTGTTTCTCATTGACGATTCCTTCGATGCGCTGCGGCCTGCCGGCAGCCAGCCGCTGTACTATCTGACCATGCTCGAGCGCGACCGGGCGGAGTTGGCCTACATCGGCTCGAACACCGCCGACAGCGACTCGGAGGCCGAGATGAACGGCACGTTCATCAGTGTCGATGGACGGGGGGCGCAGGTCTCCTACGGCACCGGCATCCGCAATCGCGGCAAGGGCAGCCGCGTCAATGCCGGCGGCAATTACCGCAACAACTATCACGTCAACTTCGCCCACGACCGGCCCTGGAACAAAGTGACGGCCGTGAATATCAAGAACCGCTTCGGCTATCTTCAAGTGCTCGGCGACGCGGTCTGGTCCACGGCCGATCTGCCGGCCGCCACGACCACCGCCATTCAGCTCCGGATCAATGGCGAGGACCTGGCCTTTGCGGACAGGCGGATGTTTGGCTCGTACACCGCGCTGGAAGTCATCGACCACGATTTTGCCCGCGAGCACTTCCCGGACGATCCCTCGGGCAACGCCTATCGCTGCATGAATGACCAGGCCACCCTTAGCTACCGGGGCACGAATCCAGCCAACTACCGGTATGCCTACGAGAAGCAGACGAACGTGGCTGCCGACGACTACAATGACATCATCAATCTGACCTGGGTGCTCAACAACACGCCGCCGGAGAATTACGTCGAGGAGGTCGGCAAGGTCATCAACCTGAGCGAATGGCTGCGATTCCTGGCCGTCGACGCCTTGGCGGGCAATCGCGAAGGCGGGTTGAACTCGCCGAGGGGCGACGATTACGCCATGTATCGTGGCGTCCGCGATCCGCGATTCTGGCTGATTCCGCACGACCTGGACACGCTCTTCGGACAGGGTGACACCGGGCCTGACGTTGGCCGGGACATCCACGTGTACGCAGGTCTCGACGGCCTGCACGAGCTGCTCACCCATCCCGAGATCGTCACGATGTACCACAAGCAGCTCATCGACCTGATTCAGACGGTGTTCAGTCCCGAGCGATTCGATCCGCTCGTCGATCAGATGCTCGGAGGCTGGGTGCCCGAGGCGACGATCGATAGCATCAAGCAATATGTTCGCCAGCGCAACGCCGCAGTCCTGGCGCAGATCCCGCAGGATCTGACGGTCGCCAGCGACCTTCCGGTCATGTACGGCTATTATCGCACGACGACGGACGGGGTGCTGCTGTCGGGCGTCGCCGATGCCGGCCGCACCCGCTCGGTGGTGGCCGGCGGACGAACGGCCGATTGGTCGGCGACCGATGGAAGATGGCAGTCCGGCGGAGCCCTCGGGCCCGCGGAAACCCTGATCGCCCAGGGCTCAGCGTGGAAGTACCTCGACGACGGAAGCGACCAGGGAACCGCATGGCGAGGCGCGAGCTTCGATGACAGTGGCTGGTCCGCTGGAAATGCGCAGCTTGGCTACGGCGACGGCGACGAGGCCAAGGCCGTCGGCTACGGCCCCAACGCCAACGCGAAATATGTCACCACCTACTTCCGCCGTTCCTTCGAGGTGCCCGACGCATCTGGCTATCTGATGCTTCGGCTAAGGCTGCTGCGAGATGACGGTGCGGTCGTCTATCTCAACGGCACGGAGGTGGTTCGCAGCAACATGCCCAGCGGACCGATAGATTACGCGACCACCGCCAGTGCGAACCTCACCGGCACGGATGAAAGCACGTTCGCCGAGTTCACCGTGCCGCCTGCATCGCTCGTCCGGGGCACGAATCTGATGGCGGTCGAGGTCCACCAGTTCTCCGGCACTAGCGCGGATATGAGTTTCGATCTGTCGCTTGATGGGGTCAGACCGCCCGACGTGGATGAGAGCCTGATGCCGGGCATCAACCGGATCACGGTCAAGGCGTTCGACGGTCCCGACGGCTCGGGCCGGGAGCTCGCCCGCACCTACACCGATGTCTGGTACGATACCGGCGTGACGAACGACTATCCGAAGTCTGCTGCGCCGGGCTCCGCTTCGCCGACCGATCCGGCCCCAAGCCTGAATCTCATCGTGCGCGGGAGCTACCTGCCCGGCGTGCCGGTCCTGGTCCGCGTCGAGCTGCTGGATGCAACCGGGGCCATCCAGCAGGACCGGTGGGAGGCCGAGGCCGTGCTGTCCGTCGACAATGCCGCCGTTGGCCTGTCCCCCGATCGCGTGTACCTGTACAACGGCGTCGGCAGCGCGCTCGTCACATTCACGGGCGCCGGCGATGTCGTTCTTACCGCGGATCTCGAAGGCACGAAGGCGACCGCCTCGCTGGCCGACTGGGCCGGCCGGTCGGTCCAGACCGTCTCCGGAAGTCTCGATAGCTCGGCCACCTGGAGCGGCGTCTGCCGGATCACCGGCGGCGACCTCACGGTCAAAAAGGGCGCCACGCTGACGCTTGATCCCGGGACATGGGTCCTCATCGATGGCGTCCAGTCCGGCACCGGCGGGATCGACGTGCAGATCGAGGGCTCTATCCAGTCGCTGGGCACACGCGAGTCGCCCATTTCCATCACGGCATCCAAGGCCGGCGAGAACTGGGGCGAGCTGCGATTCGTCAATGCCGAGCCTTCCGCGTTCAGTTACACGGACATCACGCGTGCAGGCCGCGCGCCGGGGGTCGGCCACACGAATTCCGGACCCGCGATCCGCGCTCAGAGCTCGCAGATCGTCCTCGACCATGTCTCGCTCAGCGACAACGTAGGCAAGGTGATGCACGCCACTTCCGGCTCCGATCTGGTCCTTCGTCATTGTCTCCTCGCGCGGTCCGTGATGGGGCCTGAAATCGAGGCCACGGCTCTGTTATTCGAGGATAGCTGGATCACGCAGATGCACAACAGTGACGACGCCGACGGCATTTATGTCCACGGCCAGCAGGCGGGACAAAAGTGCATCCTCTCGCGGGGCGCCATCGTGGATACGTACGACGACGGGATCGACACGCTCGGCCCGCAGATCACCGTGCAGGACTTCATCATCCGCGGCTGCAATGACAAGGGCGTCAGCGTCTTCAACGGTCAGACCACCATCGACCACTGCCTGATCGTTGAGAACAACGTCGCCCCCGAAGACCCGACGATTGCCTCGATTGCCGCCAAGGCCAACGAGGGCGGGACGGTCACTGTGAATATCAGTCGGTCGACGATTGTCGCCGCCCGCAGGACCGGGTACACGGACGCCGGAATTCAGTCGAACAACAAGTACAACACCAAGACCGGGACGATCATCTACCACGTCACCGATTCCATCATCGACGCGACGGACTCCGTGAGTGTCCAACCGCCGTATCTCGATTCGGATATCCACATCGATCACTCGGACACGTCGAGCGAAGCCTGGCCGGGAACGGGCAACATCCATGCGGACCCGCTCTTCGTCGATGTGCAGAACCACGACTACCGGCTCCGCGCGAATTCCCCGTGCATCGGGACTGCCGGCGACGGCGGCGACCAGGGATACTACGCCGCCGTGGTGCAGGCATCGAGCGGAAATACCCTGGCGGAGGACGTCGTCTGGCCCGCCGGCAAGGGGCCTTATCGGATCACCGGCGAGCTGGTCGTGCCGGCCGGAGTCACGCTGACCATTCTGCCGGGGACATCAATCTTCTTCCAGCCGGCGGCGCGCATGGTCATTCGCGGTCAGCTCGTGGCCGAGGGGACCGAGGACTCACCGATCCGATTCACCCGCACGCCGGGCAGCCAGGGCGCCTGGACCGGCCTGCAGTTCATCGGCTCGGCCGCCGAGAACCGCATTGCTTATGCCGTGGTGGAGTATGGGCGGACTAACGACGGCATGATCGGCGTCGAGAAATCCCGCCTGCTGCTGGACCATGTCACGTTCGACCACACGGACCTTCGCCGCGTTCGCGTCGCAAATTCCTGGCTGACCGTGCGCAGTTGCACCTTCACCGACATCTTCGATCCCAACCAGGCGCCGACCACCGACAACATGAGCGAGCACATCTGGGGCAGCGTCGTGGCCGATGGGCAGTTCATCGTGGAGAACTGCGTCTTCGGCAAGATCAAGGGCCACAACGACGCCGTCGACGTGGACGGGGCCGCTCGCCCGAGGCCGCCGCTGCAAATCCTCAATAACCTGTTCACAGGCGGCGGCGATGATGCCCTCGACCTGGAGGGCGACGCGCACGTGGAGGGCAACACGTTCATGAACTTCCACAAGGACCGCTACAATACGGCGGCGCGCGAGTCGAACGTGATCTCATCCGGCGCCGGCAAGTACTATGTGGTCGTTCGCAACGTCTTCTACAACTGCGACCATGTCGCCCAGATCAAGGACGGCGCGTTCATGACCTTCGTGAACAACACGGTGATGAATGCGACCGCCTCGGCATTCTTCTTCCAGATTCCCGAGCTGGGGGGCACGCCGGGCAAAGGCATCTACGTGGACTCCTGCATCTTCCGCAATGTGCCCACGATGTTCGAGGCCCTTCGCGTCAACGATCCGAAGTACGGCACGACCCAGATCGAGGTCCACCATTCGATCGTCGCCGCCGCGTGGCAGAGTTACGGCGAGGGCAACATGGACGTCGATCCGCTGTTCGTCTCGCCGCCGACGGACTTCCATCTCAAGCCCATGTCGCCCGCTATCGGCACAGGGGCCAACGGCCTGGACACGGGCGCCTGCGTCCCCGCCGGCGCGTCGGTCTTCAGCGAGCCCGCTGAGGTCACCTGGCGGACCTCCGCCTCGCTGATGGTGTCCGGGCCCGGGATCACGCACTACCGGTACAGCATCAACGACCCGAACGGCTCCTGGAGCGAGGAGCGGCCCGTCGAGACGCCCATCGCTCTGACGGGCCTGGCCAATGGCGGCTCCTACCAGGTCTATGTCGTCGGCAAGAACTCCGCCGGCGTCTGGCAGACGGTGCCCAGTGCCTCGCGTCTGTGGCGAGTGGATACCTCGTACAGCCGCTTGGTCATCAATGAGCTGTTGGCCTCTAACGTGTCCGTTGAGGAACGCGGGGGCGCTTATCCCGATCTCGTGGAGCTATACTGTGACAGTCCTCATCCGCTCGATCTGTCCGGCATGAGCATGACCGACGATGCGAATCAGCCTGCCAGATTCGTATTCCCGCAGGGCACGACCATGCAGGGCGGGCAATACTTGGCTCTCTTCGCCGATTCGCAAACCACAGGCGGGGGAATTCATCTCGGCTTTGCCCTCGATGCGCAGGGCGGAACCCTCCGCCTGTACGACCGCCAGGGCGGTCTCGTGGACTCGGTCGATTACGGCCGGCAATTGCCCGACCTGTCGATCGGCCGGGTAGGTCCGGAGGACCGGTGGCATTTGACGACTCCCACGTTCGGACAGAGCAACATCGCGGCCCCTGTGGGCGATCCGGCGGCCGTCAGGATCAATGAGTGGCTGGCCGGCGGCGAGGTCCTGTTTGAGGATGACTTCATCGAGTTGTACAACCCGCAGCTCTCGCCGGTGGACCTCGGCGGCTGCTACGTGACCGAGCAGCCGGCCACTTGGCCCAACGCATACCGGTTGGCGCCGCTGAACTTCGTGGCGGGCCAGGGTTTCGCAGTGCTCACGGCCGATAGGCAGGACCAGCCCGCACACGTGGACCTGAAACTCTCGCTCAATGGCGGCTTGATCGGCCTGCTCGACAGCGAGTCACGCGAGATCGACAAGGTCATTTACGGGCCTCAGACGCCCGATGTCTCATTGGGCCGGTCGCCCGACGCGGCCAGCACGATCGAGCTTTTCGGTTTGCCGACGCCCGGGGTCTCCAACCCTGCGAGCGACACGACGACCAGCGTCAGCAAGAGCCTGGTCGCCATGGACAGCATCTGGTCCTACGAGCAGAGCGGCGTTGCGCCGGATGCGTCCTGGTACGAGCCGGCGTATGCGGATTCCGCCTGGCCGACGGGTCCCGGCGTGCTGTATGTCGAAGGTGCGGCCCTGCCGGCCGCCAAGAACACCAAACTCACGCTTGGACCTTTGACGTTCTACTTCCGGACGCATTTCTCGCTGGAGGCCGACCCCGCGAGCGTGACGTCCCTGACCATGACGGCCCTGATCGATGACGGCGCGGTGTTCTACCTGAACGGCCGGGAGGTGTACCGCCTGGGCATGCCGACGGGCGCCATCAGCCACACGACCCTCGCCGGCCGCGGCGTCGGCGACGCCGTCCTGGAAGGTCCGTTCCAGATGCCGGCGGATGCCCTGGTCCAGGGCGACAACGTACTTGCCGTGGAGGTCCATCAGGCCAGCGCCGGCAGTAGCGATATCGTGTTTGCCATGCAGCTCGACGTTCAGTTTGACAGCGAGCCCGCCGAGGACCCGCTCATGCCGGCCTACGCTCTGCTGGACGGCCTGCGCATCACCGAGCTGATGTACAACGCCCCGGAGGGCGACAGCCTCGATTACATCGAGCTGCAGAACATCAGCGATGTCGATCTTGATCTGACCGGCGTGCGTTTCACCGACGGCGTGGAATTCGTCTTCCCATCGCTGGTCCTGGCCCCGGGCGGCTGCACGGTCGTGGCGGCGGACCCGGCAGCCTTCCAGTCGCGCTACGGCGGACAGGCCCGCATCGCCGGCCAGTATTCAGGACACCTGAGCAACGGCGGCGAGAAGATCGTGCTGTGCCTGCCACAGCCGCTGGAGGCAGCCATCCTGAGATTCTCGTACGACGACGCTTGGTATCCGACCACCGACGGCCTGGGCGATTCCCTGACGATCCTCGACCCGACGACCGCGCCGCGCCTGTGGAACGACTCCGCGAACTGGTCCGCCGCCGCCCCGACCCCCGGCAAACCATAGAAGGGCGGCACGGGATAAACATGTGGTGGAGACGCAATATTTTGCGTCTCCATGCGCTCAAGCGTTTCGCATTAATCTTTGGTTCTCAGTCGCAGCACGGTCAGCGAATAGGGATCGAACGTGTGCTTGAATTTGCTGCCTGTACCCTTCAGGGTCGATGTCACAGGCGCCGCCTTCCGCGGCTCGGCAATCGAGTTTTCGTCCGTGCGTTTCTCGCCGGCCAGCACGATCATTGTCCCCTGCGGCACGACTCGCTTGGCGCCCTTGATCTGCACATCGGCCGCAATGGGCTGTGCCGCGCTGTTGACCACCTTGAGAATGATCTCACTCGCCTTCCCCTCCCGGCCGGCGGTGACGTACAGGCCGTCGTCAGCCCCGAAGTTGATGTCCTCGAAGAAGATGCCATACATGGTGGGACTGATCTTGGCGCCGGGCGCATCGGCCCGGACGACCAACTGTACGGCGTTCTCGGCGCCAAGCCCCACGGAGCAGGCAATGATCCCCATCATCACGACGGCACAACCATACTGGCAGAGTGTTTTCATGGTATTCCCCTAAATCATCGGCAAGTGTTCCCGCGTATCATACCCTCTGCCTCGACCCGATGAACACCACTTTCCGCACCCCATCCGCCATTTTGCGAACAACCCTACATGTCGCCGGGACACCCGGCCGAGTCCCTTTTCGCAGATCCTGGCTTCGGCCAGCGGATGAGCCACATAAAGTAGAATGTCCCCTTTCTTCCACGAGCAGAGTGCCCCACACCGAAATTGGACACAGCGTCACCAGAAACCAATAGCCAGTAATTGAGGCTCCGACCCCCGACCCCGCGGAGGCCGACCGGCAGATGTTACCCGGTAGCTTTTTCCGATCGATATAATGGGAGAAGACTTGAATAATATAGGTACGTAGTTCTACCCAGCTTCGGGTATAATGACGTCGTGAGAAGGTGATAAGTCAAAACAATGGGCTAAATGCGCGGGAGACGACGATGCTTGGCCAAGGGGTGTATACAGTGGCGGAGGTGTCAAGGTTGACTGACCTACATCCGACCCGAGTCAGGTCGTGGTTCAAACAGCGATCTGACGGATCGGGCTACGGTCCGGTATTTGAGTGTGACTATCAGCCCGTAGATGGTGATTATGCCGTCAGCTTCTTTGATCTGATAGACGTTCTGGTAGCCGGTATGTTCCGTGATCGATTCAACGTGCCGATGCGCATAGTGCGCTGTGCCCATACCCTGCTCCAGGCACGGCTGGGGACAAGGCACCCATTTTGCCATAGCGATTTGTACACTGACGGCAGGGACATATTCCTGTGCGCTGCCAACCAGCTCAACGAAGAAATACTCAGCGAGGTAGTCTCGCGCCAGCAGTTCTTCCTCCACATCAAAGAGAAGCTTCATCACATCGATTACAACGAGATGAGCAGGCTTGCATGCCGATGGAGGATTACCGAAGGTGTGGTGGTAGACCCGTCAGTGTGCATGGGCAAGCCGACAATTGCGAGAACGGGGATAGCTACTTACGTAATCGCGAATCAGTACAACGCAAATCGCAAGAATTCAGGCCTAATTGCTGACCTATACGGCATTAGTGAGACAGATGTCGCTAATGCAGTGACATTCGAGAACTGGTACAGACGCCGAGATGCTGCGTGATATTTTTCTTCGAGGAAAACATCATAGAACACGTCGCGCGCATGCTCGCGGCATTTGATCGTGAGCACGAAATGCGCCACGCTGTGGACCATTTCGACAGAGGCACCCCAGACACGGAATGGATACCGGTTGTTGCATCATGGGATGGTGATCCAGTTGCCGTGTGTGCCGATGGGAGGATTCTCAGAAACAGGGTGGAGAGGCAAGTACTGAAAGAATCTGGACTCATGTTTGTCTATATGGCACCTGGCTGGACGAATACACCGTGGTCGGATTACGCATGGAAGATCGTGAAAGTCTGGCCGCAAATAGTGCGGAATGTGAGACAAACACGATACCCCATGGTCCTTGAGGTTTCCGTTGGCCTGAAGGTGCAGCAAATTGGTCGCATTGACCGGCTGTAAAGACTGGGGAGGAGAGCAGCAGGCCTTGCTTTGACCTTTCGGCGGCTGTCAGGA
>Ga0315277_10007495_pt1 | contig 14161 bp, 10 predicted proteins | sample YL17G05_15_MG_FD_203695 | JGI IMG/M metagenome (GOLD analysis project Ga0315277, IMG submission 203695) | Sediment microbial communities from Yellowstone Lake, YNP, Wyoming, USA - YL17G05_15 | ecosystem: Environmental > Aquatic > Freshwater > Lake > Sediment | place: USA: Wyoming | collected... | reverse complement strand
GCGACCGCGGGATTGTGGCCGCGTTGCCGGCGATCATGATGACGGCCATGGTCTCCCCTATCGCCCGGCCCATGCCCAGGATAATGCTGGCGATGATCCCTGACTTCGCGGCCGGGAACATGACCATTCGGGTCGTCTGCCAGCAGGTTGCGCCGAGGGCAATCGACCCCTCCCGGTAGGTCCGGGGCACGGCTTCCAGGGAATCGATCGAGATGCTGATGATCGTGGGCAGGATCATGATGCCGAGGATGATCGAAGCAGCCAGAACGGAGAGGCCAGGCCCTCCTAAGTTGTCCCGGATGAACGGGACCAATATAACCACTCCTATGAATCCGTAAACCACCGAGGGGATCCCGGCCAGGAGCTCGATGATTGGTTTCAGGATGCGGCGCAGGCGCTTCGAGGAGAACTCCGTTAGGACGATGGCGCAAGCCAGGCCGAACGGGACGCCGATGATCAAGGCCCCGGCGGTGACGAACAGGGACCCGATGATCATCGGCAGCAGGCCGTAACTCTTCTCCAGAGGAAACCAGTCGAGGCCGAAGAGGAACTTTTGGAGTCCGTACCTGAACATGACGGGCGTCCCTTCGCCGAAGATAAAGATGGTGATAACCAGCAGGATGGAGACGGCGGAAAAGGCGACGAGCAAAAGGGCCAGCCGGATGAGCTTCTCGTTTCGCTCCAGTCGGGTCATGGCCGCTGCGCTCTTCACTCCTTGAAGACCGGGATTAGGCCGTCATGCCGGACCATCTCCTGGGTCGGGCGGGAGAGCACGAAGTTGATGAACTCCTGAGCGGCCGCGTTCGGAAGGCCGTTGGTTACGAAAAGGAAGGGCCGGATCAGCCGGTATTTTTTCTGTTCTATGTTTTCGAAGCTGGCTTCGACTCCTTCGAACCGGACAGCCTTCACCTTATTGTTGACTAGACCGAGGGATATATAGCCGATGCTTTGAGGGTCGTTGGCCACGATCTCACGGACGGTTCCGTTCGAATCCTGGACGATGGCTCCCCTGGAGATCCGGTTCTTCTTCATCACCATTTCCTGGAAAGCGCCGCGGGTTCCGGAGCCCTCCTCCCGCGTCACCACCGTTATGAGATGGTTTGATCCGCCCAGAGCGGACCAGTTAGTGATGTTCCCGGCAAAGACATTCTGAACTTGTTCGAGGCTGAGCTTTTCGATCCTGTTCCCCGGATGCACGATGATGGCCAGGCCGTCCCAGGCTACGATGACCTCGAGGAGGTCCTTTTCCTCGGGCCTGAGCTCACGGGAGGACATCCCGATATCGGCCGCGCCTTCACGAGCGGCTTGGATCCCGGCGCTCGAGCCTCCGCCCTGAACATTGACCACTCGGCCCGGGTTTTCTTTCATGTAGACCTCGGCCCAATGGTCGGCGAACGGCTGTACGCTGGTCGAGCCGGCCACAACCAGCCCGCGTTGGGCGGAGCCGCGGCCGCAGCCGGCCATAAAGCCGGCCAAGCCAAGGAGAGAAAGAGACAGGAGAAAGCGGCTGTTCGGGTGGAAGGACCGGCTCAAGACTTCCTCGTTCCTCTCGCCTGCGTATATACTACAGGCTGGTCTGTCTTTCAAGCAGCCAAGACGCCCCGGCTAATCGGTCAATTCGGCAAGCTCCCGGTCATACTGGCGCTTGATCTGACGGTGCTCTTCGCTCTGTTTTTCCAGCTTCTTGTAGAGGGCGTCGATGTCCTCTTTCAGGCGGTGCATGCCCCTGGAGATCTCGACGATCTCAGAGCCTCGCTTTCCCCGGCCGGCTTCGATGATCGCTGTGTTCAGCTCCTCGAGCTCGCGTTCCTTGGTCTCGATTGCTGCTTCGATGCCGGCCATCTTTCCTTCAAGAGGCTTCAGGGCGCGGGCTCTTTCGGTCAAGACCTCGCTGCGCTTCCGCCGCCTGGCCTTGGGATTCGATCTGTCCTGGTCGGCCTTTTCCGGCTCGGCCGCCGGTCTCTCTCTCGGGAGGTCCTCTTCCTCCGTCCAGCCGACCTTTTCCAAGAAGCGTTGATAGCCTCCCTCATAGACGATGATCCCGTCTCCCTGGAAGACGACCAGACGCTGGGCCAGGGCATGCAGAAACATCTCATTGTGCGTGACCATGACCACTGCCCCCTCGAAGTTATCGATGGCTGCGAGCAGTGCGTCGTTCGACTCCATGTCCAGGTGGTTCGACGGCTCATCCAGGAGAAGAAGGTTGACGGGTGAGGCGATGATCTTCCCCAGGACCACCCGGCTCTTCTCGCCGCCGGATAGGACGGCGATTTTTTTCAACGCTTCATCCTGGGTGAATATCATCGCCCCGCAGATGGCCCGGGCGCGCCGGGGTTCGCCATCGGGGTCGGCCTTGGTGATCTCCTCGAGCACCGTGTTGGACTCGTCGAGGCCGGCGATATAGGATTGCTCGAAATACCCGGAGGACACGTTGAGGGGCCGGGTCACTTCTCCCTGCTGGGGCCGGAGGACGCCGGCAAGGAGCTTCAGCAGAGTCGTCTTCCCCCTGCCGTTCTTACCGACGACGCAAACCCGGTCTCCCGCGCCGATGCTGATATTGAAATCCCTGATCAGCGGCTTCTCCGGCTCATAGGAAAAGGAGAGGTCGCAGGCGTTGAGCGCATATTTGCCGTGGAAAGGCTTATGGGAGAACGAAAAATCCAAGGCGGCAATTTTCTCGAGTTTCTCGCGCTTCTCCATCTTGGCCAGAGTTTTAATCCGTGACTGCACCAGCCCGACCAGCTGGGCTTTGGCCCGGAATTTACTGATAAAAAGCTCGATCTCCTTGCGCTTGCGCTCGTCGTTCAGGCGTGTCTTTTCGTAAGTCTCTTCGTCCTGGGCGATCTGGCCATAATACTTCCCCGTATCGCCGGCGATTTTCCGCACCTTCTGGCGGTGAATCCCCAGGATATGGGTGATCACGGAGTCCATGAAGCTGCGGTCGTGGGTGATCAGCATGAACTCGCCGGGCCAGCCGCGCAGGAAGCGGCCTAGCCAGCGGATAGAAGTGATGTCGAGATAGTTATTGGGTTCATCCAGGAGCAGCAGATCATAGTCGGCCAAAAGGACCTTGGCCAGGTTGAGCCGGACCTGAAAGCCGCCCGAAAGCTCGGCCGGCATCCGCTCGAGGTCCTTGGGGTCGAAACCGAGACCGAAAAGGATTTTTTCCACCTTCCACAGCCGGTCCCGCTCCGCCGGAGGAAGCCCTAAAGCGGCCTCCTGGAGGACCGTCTCGGCGCTGAAAACGGGTTCCTGTTCTACGTAGCCGATCCGGTAGTTCTTGGGGACAGAAACGGTCCCGGAATCGGCCGACTCGAGCCCGGCGATGATCCGGAAGAGGGTCGTCTTCCCATGGCCGTTCCGGCCCACCAGCCCCACCCGCTCCTTCCGGTTGATCTTGAAGCTGATGCCGTCAAAGAGGAGTTGAGCCCCGAAGCTCTTAGACAGGTTGTCGACGGCGATCATAGCGGCGGCTGAACCCTCGGTTCGTTTGCGGGCTGCAGGCTCCTGCTCATCCTCTGGACCCGGGCTAGAAGCCGAGCTCCTTGATGATGTGCCCGGCGCCCGAGAATTTCTCGGTCACGAAGAGGACATAGCGGATATCGACACTTATGGAGCGCTGGAGCTCGGGGATTATGACGTAATCGCCGATGACGCTTTCGTAGGTCATATCGAAGATGATCCCGACCTGCTCGCCCCGGGCGTTCAGGGTTGGCGAGCCGGAGTTTCCACCTGTGACGTTGGTCGTATTCAAGAAACAGCAGGCCACATCGTCCAGCCGGGCATCCCTGTAGCGGCCGAAATCCCGAGCCTGGTAAAGAGCCTTGAGCTTGTCCGGGACGCGGAAGGGGGGTTCACCCGTGGTCTTCTCCATCACTCCCTTGAGCGTTGTTACCGGAAGATAGCGGACGGCATCCCGGGGGGAATAGCCCGCTACGGGTCCGTAGGTGAAGCGGATCGTCCCATTGGCGTCGGGAGCGAATTTGCCCTGACTCTTTTCGAGGAGCGCCTTCTCATAGATCTTTTTGAGCTCGGCGCGCTCCTGGCCGAAGGCCTTGCCCTCCTCGCGCAGGCCCTTGAGTTCCTTCTCGAGCTCGGCGGCCAGCGAGATCAGCGGGTCCTGGAGCTTGGCCAGCTCGGCCGGCTTGAGGGCCAGGAGCTCGAGCCGCTTTTCCGGGTTCGACAGGACTGTTTTGTTGTAGAGGCCGTCTACATACTCGTCGATCGCTCCCTCCGACTTCTTGGCCAGGAGCGCCTTGAATGCCGCCGGGGCCTGAACTTCGGACAGGTTGAGCATTTTCTTCAGCTGGTGCTTGAAGAAGGCCCGGTCGGTCGGCAGGTCGTAACCGCGCTCGGCCAACTGGATACTCTGCTTGATATAAGGCAGATTTCTCTCCTGGAAAGACGGCTCCCGGTCCTTGTCAAGCTTCTGCCCCTCCTCGACGGTCCGGAAGATCGTGTAAGCCTGGGACAGGAGGGTCGAGCCGCTGAAACCGGTCATCCCACTCAGGGAGTTATTCTTCCAGGTGAAATCGGCATACCTCGCCATGAAGACTGCTACCCGGTCCAGGACTTCTCCATACGTCTTCTGCCGGACGGGGTCCGGACCGACCCAAACCTTGAACTCCTGCTCACTTGTTTTCTTCCTGCCAAAAAGATCGACTTTCTCCATCCCCTCGAGCTTTCCCTGCATGTTCTTCAGGGAGTTATAGAGCCCTTTGACAAGACCGGCGTACTTGATCTCGATCTCGCGGTTCCCCTGACCGGCCTTCTCATAGAAGGCGATGATGTCCTTGAACTGGTCCAGGCGGCGTTGGAGTGATTCCTTTTCGAATTCAAGCTCCGATAGGGTATAGTTACGGAATGTCCGGCCGGGATAGCCCATGACAAAGCTGAAGTCTCCTTCCTTGAGTCCGTCTAACGAGATCCTCAGGAAGGACTTCGGCTTGTAAGGGACGTTGTCGGGGCTGTGGTCGGCGCCCTGTCCGTCCTTGGACACATAGGCCCGCAGAAAAGAGAAATCGCAGGTGTGCCGCGGCCACATCCAGTTATCCACCTCGCCGCCGAAGTTCCCGAGGTCCTGGGGCGGTGCATAGACCAGACGGACATCCTTGAGCCTCTTGAAACGGAAAAGAAAGTATTGGTTGCCGCTGTACATGCTTGCGATCGTCGCGCGGATGTCAGGACCTTCCTTCTCGGCTTCGGCAATGAGCTCTTTCTGCGCCTTCTCGATCGCATAATAAATTTGGATAGGGGTCATTTCGGAGCCGATGCTCTTGACAATTTTGGCCGTGGCATCCTCATAGCCAAGGAGGACATCAGCCGTATATCCTTGGGCCGGGATTTCTTCGGCCTGCGTCCTGGCCAGAAACCCATCTTCGAGATAATCTTTCTCCTTGGTAGCGGCTCGCTGAATGGCGCCGAAGGCGACGTGATGGTTGGTTAGGATGAGCCCCTCCGGCGAGACGAACTCACCCGTGCCTCCGCCCAAGTTGACCACGGCGCTCATCAGCCCGGTACCGTCCTTCTTAAAGAGGTTATCCGGGTTCATCTGCAGGCCGAGCTTAATGAGGTCGAGGTCCTTCATCTGGTGGGGCATCCACATGCCTTCGTCGGCCTGGATGACGAGGGTGAAGGCAAAGGCCAGGCTGATGGCCAAAAAACGTCGAAACAATCTCATTTTCGGACTCCTATAAGAGGCTGGATCGAGAGGATTTATTCTGCCGGTTATGTTCGGCTAAGTCAACCCGACTTCCTCGTGTATAAGCATCTACTATTCTGTGATGATTATAATGAGCAACTTGGGAATGTCCACGCTTCCACTCAGGTTCTTAACGCCGTTCCCGAAACGCTTTTCTCGGCGTTGCGGAACTCCGCGTGATATATCTGGACGCGAAGCACATATCGGCTCCATTCTAACCCATCTCCGTCTGATTTCCACGTGCTCAGACAGTCCTCACGGCCGCCAGAGCGGCTCCCCTCGAAAAACGCTTCGGGAAGGCTGAACCTGAGAAGTCGCTTTTCCATCCCCAAGTTGCTCATCACATTAAGCGAGATGCTTCTTCCTCTTAGTATAGCTAATCTATTTAGAGACGAGAATGGAATCTATCTGGCGCGTCCTATTCACGGCTTGGGATCAATTGCCGAGCTGGGCCGCTTCTGGCATAATTACTCGTCCTTAAGGAGCTGAAAGATGGAACTCCCCGTGGAGCGCTGGTACCAGGCGATTTTTGCCCGCCATTCCCGAAGAACATATTCGACGGAGGTCCCGGCGGAAGACAAACTGGCCCGCCTCGATCAGGTCTGCCGGGAGTTCCGGCCCTTCCAGGAAGTGCGGTCAGAGTTAGTCCGGGCATCTCCTGAGGAAGTTTTTAAAGGTCTGGTCGGGCATTACGGCCGGATAAACGGCGCTCCGATGTATATTGCCTACATCGGGAAAACGAGCTCCCCCATAGTCCAGGAAGCGACGGGCTACATCGGCGAGGGGATCATCCTGGAAGCCACAGCGCTGGGACTCGCCACCTGCTGGGTGGGCGGCTTCTTCCGTCCGGAAGGCGTCCGATCCCAGATTGATATCCGGGAGGGGGAAAAAGTCCTTTCGGTCACCCCTGTCGGATATGCCCCGCCAGAAAAGACCCGCCAAGAGAAAATCATGTCCGGGCTGGTGAGGTCCCGGCTGAGAAAACCGCTGGTCAAGCTGGTCGGCGGGGAGATGCCGACCCCGTGGATGGAAAAAGCCCTTGAAGCCGCCCGACTCGCTCCGTCCGCTCAAAACCGGCAGCCCTGGCGTTTTCGGATCGAAAAGGGTGCCGTTGTCATTGCGGCGGACAAGTCGTCCAGCACGTCTTCGATCTCCAAAAGGCTGGACTGTGGAATCGCCATGCTTCATTTCGAGCTTGGCGCGCGGGCGGCTGGAGTTGCGGGGAAATGGGAGATTCTTCTCTCCCCGGATGTAGCCCGATTCATCTTTTAGCCCATTGTGTTTTTGAGAAGGATGTGGCTTCCAGAAGGGATGGACGGAGGCCACGGCCTTTGATTATTTATCGTTTCCGGCTATAATAGTGAGACTTCGCGGGGAGTAGCGCAGCCTGGTTAGCGCACAGCGTTCGGGACGCTGGGGTCGGGGGTTCGAATCCCCCCTCCCCGATTTTCACCCTTGTAAGACCCTCTGCCCGGGATTACTCTATCTCGACCAGCTCATATTCTAAGGAACCAAGTCCGATCTTGGCTCCGTGCCTGAGCTGGAACATCCAATCCACATCGTACCCCTTCCGGAAGACATCCTTCTTGCCGTGCTTTATGGCCAGGTCGGCTGAGGCCTTGTCAATGGCCACCGGATCAACCGAGGCCAGTATCCCGATATCCCCGACGATCTGCGGTTGGTCCTTGGCCATGCAATCACAGTCCTTAGTGATCTTAAAAAGGACGTTCAGGAACCCGATTTTTCCCCGGAAGTGATTCCCTACGGCAAAAGCATACTCGGCCATTTTTTCCTGAAGCCCGGCGGAATCCTCGCCCCAGCGCATCTTTACGGCGCCGACCTTGCAGACAACCAGGCATTCCCCGCAGCCGATGCACTTGTCGTCCAGGATGACGGCGCTCCCGTCTTTCTGGATAATGGCCTCGGCCGAGCAATAGTCCAGGCAAATCCCGCAATTCTTGCAGTATTTCGCGCTGATGCGGGGGTTGACTTCGGCGTGCTGCTCGAGCTTCCCGGCCCGTGAGGCGCAGCCCATGCCCAGGTTCTTGATAGCTGCGCCGACACCCGTCTGCACATGACCTGTCAAGTGGCTCAGACAGATCAGGAAATCGGCATGGAGGATGCCGGCCGCAATCTTGGCCGATTTCACCCGCTTGAGGCTGACGGGTACTTCCTCATCGTCCTCGCCGATCAGGCCGTCAGCGATATGCACCGGAAGCCCGGTCTTTTCCAGGCTAAACCCGTGCTCCCCCGCCAACTGGGTATAGTCGATGGCGTTGGAGCGCATCCCCACATAGAGAGTGTTCGTATCGGTGAAGTAGGCCCGCTTGGTCCTCTGCTGAAGCCGATAGATCATATTCTCCAGCCAGTCGGGCCGGATGTATCCCGTATTCCCCTTTTCTCCGAAATGGATCTTGAGCGCGACAAATTCGTCCTTCTCGATTCTTCCGTCGAGCCCCAGGGCCAGATAGAGCCTCTCCATCTTGCCGGAGAGCACCTTCGAGTCTTCTTTGCGGTCCCCCGGGATGAAAAAGACTTGGCTCTTCATGGCTCCTTCCTTTCCCCCCTCAATCCCCGAGAATCGTTTGAGCGGCACGGCAGCCCGCGCCCGCCTCAAAGGCATAGCCCATCGTCTTCAGCGTCTGCTCCAGAGTATCCAGAGCAAAATAGACCTGGGACGAAGAGAGATTGCCCATGTGCCCCATCCGGAAGACCTTTCCGGCCGTCTCAGCCAGCCCGCCGGCGACCACGACACCATTTTCATAATACAGGCTGCGGAAGCGCTTGTCGTCCACACCCGGGGGATATTTGACCACCGAAAGCGTAGCGGCGAGGAATTCCTTTTGGGTAAAAAACGTGAACCCCAGAGTTGCGAGACCGGATCGAAGGGCCTGTGCCGTGCGGCTGTGGCGCCAGAACCTCTTCTCCAAGCCCTCCTCAAGGATGATCAGCGTGCTCTCATAAAAGGCCCGGACCTCATTGACGCAGGGAGTGGAAAAGTACCGGGAGGGATCTTTCATGATCGGGAGCCAGCGCAGGAGGTCGGAGTAATAGGCCGGGATCTGCGTCATCGTCTTTCGTTTTTCCAGCGCCCGTTCCGAAAGCACGAGGACAGCCAGCCCCGGGGGCACGCCGAAGCACTTCTGAGCGGCGGTGAGGATGACATCGATTCCCCAGTCATGCATCCTCTCCTCGATGCCTCCCGTCGCGCAAACCCCATCGACGATAAAGAGGAGATCTCGCTTTTTCAGGACCTCGGCATAATCGCGGATGGGTGCGCAGGTGCCGGTCGCGGTGTCCACGTGCGTCGCGACGACGACTCTATAATGAGGGTCTGCCAGCCTCTTCTCGAGCTCTTCCGCCAGCACCGCCGTTCCCCAGGGACTTTCCAGGAGATCGTGGTCGAGTCCGAAGCTACGGCAGATCTCGGCCATCCGGTTCCCGAAGTAGCCTTGAGAGAGGATGAGCGTCTTCTCCCCTGAAGCGAGGGTGTTGAGGAGGGCCATCTCCATGGCGAGGGTTCCCGCTCCTGCGATGATGAAGGCCTCGCCCTTATCACAGAACACAATCTTCTTGAGGTTATCCAGCGCCTTCGGCAGCTCCTCGACCATCTCCGGTCCGACATGGGAAACGGTTGGCTGGGCAAGACTGTGGATGATGCGGGGATGGACGGGACTCGGCCCGGGGATGAGCAGCAGCTTCTCTCTCACGCGTCTTCCTCCTCTCCAGAGTCCACCCCATTTTTATCGAATGCCTTCGATAAATCAAGTGGACCATGGGATTCGGCAGCTGGGTTGACAAAGGCTGCCTGAACTGACATAAAGGGTGCGAATAATAGAAAATAAGAGAAGAAAGGAGGCCTTAATGTATGGCCGAGCAGGAAACTTGTTGAGACGACAAAAAATCCTCCAGTCCGTGCCATTCTTCGTGCTTCTTGTCCTCCTTATTCCAGGACCAGGGATTGCCAAAAAAACCGCCCCGGTCAGCCCCTCGATCGTTCCCAGGCCGGTCAAGATAGAAGTCGGCTCGGGTTTCTTTGAGCTCGGTCCGAAAACAGGCATCGTCTTCGACTCCCAATCTACTGACATCCAGGAGGTCGGAGAGTACTTGGCCGCCAAGCTTCGACAAGCCACCGGCTATCCTCTGGATATCCGTCCGGGGGCCGGACAAAATAGGGATGCGATCCTCCTTTGGACCGGGCACAGCCTGTCCAAGTTGGGAAACGAAGGCTACCGGCTCACCGCCTATAAAAACGGGGTGAAGATCGAAGCGGCGGCTTCCGCCGGCCTCTTCTACGGTGTCCAGACGCTCCTCCAGCTTCTCCCGGCGGAGGTGGAAGGCGGCGGCAAGGCAGAGGGGATCACCTGGTCGATCCCGTTCCTCAAAATCGAAGATTGGCCTCGGTTCGTCTGGAGGGGCGCTCATCTCGACGTCGGCCGCCATTTTTTTCCAAAGGAGTTTGTCAAGAGATACATCGACCTCCTGGCCATGTACAAAATGAACACGTTCCACTGGCACCTGACCGAAGACCAGGGCTGGCGGATCGAAATCAAGAAATATCCAAAGCTGACTGAGGTCGGCGCCTGGCGCCGGGAGTCGATGGACGACGGCATTCCTCACGGCGGGTTTTACACACAGGACGACATCCGCGAGGTCGTGGCCTACGCCAAGAAACGGTTCATCACTATCGTCCCCGAGATCGAGATGCCCGGGCATTGCCAAGCCGCCCTCGCCGCCTACCCCGAGCTCTCCTGCTCGGGAGGTCCGTTCAAAGTGGGCACCGAGTGGGGAATCATCTATGACGTCTATTGCGCCGGCAAGGAAAAAACTTTCGAGTTCCTCCAGGATGTTCTGACCGAAGTCATCGATCTTTTTCCCAGCACTTTCGTCCACATCGGCGGGGACGAAGTCCCCAAGCTGCGCTGGCAGAACTGTTATAGCTGTCAGGAACGGATCGAGGACGAGGGGCTCAGAGGCGAGGACGAGCTGCAGAGCTATTTCATCAAACGGATCGAGAAGTTTCTCGCCGGCAAGGGGAAGAGGCTGGTCGGATGGGACGAGATCCTGGAAGGGGGACTCGCTCCCAACGCCACCGTCATGTCCTGGCGAGGAACCGCCGGCGGGATCGCGGCCGCCGAATCCGGCCACGACGTCGTCATGTCACCGACCTCTCACTGCTATTTCGATTACTATCAAGGTTTGTTCGACGAGCCACGGGGGATCGGCGGGTTTTTGCCCATCGAGAAGGTGTATTCCTACGAGCCCGTTCCCGCTGAACTCGCCGCGGAAAGAGCCGGGCACATTCTCGGCGCCCAGGCCAACATCTGGACGGAATATTTAACCGATACGGCTCAGGTCGAGTACATGCTGATGCCGCGCCTCCTGGCGCTCAGTGAGGTCCTCTGGTCGGAAAAAAACCTGCGGAGTTTTGCCGATTTCTCCCGCCGTGTCATCCCGCATTACGACCGGCTGGCCGCAGCGGCCGTGAATTTTCGGCTCCCCCCGCCCGACGGTTTAGGGGGGAAGAAACTGATCTCCGGCCCGACCCAGGTCCAGGTCTATCCTCCGTTCCCCGGAGCGGAAGTTTGTCTAACGATAGATGGGACAGACCCGACACGAGAGTCGCCGCTCCTCGCCGGCAGTCCACTGGAGGTCAGAGACAGCGAAGTCGTCAAGGCCCGGACCTTCCTCCGCAGCGGCCGGATGAGTCGGATCATCAGCACGTCCTTCAGCCTGATCGATCCCGAAAAGAACGGCCTGGACTATGCCTACTTCGAAGGCAGCTGGCTGAGGCTCCCCAACCTGGACGGCCTGATGCCCGTGAAAACCGGTCATGTGTTCGACCTCTCCTTCGACCCCGCGGGCCCAAGGCAGGACAATTTCGCTCTGCTTTTCAAAGGGTATTTGGACATCGAGAAGCCGGGCGATTACACGTTCACGATGGTCGCTGATGACGGCGCGCTTCTCATCATCGACGGCCAAGAGGTCGTCCGGCACGACGGGCTGTTCTGGATCCTCGAGCTCAGCGGCCGGATCCGCCTCGAGGCAGGAAAACACCCAATCCAGATCTTCTATTTCCAGAAGACGGGCGACCGCCGCCTGGATATTCTCTGCGAGGGCCCCGGCCTGGAAAAGCGGGCCCTCTTCCCGCATTGGCTGTTCAGGAAATAAGCGGATTGCCTCAGGAGCGGTAGCGGGAGGCCGGGCGCCCGGCCTTGGTGCGGAGAGTCCGGACGCAATCGTCCATCGCCTCCTCTAGATTCTCCATCGACCGGACAAGGGCAAACTGAGCCCGGGCGCGGTCCAGGTTCTGGCCCGGCCGGTGGATTCGAAAATAGACATCCCCTTCCAGAAAATCGGTGAGAAAGCGGAGGCCGATGGTGAAGGTAATAAGCCCCCCGGAAAAGACCAGGAGGTCCAGCTCCTGGGGAGTCAGGAAATCCCGAGCTTGTTCAAGAAAGCCGTCGGCAAGAGCCCGGAACATCTCCAGCTCCAGCTTGACTTTAGCCAGGTCTCTTTCATCCTCGGCCGCAAAACTCGTCGTCGTCCGGATCATGTCGCCGAAGTCGTAGAGAGATGAACCCGGCATGGTCGTGTCGAGGTCGATGACACAGATGGCCTTGCCCGTCCGGTTATCGAAGAGCACATTGTTTATCTTGGTGTCGTTATGAGTGATCCGGAGAGGAAGGCGCCCTCCCCCCAGGGCATCGGTAACAAGTGCGGTTATGGGCTCGCGCTCGAAGGCGAAGGCGACGGCATCCTGGGCTTCCCTCGCCCGGCCGTGAGTATCGTTTTCCAGGACCTCCTTGAACCGGGCAAAACGGCGGGGTGTGTGGTGGAAGAAGGGGATGGTTTCGTGAAGGGAGGAAGCGTCCAGGTCGGAGAGGAGCTTCTGGAAAAAGCCAAAGGCCCGGCCGGCTTCGAACGCTTCCTCGGGCTTGGTGGCGACGTTGATGATATGGGCGTCACCGACGAACCGATAGGCCCGCCAGTATTCCCCGTCAGAAGAGAAATAGAAGCACCCGCCTGACCGGGCATAGAGCAGGTTGAGAGTCTCCCGGTCCGGATTGCAGCCCGGGGTCTTCTCGAGCTTAGCCCGGATATGACGGGTGATTTTCTCGAAATTGGCCATCAGGCGTTCCGGGTCGCGGAAGACGAAGTGGTTAATGCGTTGGAAAATGAACTGCTCCCGGCTCCCCTTGTGGTCCGAGTCCACGAGATAGGTGTCGTTGATGTGCCCGACCTTGAGAAATTGTGCGCCGGCGAAGTCGCCTTCGACGGCAAACTGGGAAAAAACCTGCCTCAGATCATGCTCTGTCAAGACGACCTTCCTTCAGCCCGGATCCTCTCCGGATAGATGCCTTCCCTGATGAGCTCCCGGACGTGGGAGCGAACCCGGGGCAGATCCTCTGAGTAGGTCAGGCCAAACCAGCGGTCCCCCGTCGGAATATGTTTGACCCGGATCTTCCCCGCGCGAAGGAGTTCGTTTACAACGAAGGGGATGAAATACTCGGCCTCGTGACTCAGCCCGGGCCGTTCCAAAAAATCGGCGAACCCTTTGTCCAGACGCCCGAATATCGTGGGCGTGAATCCCCAGAAATTCATCGAGACAACCTCGTCTCCGTTCAAGTGAAGCCAACGTCCTTTCTCGTCCAGAGCCCGGGCCCCCTCGCCCTCCTTCTCGATCCTGAGCCGCTCTACGACCTCAGTCAGAAAGCCGTCGCCGTCGATACCGCAGACTCCTCGGGAAACAGAGCCATGATCTGAAAGAGTGTTCCTGAGGAGATAGCCCACAAAGCAGTACTCATCGGGCCCGGGGCTTTGGTGGCGCCTGTCCCGAAGCCACTTTGCCATTTCTTCGAACCCGCTCGGTCCGTAGAGATCATCGGCGTTGATAATGGCAAATGGTGAAGTGATTGCGGCCCGGCTGATCAGGACAGCATGGCCTGTCCCCCAGGGCTTTTTGCGCTCCACCGGGACGGAAAAGCCTGGCGGAAGTCCCGTCCCGATCTCCTGAAAAACGTAGCTGACGTCGAAGCGTCCTTCCCAATAGTGTCCGACCGATTCCCGAAAGACGTCCTCGATCTCCCGCCGGATAACAAAGACCACCCGCTTGAACCCTGCGCCGAGCGCCCCATACAGCGAATAGTCGAGCAGGGTCTCTCCCGCCGGGCCGATGAGATCTACCTGTTTCAAACCCTTGTAGCGCTTGCCGACTCCTGCGGCCAGGACGAGAAGACTGAGATCTGGCATTCCTTTTCCTTTTAAAAGACAGCCCCCATTTATAGCATACGGGCAAAAGCGAAGTCAAAAAGAGGCTCAGGTTATGGGATTCGTCAGCCCGCTCGTTTCCCCAGCGAGGAAACTCGCTCCGCATCCTCCTTCGCTCTTCTCTCCTTTCAGTCGAGAAACCGTGCCCGCTCAGTCGTCCACGGACTTCCTCACCCATACCCTTCGCCT
>Ga0315277_10007494_pt1 | contig 14163 bp, 10 predicted proteins | sample YL17G05_15_MG_FD_203695 | JGI IMG/M metagenome (GOLD analysis project Ga0315277, IMG submission 203695) | Sediment microbial communities from Yellowstone Lake, YNP, Wyoming, USA - YL17G05_15 | ecosystem: Environmental > Aquatic > Freshwater > Lake > Sediment | place: USA: Wyoming | collected... | reverse complement strand
CGGTGTCCATCCTCCTGCCGTAATCGGTGTCCACGTGCTTGAGCCCCGGGCAGGCGGTGAGCTCCGCGCAGGTCAGGCAGAACCGGCAGACCTCCTGGTTGATGTTCATGTGCTCCCATGAGGGCAGGAAGCCGCTCCGGCGTGTGATCTCGCGTTCCTCGCGGCGCCTGCGGCGGTTCTTCGTGATGCCGCACTCCTTGTCCGCGATGATTACCTTGACCCCGTCGGCGAGGAACGTCCGCTCCAGGAGCCGGCGGTAATCCTCGCGCTTCTCCGGGTCCACGCGGACGATCATCGCCCCCGCCCCTCCGCCCATGCCCCGCAGGATCTCCTCGATGTCCTGGGCGGGGGTCTGGTTGCCCAGGATGTCGTAATCGACCCCGGGCGTCGGCTGGTGCCCCGTCATCGCCGTCGTGCGGTTGTCCAGGATGATGAAGGTGATGTCCTGTCCCAGCTTGATCGCCTGGGAGATGGCGATCTGCCCGGAGTGGAAGAAGGTGGAGTCGCCCATGAAGACGACTTCCTTGTTGGTGACGAACGGGTCGGTTCCCGCCCCGGCGCCTCCGCCCAGGCCCATGCCGGAATAATCGTGCATCAGCGACTCGGTGGGGGGGAACATCAGCATCGTGTAGCAGCCGGTGTCGCCGTGGAACAGGAGGTCCGCCGGCCCGCGGCCGTGGGTCCGCCTCATGTACTGCTCGTCCATGAAGCGCTTCTTGATCTCCAGGCAGAGGCTGGCGGAATCGCGGTGGGGGCAGCCGGGGCAGAAGGTCGGCGTGCGGCCCGGGAGCGAGCCGACCTCGGCCAGTTCGGTGGTGTCGATCGTCTCCATCTCGCGGTCGAGCACGGAGGCCGCCAGGGGGGGCAGCGCCTTGACCGGACTTGCCTTGAGCGATTTCAGCAGGGGCACGAGGCGCGAGATGATGATCGACGGGTGCAGTCCGCGAGTGGCCGGCAGGCCCTTGAGACCCTCGGGGAACTCCTTGCCCCAGACCTGGAGGCTGCCCGCGGGACGGCCGAGCTGGCGATCCTTCAGGACCACCTCGTAAATCTGCTCCTCCAGGAAGCCCCTCCGCTCCTCGATGACGACCAGGCGCTCGCATTGTCCTGCCATCCGCCGCACCATCTCGGCGTCCAGGGGGTAGCTCATGCCGAACTTCAGGATCGGCATCTCGCCCAGCAGGCCCAGTTCCCACAGCGCCTGCACCAGGTACCCGTGCGCCAGCCCGCCGGTGGCGAAACCGATGGGCTTCCGCCTGCCCGCCGGGTAGTCGATGCGGTTCAGTCCCAGCGCCCGGGCCGCCGCGATCGCCCGCTCGAACCGCTCCGACAGCGTCTCCTCCCGCCACCACGTCTTGGGCGGCAGCAGCACGCGCTTGTTCAGGTTGATCGTGGCCGTGTCGAGCGTCATCCGCTCGTTGGTGGTCAGTTTGGGATACTGGTTGGGCCGGCAGAGGACCGTCCCGCCGCCGTCGGCGAGGTTGGTAGTCAGGACGTAGCCCACGAACAGGTCGGCCATCCGCGAGAGCTTGAAGGACAGGTCCACGTAGTCCTTCACCTCCTGCGGGCTGGCGGGCTCGACGACGGGGATGAACAGGTGCTTTGAGATGTAGCGGCTGTCGGCGGGCACCTGGGTGGAGTCGCTCCAGGGGTCGTCTCCATAGACGACGATGGCCCCGCCGTTTGGGTTGGGGCCCGCGAGGTTGCCCAGGGCCAGCGCGTCGGCAGCGACGTGCACGCCGACGGACTTCATCGCGATCATCGCGCGGAGTGGCAGCGTCTGCGAGCCGTTGATCATCGCGGCGGCCAGGGCCTCGTTATTGTTGATCAAGGCCCGGATGCCCTTCTCGATCAGCAGGTCCTTGATGAGGGCCAGGGAGTCGAAGAAACCCGCGATGGGGCTGCCGGGATACCCGCCCAGCAGGTGCACGCCGCCTTCAGTCTCCAGGGCGCCCTTGATCAGCAGCTCGTTGCCCGTGAAGACCTCCGGCCCCTCGGCGGCCAGGAATCTGGGGTCCACCTTCATAGGCCAGCATTGTACGCAACGTCGCGGGGCGTCCCCAAGCGGTTTTTCGCGCGGCGCTCCTCACCGTGGGCGGCGGACCTTGGCCGCTTGGAAGCGCGCTTGACGCTGCACGGCGGGGGCAATAGACTTATGAGACTGCGGAGACGGTGTCACCGGCGGCCGAACCGGCGTAGCCCGGTCGCGCCGCGCCGGATGCCATCCCCGCACGGGAAGGAGACGGACGCGTGAACGTTATCGTGAATGCCCGACACATGGAAGTGACCGATTCAATCCGGCAGTACGTGCAGAACAAGGTTGCCAAACTGCCGCGGTTCTACGATAACGTCCAATCGATCGAAGTCATCCTGGACCGGGAGGCGGACAGGTCGGTGGTGGAGATCGTCGCGCACGCCCGCAGGAAGCGCACCTTCGTGGCGACCCACCGGGACCAGGACATGTACGCCAGCATCGACCAGTGCCTGGACAAGGTCGCCGCCCAGCTCCGCCGGCACAAGGACAAGGTCCGCGACCGCCAGGGGCCGCCTCGCGGTGAAACGCTGGGCGGGACCGGCCGCTAGAATCGCGTGCCCGGCCGGCGCTCGGACGATACATCCCGCGTTCGCCTCCAGCCTGCCAGGGGCATGGCGGCGGGCCGCTACGGACATCACAGCAGGAGCCCAGCATGAAGCTATCGGACATCATGGTCAGCGACGCGATCGTTCCGGAACTGAAGGCCAGGAATCGCGACGACGCGATTGCGGAGTTGATCGACTCGCTGGCGTCGGCCGGGGCGGTCCCCAAGAGAAGCGCCAAGGATGTCGTCAAGGCGGTCCTGGCCCGGGAGGCCCAGGCGACCACCGGGATCGGCAAAGGCGTCGCGCTGCCCCACGCCAAGCTCAAGGGCGTCAAGAAGCCCATCGGAACGATCGGCCGGTCCAGCGAGGGCATCGAGTTCGCCGCGCTGGACTCCAAGCCGGTCTATTCGGTGATCCTGCTGCTTTCCAGTCCTGACAACCCCGACGAGCACCTCCAGGCGATGGAGGTCATCTTCAAGCACGTCCAGCGCGACATCTTCCGCAAGTTCCTCAGGCAGAGCGAGACGAAGGAGGCCATTGTCGAGCTCATCCAGGAAGCGGACGAGATCGGTTAACGTCAGTGGCGGAGCAGCCCGCAGGCGGCTCCGGCCGGGAAGTGCCAGGACACCGAATTGGCCACCGTCAAACGAGAAGTCAAGATCGTCAACAAGTACGGGCTGCACGCCAGACCGGCGATGCAGTTCGTGGAACTGGCGAACCGATACGGCAGCAAGATCGAAGTCTCCAACGGCGCGTTGGTGGTGGACGCCAAGAGCATCATGTCGGTGATGCGCCTGGCCGCCACGCAGGGGACGGTGCTGAAGATCGTCGCGGACGGCGCCGACGCCGCTGAGGCCGTCGAGGCCCTGTCGAAGCTCGTCTCCAGCGGCTTCGGCATGATGGAAGAGAACGTGCCCGACATCTCGATATAGCTCCGGGCGGCTGTTGGCCGCTCGGTGGAACAAGGCGAATGAAGATCAAGAAGGGCATTGGGGTCTCTCCCGGCGTGGGCATCGCGCCGGACGTGGTGGTGGACTCCGAGGAATTCGACATCCCCGAGCGCCACGTGCCCGTGGACCACGCGCAGGCGGAACTCGCCCGCCTCCGCCAGGCGATCAAGATCTCCAAGAACGAAATCCGCGACCTCAAGAAACGCTCCACCGAGCGCATCGGCAAGGAGGCGGCCAGCATCTTCGACTTCCACCTGGGCCTGCTGGACGATAAGGTCCTCAACCGGAAGTTCACCGAGACCGTTCTCAGCGGGCACGCCACCTCCGAGTATGCGGTGGCCACCGTGCTCCGCGGATACGCCAAGGAATTCCTGGACATGCCGCAGTACATGGCCGAGCGGGTCAAGGACGTTTACGACGTGGAGAAGCGGCTGCTGCGGAACCTCACCGGCCAGCACCAGCAGGCGCTGGCGCACCTGACCCGCGAGGTCGTGGTCCTCGCACACGACCTGACCCCCTCGCAGACGGCCGCGATGGACCGCGTGCACGTCCGCGGGTTCGCCATAAACGCCGGCGGGCAGACCAGCCACACGGCCATCGTCGCCAAGGCGCTGGGCATCCCGGCCGTCGTCGGGCTCAACGACGTCACCACGGAGGTCGGCGCCGGAGACACGGTCATCATCGACGGCAACCGCGGCGTCGTCGTGATCGACCCCGACGCCAGGACCATCGAGGAGTACCAGCAGTTCTCCCGGCAGCACGTGGAGTTCATCCAGAGCCTGGACGTCCTCCGCGACCTGCCCGCCGTCACCCTGGACGGACACGAGATCACGCTGCTGGGCAACATCGAGTTCCCCGACGAGGTCACGACGGTCCTGGAGAAGGGCGGGCAGGGCATCGGCCTGTACCGCACCGAGTTCCTGTACCTGGGAAGCGACACCGAACCCACGGAGGAGGAACACTACCAGGCCTACCGGGAGGTGGTGGAGCGGTGCGGTGCGCGCCCCGTGGTGATCCGCACCGTGGACCTCGGCGCGGACAAGTACACCCAGTCGCGCCAGAGAATCCCCGAGCGCAACCCGATGCTCGGCTGCCGCAGCATCCGCTACTGCCTCCAGAACCTGGCGATGTTCAAGACGCAGATACGCGCCATCCTGCGGGCGGGCGTGGACGCCCAGGTGATGATGATGTTCCCCCTGATCACGAGCCTGCTGGAACTCCGCCAGGCCAAGACGGTCGTCCGCGACGCGATCGAGGACATGGAGGAAGAGGGCGTCCCCCACTGCTCCGACATCCCCATCGGCATGATGGTGGAGACCCCGTCTGCCGCCCTCCAGGCCGGCGCCTTCGCCCAGGAGGTGGACTTCTTCTCCATCGGCACCAACGACCTGGTGCAGTACACGCTGGCCGTGGACCGCGGAAACGAGAAGGTGGCGTCACTGTTCTCGGCGGCCAACCCGGCGGTCCTTCGGCTGATCAAGGAAGTGACGCGGGCCGGGCAGCGAAACGACGTGGCGGTGAGCATGTGCGGGGAGATGGCCGGTGACGTGATGTTCGCCCTGGTGCTGCTGGGGCTGGGACTGCGGACCTTCTCGACCACCCCCGCGGCCATTCCGGAGATCAAGAAGCTCATCCGCTCGGTGACCATGGAGCAGGCCCTCCAGGTCGCCCGGAGGGTGATGAGCTTCGACTCGGAGAAGGAGATCGTCAACTACCTCCGGGTGGAGACCCAGAAGGTGATGCCCGAGGCCTACTCGGAGTAAGGGACCCTGAGGCAGGGGCGCTGCGGCCGACCGGCGCGGAGGTGCATCGCGACAATGGCGCGGGACTTCGCTCGCAGCCGGGGCCGGACGGAAAGGAAGAAGACGACACTTGCCGCAACGATGGGCGATACGGTTCGCCGTGCGAGACGACCTGAGGTTCCTCTCGCATCACGACATGATGCGGGCCATGGAGCGCCTGGCGGTCAGGGCATCCCTGCCGCTGCGGTACTCTCAGGGGTTCAATCCGCGTCCGCTCCTTTCCCTGGTCTGCCCTCGCCCGGTCGGCATTGCCTCGCGCGACGACGTCCTGGTCCTTCAACTCCAGGAACCCGTCGAAGCCGACCGGATCCTGAGCCGGCTGAACGCCCACGCCCCGCCGGGGCTGGAGTTCCTCGCGGCCCAGGCGATCCCCGCCGGCTCGGACCCGCGGCTCCGCCGCGCAGCCTACGAACTGCCCCTGCCGCCGGGGGGCCTGGCGGCCGTAAGCCGCAAGCTGGATCAACTGAACGCCTCGCAGTCCTGGCCGGTGGAAAGGCTGACCTCGGAGCGCCGACATGCCACGCGGCTGCGGCAGCGCACCATCGACATCCGCCCGCTGGTGTCCGAACTGGCGTTGAGCGGCGCGGTGCTGCGGATGACGCTGGCTCCGCAGGGGGACCTGTGGGCTCGCCCGGGCGAGGTGCTCCGGGCGCTGGGGATGGACGAGCAACTGGACTTGCCGCGAATAACTAGAACAGAGGTCCAATATGACTAAGGAAATGGTGATCAACACGGTGGAAGGCCAGGAGTGCCGCATCGCGATCGTCGAGGACGGGCACCTGGAGGAACTGTACATCGAGCGTGCGTCCAGCGCCTCGCACGTGGGGAACATCTACAAGGGCCGCGTCACGAACGTCGAACCGGCGATCCAGGCGGCGTTCGTCGATTTCGGGGGGACCAAGAACGGCTTCCTGCACGTCTCCGACGTGCACCCGCAGCACTTCCCCAAGGGTCGGCGCCACAGCGAGGCGGTCGGGAAGAAACGCCCGCACAGGGAGCGCCCCCCCGTCCAGGAATGCCTCCGCCGCGGGCAGGAGGTCGTTGTCCAGATGACCAAGGAGGGCATCGGCACCAAGGGACCTACGCTGACGACTTACCTGTCCATCCCCGGTCGTCTGCTGGTGATGATGCCCGGGATGAGCCGCCTGGGCGTCTCGCGGAAGATCGAGGACGAAGAGGCCCGGGCCAAGGCCCGGCAGATCCTGGCCGACTTGACGCTCCCGCAGGACGTGGGCTTCATCATCCGCACCGCCGGCATGGACCAGAGCAAGCGGGAGCTCCAGCGCGACCTGCACTACCTCACCCGGCTGTGGAAGTCGGTCAGCCAGCGGATCAAGACCGCCCGCGCACCTGCGGAGATTTACCAGGAGAGCGACCTGGTCATCCGCACCCTCCGCGACGTGTACAACACGGACATCGAGCGCATCATCTGCGACAACGAGTCGGTGGCGCGGACGGTCAAGGAGTTCCTCGACGTGGCCATGCCGCGCGGCAAGTACACGGTGGAGCTGTACGTCGGTAAGACCGGGCTGTTTCACGATTTCCATCTGGAGAACGAGATCGAGCGGATTTACGCCCGGCGCGTCGAGCTCAAGAGCGGCGGATCGTTGGTGATCGACCAGACCGAGGCGCTGGTAGCGATCGACGTCAACTCCGGCCGGTTCCGCGAGCACAACGACGCCGAAACGACCGCCCTGAAGATGAACCTGGAGGCGGCCGGCGAGATCGCACGTCAGCTCCGTCTGCGCGACATGGGCGGGGTGATTATCATCGACTTCATCGACATGCGGGAGGAGAGGAACCGCCGTGCCGTGGAACGCGCCTTCCGCGAGTACGCCAAGAAGGACCGCGCCAGGAGCAAGGTGCTCAGGATCAGCGCTTTCGGGATCGTTGAGATGACCCGCCAGAGGGTCCGGCCGTCGCTAAAGGACAGCATATACCGGAGATGCGCCTACTGCGGCGGGTCGGGATTGATAAAGTCCCAGGAGTCTCAGGCCCTGCTGGTCATGAGGAGCCTCCAACGGGCGACCTCCCACGGCGAAGTGGCCAACATCGAGGTCGTCGTCACACCTCCGGTGGCGCATCACCTGGCCAACTACCAGCGGCGCGAGATCAGTCAGTTGGAGCAGCAGACACGCAAGACCATCATCATCCGGGCCGACTCGGGCCTCACCGGCGACGAAATCCGCATCAACTGTACGAACAACCGCGGCAGCGCCGTAGCCTGGGATGAGAAAGCCCTGGTCGGCGCGGGGAAAGACAGGCCCCCGACTATCGACGTCGCTCAACTCGGTGGCCAACCCCCGCAGGCCGAGGCCCTGCCCCTGCCGCAGGAGGAGCAGGAGCCGCAAGAAGCCCCCGCTATCCCGGCACAGGTGGCCCCTGAGCCGGGCCAACCCGAGCCGCCGGTGCATGCACACGTCAAGCCTGCGGCGACGCGGCCCGCGCCCCCCGTCCAGTCCAAACCGCCGGTCGTCCCAACGCAACAGCAACCCCAACAGCCGTCCGGGAAGAAGAAACGCCGTCGCGGGCACCGCGGCGGGAGGAAGCACAGGAGACGTGGCGAAGGTGGTGCTCCCGCCGGGCAAGTCCAGCAACCTGCCCAGGCTGGGCGACCTCCGGCATCCGCGCTTGGGGAGCCCCAGGCACAGCGCTCCGCCGAACCGCCCCCACGACCTGTTGCGGAGGCACCCCAAGTCCCGCCACCTCATTCCGGCGAGCAGGCAGAGGTGAGCGTCGGGCCCGTGGTGCCCCAGGGCTTCTCCGCCGAGAAACCTGCTCAGACCGCGAGTCTGTCTGTCCCACCCCATGCGCCAACGGGCCAGAGGACGACCCGCCGGCCGACTCGGCGACGCGGAAGGGGACAGAGGAAGCAGGTCGTCCGCTCGGAAGCTGCCGATGACGCGAAGGCCCGCACCGAAGGCGTCGAGACCAGCGGCGAGTTCGCCGAGGATGACGAGTTGACCGGAATGCCGTTCTTCAAGCCGGGCGATTAGCCCTTTGCGCCGACCTCCATGGTCCCGCAGCGCGCAGGCAAGAAGGGCGTTCCCCTCGCGGCCGCTCCGTTGGACCTCCCGGAAGGGCTGATTTCGTGCCTGATACGGCGGTGACGGAGGGTGTTCGGTCTAAATGCTGATGTTCAAAGGCCTTATGTTAGCAGACCCCCCTCCGGCAGCCCGCTGATCTCTGAAATTCGGGAAAGCAGGCCGGCGGGACGCGATGTTTCGCTGCAACTCATTATTCTACAAGTATATACAGGTCGCACGCCCGAACGCTTCCCGCGAGCATTTATACTCAATTCCCAACAAACCTCGCTACTTACGCCTGTTTTTGTGTTGCATGAATTGGGGGGGAACTTAAACTCTTGAGATAGCAACTGGTGCGGCCCGTAGGTGTTACGAACTGGGCCGCCGCGGGACCGAAGAATGGCTACCGTCACATACGACGACCGCAGCTTCATGTTGGACGGGAATCGTATCTGGCTTGTCAGCGGAGAAATCCATTACTTCCGTGTTCCGTCGGCGTTGTGGCGAGATCGCCTGCTGAAGGCCAAGCGCGCCGGTCTGAACTGCGTCTCCACCTATGTTGCGTGGAACTTCCACGAGCCGTTCGAGGGCCGATGGGAGCTAGCCGGCGATGCGGATGTCGTGGAGTTCGTCCGCCTGGCCGGGGAAATGGGGCTGTACGTCATCTTGCGGCCCGGGCCTTACATCTGCGGCGAGTGGGACTTCGGTGGGTTGCCCGCCTGGTTGACGGCAAAGACGGGGATCAGCTACCGCGCCGGCAGCGCCGCGTTCATGCATTACATGGATAAGTACTTCCGTCAGGTCTTGCCCCGGCTTGCGGAGCATCAGATCACTCGCGGCGGCAGGATCATCCTCATCCAGAACGAGAACGAATATTACATGACCACCATGCCGGACCGGCTGGCGTACCTTGAGTTCATCAACCAGCTCTTCCGGCGGAGCGGCTTTGACGTCCCGATCATCAACTGCAACTGGATGACCGACCCAGCCGTCCCGGAGAACATCGAATGCGCCAACGGTTGGGGCAACGAGGTGCAGCTTCTCAAGAGCCTGCGCCTCCGTCAGCCGCGAGCCCCGCTGCTGATGACGGAGTTCTGGCCGGGCAACTTCGATTGCTGGGGCGGGCAGCACCAGACCAAGGATGCCCGCGAGGTGGCCCGTCGGGCGCTGGAAATCCTGGGCTGCGGGGCGCAGTGGAACTACTACATGTGGCACGGAGGGACCAACTTCGGCTTCTGGGGCAGCCGCATCGCCGATTCCGATGCCCGCTACCAGACCACCAGCTACGACTACGACGCCCCGCTGGCCGAGGGCGGCGGACTCACGCGGAAGTACTACCTCACCCGCCTGGTGAACCTCCTGGCAAATCACATGGGCCGGTTTCTCGCTACCTGCACGATGGACGGCCCCGGCGTCACGACGCACGATGCAGGCAGCGTGTTGAACATCGCCGGCCCCCTGGGCCGGTGGGCCGTCGTCACCAACAACGGGCGCAGCGAGATCACCTCCGCGCGGATTTCCCTGCCCTCAGGGCGCGAGTTGACGGTCCCCCTGGAGCTTTGTGGCGCCACTGCTGTCCCCGTGGGGCTGAAGCTCTCGGAAACGCACACCCTCGATTACGCCAACCTCATGCCGCTGGGGCGGTTCGGTGAAAACATGCTGGTCCTGCACGGCCCGGCGGGCTGGGAGGGCAGGATCAGCGTCAACGGCCAGGAGGTGAAGGTCGCCGTTCCTGAAGGCGACTCGCCGCGGGTCGTCGAGCATCAGGGCTTGACGCTGGTCATCCTCGACAGCAACCTGGCGATGCGGACCTGGGTGGTGGACGACACGATCTTGTTGGGGCCTGAGTTCGTCGGGCAAACCGCTGAGGACGTTGCGCTTGCGCCTAAGACGACGCAGTACGCAGTGCTGCCCCCGGACGGCAAACTCCTCTGGAAGAAGGTGAGGCCCGCTCGCCGAAGTCGCGCCGGCCCTCCACGCCTGAGCCCGTGGAAACGCGTCGCGGTCTGCACGGAACCGGTCGCCGGCGATCTGCAATGGCAGCGGATGGATCGCCTCCGCGACGTGGACCATCTCGGCATCCACTACGGATACGCCTGGTATCGCCTGGAGGTCACCGAAGATCGCCCGCGGAGGCGGCAGTTGTTCCTGCCCGATTGCGAGGACCGCGCCACAATCTACCTCAACGGGAGGCCCATCGGCGTGTGGGGACGCGGTGTCGGAGCGTCGCGGGCCCCAATCGGGGCGAGCTTCGCCCGCGGGCGCAACGTCCTGACGATGCTCCTGGACAACCTTGGCCGGTTCAACTTCGGGCACCGCCTCGGCGAACTGAAGGGCCTCTTCGGTCCGGTCTATGACGCCAAGCCCCTGCAAACCAAGAAGTTCAAGCTCAAGCCTTCCGAGGCATTCCCCCGACGGATAATCCCCAGGACGCTGACGCACCTGACGGGCGAGCTGGAGGCGACCCCCGTCTGGTCGGCCGAACTGACCATACCGTTGGGCAGGGTCACGCCCATCCATCTGTCTTTCACCGGCATCCCGCACCACGTTGCGGTGTTCTGCAACGGTCGCCCGGCCGGTTTCTTCCCCCGCATGGGACGGAACTTCGCCGACGTGACGCTGGCCGCCGAACTGAAGAAGGGACGCAACGAAATCCAACTGCTCCTCTGGGGAGACGTTCAGGCCAAGGTGCTGGACAACGTGAAGTTCCGCATCCTGAGCGAGGTGGTCTGCCGGGACGGCACGTGGAGCTTCCGTACCTGGGCGCCGCCCTCCGCGTCCCACCACGGCGCCGGGAAGAACTTGCCGACATGGTACTCGGCGAAGTTCGACAGGCCCGGCGGCACGGAACCCCTCTTCGTGCAGATCGGTGGCGCCCGGAAGGGCCAGCTCTTTCTCAACGGACATAACACCGGGCGCTTCTGGAACATCGGCCCGCAGTCCTGGTACTACCTGCCTTCCTCGTGGCTGTCGGACAGGAACGAGCTGCTCCTGTTCGAGGAGCACGGGATCGCGCCCTCCAAGAGTCATCTGGAGATCCGCCCCCGCGGGCCGTACCAGGAATGACCCACGACGCGCCCCCCTTCCTCCGCGGATTCAGGCCCGCATAGTTCAACAGTTGCGCAGCCATGGAGATGACACCCGCTTGCGGCTCCACGGGCATTCCCGAGGCCTGCACTGCTCGCGCCCCGGGACGCGCCAAACCGCAAGCGGGCCAAGTTGCGTCCCTTGCTGCCTGCTCTCAGTTACGGATCGTGATGATGAACGAGAATCCACTGCTCCGGTAGTACCCGGAGTACCCGGAGTACCCGTACGAACCGGACGACCCGTAGGACGACCCGTAGGACGAGCCGTAGGACGACCCGTAGGACGGCCTGTAGTACCCGTACGGCCTGTAGATCACCGAGGGGCGATAGTAGGTCGGCTGGTAGGAATACACCGGCGGATGGGAGTAGTACGGCCTGGCGTTGTACACCTGCGGATGTCCCCGGAAGGGCGTAACGTCTCGCCCCATGTGCGTCCCGCCGCCACCGTACCCGCCGCCACCGTACCCGCCGTGGCGGTAGTACCCGTCATCGGCCTGAACGGTTCCTGCGGCGGCCAGGAGGAGGACCGACGCGGCCGCCAGTCCCAGGACTCCCTTGCTCGCAAGCATGCTCTTCATAGCGTTCTCCTTTCGCGTTAGAAGGCATTATACTGGATCGAACTAGCTGACGCTGGTGTTTCAGACAGGCTCGGGCAGGGGAGGTTAGCTGGGATGCAGATTTTTCTTGTCGGCAAGAAGTCCTTGGCTTATTATGACTTGTATTCGTTTTGCGGCTGCGGTATGTCCTTGGGCGTCGGCAGACCACCTGGAAACGACGAGAGTGCATTGATTCTTTCGAAAGGGATCTGCATGCACACGGTGACAAAGAAGGAACTGGTTGATCGGATCGCCGAGAAAACCGGCACCAAGCGAGTCGCGGTCAAGAAGATCGTGCAGTACTTCCTGGACGAACTGATCAACGAGCTTGGCCGCGGCAACCGTCTGGAGTTCCGCGACTTTGGCGTCTTCCAGACGAAGGAGCGGGCCGCACGCGTCGCCCAGAACCCAAAGACCCTCCAGCGTGTCCAGGTCCCCCCCAAACGCACCGTCAAGTTCAAAGTGGGGCGGATGATGAAGCAGAGGCTCCAGGAGGGGATGGGCGCCGGAGCCAACGCCTGATGTTGAGGCCCCCCTCCTTCGGCACGTTGCAGCACTCCTTCGCCGGCTGACGAACGCCAGCCGGCCTAAGCGGGGTTCCCCAGTATTGTCACCGTAAGCGACCCGCATGTGTCCACGGCGCCTTGGGGGCGCCGGTTCCATCTTCCGACGAGGCGCCTCCTCCAACCGCGGAGCCTTGATATCCTCCCGGCAGACCCGTTATGCTGCGCGGTGTCGCACGGTGCAACGTCGTTGAGGTGAGGATGTCAGCGATCACGGTCCAACAGGTGGCCGATGCGGGCGTTGTCGGAGCGGGCGGCGCGGGCTTTCCCACCCACGTCAAGCTCTCCGGGAAGGCCGACTCGGTCCTGCTCAACGCCGCCGAGTGCGAGCCCCTCCTCCACAAGGACAAGGAAGTCCTCCGCAACTTCCCCGACGAGGTCCTTGCGGGCCTGGCGGCGGCGATGAGGCTCGTCGGCGCGGAGCGAGGATACGTCGGCATCAAGGAGAAGTATCAGGACGTTATCGACGTGCTTCGCCCGAAGCTCCCGGCCGGAATCCGGATCGCCCCGTTGCAGGATGCGTATCCGGCGGGCGACGAGTTCATCCTGGTCTATGACGTGCTGGGGCGGGTGGTCCCCCCCGGAGGCATTCCCCTCCACGTCCAGGCGGTGGTGATGAACGTCGAGACCGCCTACAACGTCGCCGCGGCAGCCCGGCGCCCGGTGACGGAGAAGTTCGTGTCCGTCGCCGGGTCGGTCGCCAACCCGGTGACGCTGCGAGTGCCCGTGGGGATTGCCCTCGCCGAGTGCGTCGCCGCCGCCGGCGGGAGCACTGCCCGCGGCCCGAACTACATCGTCGGCGGGGTGATGATGGGCCGGCTGGAGGAGGACCACAACGCCCTGGTGGACAAGACCACCGGCGCGGTCATCGTGCTTCCCGGCGACCACTTCGTCGTCCGCCGATATCGCAGGCAGTGGAACGCGATGGTCCGCATCGGCAGAAGCGCCTGCGACCAGTGCAGCTTCTGCACCGAACTGTGCCCGCGGTACCTCCTTGGCCACCCCATCGAGCCGCACCGTGCGATGAGGAGCCTCCAGTTCAATCTCGTCGGCGAGGGCAACGTCCGCGGGGCCGCCTACTGCTGCGAGTGCAACCTGTGCAGCATGTGGAGCTGCCCGGAAGACCTGGACCCCAAGAGCGTCTGCACGGAGAACAAGCGGCGCCTGGCGGCGGAGGACAGGAAGTGGGCCGACCCCCCGTTCAACCCGCAGCGCCCCGCACTGCACATGGCCAACCGCAAGGCGCCGATCAGGAAGCTCATCGCCAAGCTCGGGCTGGGCGGCTTCCACAACGTCGGCCCGCTGGTGGAGCAGACGCTGAGAACCGGCAAGGTGGGCATCAAGCTCAAGCAGCACACCGGGCCGCCGTGCGAGCCGTGCGTGAAGGTCGGCCAGAAGGTCAATGCCGGCGACGCGGTCGGCCGCCCGGCGGCCAGAGACGGCAAGGCGGCGCTGGGGGCGCCCGTCCACGCCTCCATCGACGGCGCGGTGACGGGCATCGCCGACGGGGTGGTGTGGATCGAGGAAGAGTGATTTGGGATTGCAGATTTCAGATTGCAG
>Ga0315277_10007493_pt1 | contig 14163 bp, 13 predicted proteins | sample YL17G05_15_MG_FD_203695 | JGI IMG/M metagenome (GOLD analysis project Ga0315277, IMG submission 203695) | Sediment microbial communities from Yellowstone Lake, YNP, Wyoming, USA - YL17G05_15 | ecosystem: Environmental > Aquatic > Freshwater > Lake > Sediment | place: USA: Wyoming | collected... | reverse complement strand
TCTGAATTCCACCCCCCCCTTTCGACCCCGTAAGAAGCAGTTGTTCACGGTCAAGGTTTATGCCGGCCCCGCCGAAATCGAGGCCAACGCAGAGGGTCAGTGGAATGCGGAGGGTCAGTGGAACGCAGAGGACGGAGAGAGCAGCTTATTCAGCAGGTCGCTATCTAGCTCCGTCGCGGGCGCGAAGGCGTCGGAAGCGGCGTATCGAAGCAGGCTGTGGTAAAGCTGCCGGGCCTCGGGCTGGTCCTGGAGGTTGAGCAAGTCGATCGCGCAGACCAGCAGTCTGCCCTTGCCGACCCGGGTTTCAAAGATCAGGCCGAGCTTGTGGTTTCGTTCGAAATTGTCGATCACCTGCACGATGGGACGATAGCGGGCCGGCGTATCGTCCAGAATGACCGGCCGGGAGTTTTTCACCAGGCGCCACCACTGCCAGTTGCTGTGGAACTCGGTGGGAAAGCGGGCGAGCGCGGGGGTTCGCGGATCGCACAGAAAACCCAGCGTGCCGGGCGCCACTTCGATGCCGCGTTGTTCGGCCCCGCGGCGGAACATCGGGAAACACCAGAAGTCGGTCTGGAACGAGCCCTTGATGCTGTGAGGAAGTTGATCCATCTTCGGGCTGTCGAAACTGGGACGCAGCTAGTTTACCGGATATGGCTTTCCTTCCGTCGCCTTGGGCCGACCCTCGCGGCGTAAGGTGTGCAGCAGCCCCAGGCGTCTGGCCTGCTGGGTTTGCCACTCCTCGTTTCCATAGGGCCGGTCTCTGGCAATGCACGTCCGAATACGATCCGCTTCCTTCTCCGTCATGGGCTTGTTCACCAGCCGCACCCAATCGCTGGGACGTTCCATCGGCCAGTCGCTGAGAATCGCCTTCAACTGCTCGTCGCCGTGAGCCCGCGCCCACAGGCTGCCCCAACGCCACTCCTCCGCGCGATCTACCACCCGGGCCGTGAGCGCATTGCGCTCCACATAACGGCACACCGAGAGGAAGTGCTCGTCTTCCTCGACCGGGAAACTCTTGAACCGCCCCTGGTACAAGTGCCCGCGACCGACCGTCCCGTGCGCCACGTGCCACCGCATGGCGTGGGTGTGCGCCAGCCAACGAAAGTAGGCCGTTACTTCGCCATCCTGGCGTGGCCAAACGACGAAGTGCCAATGATTTCGCATCACACACCACGCCAGAATGCGTATCCGGTGCAGCCGGTGCGCCTCGATCATAATCCGCTCGAACGCCTCGTAATCCGCCTCCTTGCGAAACAGCGGCAGGCCGGCCACTGCCCGATTCAGGACGTGGTACACCAACCCCCCAGGCGCCATTCTTGCTCCTCTTGGCATGGCGGAAGCCTACCACAGGTCGCGGCGACTTGTCAATACTAGCTGCGTCCCCGTTTCGACTTGACGGCTGGGCGCCGATCGGGCATAATCTCGTCAACTGCCTTGGGGTGCTCGTTACAGAGCGCAGGTCGATGTCTCGTCGACCGGGTCCGGTTGGACTTCCTGGAGAGCGGCGAGACCGCTTAGTAAGCGGTTATCGCCGCGAGCGTCGAAAACCGCATACTAAGCGGGTTCGCAAGGCAGCCGGGTGTCGCCAGCCGAGCGTGGCCGGCGACACCCTCCTTCTGTTGATCGTCGCTTCAGGAGCACGGCGACCATGGGGCTGCTGGACTGGTTGTTTCCGGGCCGCGGCCATACTGTGGCCGAGTTGGCCCGGCGGCTGGACGTCGACCAGGCGCAGCTTCGCCGCATCCAGCCGCGTTATCGTCCGTTCACGATCCCCAAACGTTCCGGCGGCACGCGGCGGATCCTCGCCCCAGACCGGGAGCTGAAGGACCTGCAACGGCGAGTCCTCCGGCGGCTGCTTACGCGGCTGAGGGTCCACCCGGCCGCCATGGGCTTCGAGCGGGGCCGCTCGATCGTGGCCAACGCCCTGGCGCATCGGCGCCAGGCAGTCGTCCTGCGGTTCGACATCAGGGACTTCTTCCCGTCGACCAGCGCCAAGCGGCTGGGAAGATACTTCCGGCGGATCGGCTGGAACCGGCCGGCCACGAAGCTGCTGCTGCGCTTGTGTACGCACGACGGCGGGCTGCCGCAGGGCGCCCCGACCAGCCCGCGGCTGAGCAACCTGGTCAACTACCGGGTAGACGCACGACTGGCGGCCATGGCGGCCAAACTCGGTGCCGCCTACACCCGCTACGCCGACGACATCACGATCTCCTTTGCCGCAGACGACCGGAAGAAGGTCCACTACATGCAGCGGTTTGTCCGCCAGGTGGTCGAGGCGGAAGGCTACCGGCTTCACCATCGCAAGAAGCTCAGCATCCGCCGCCACCACCAGCAGATCGTGACCGGCCTGGTGGTCAACGATCGGGTGAACCTGCCGCGGAGCGTCCGCCGCTGGCTCCGCGCGGTGGAGCACCGCGCCCAGTCCCAGCGTGGCGTCTGGTCAAGCTCCTCCGATGTACCCGACGGTCGTCCCCGCAAGCGACCAACGCTCAGCGCGGCCCAATTGGAGGGCTGGCGGGCGTTGCAGGCGATGATCGCCCGGCAGGGAATTCCGCGTTAGCCGGTTTCCGGCCGGCGCGGGAAATCTGCTTGCCGTCTTGCTTGCACGTGCTTCGTCGGTGGGCTAATATCCTATGCGGTGATCCTGGGCAAGATGTTGTCCAAGGTGCTTCAGGAATCGGCACACGCTGGCCGAGCTGTGCAGGCTGCGGGTCGGCGAGCGGCTGGAGGGAAAGAGTTTCAGGCCGCTGCTAGAAGACCCGGCAAGAAAGCAGGCACGCCCGACCCCGGCCAAGTCCCCACGGCCGCAACCGCCGGCAGAGACGCCGTGATAAGACCATTGGCTCAATTCATGGGAGAATCCGCATGGGCAAGATATCGAAGTTGATGACCAGCGTCGTCGTGTTGGCGGGAATTGGCGTGTCAGCGGACGCGGCCGAGTGGTACGCCGCACCCGGCGGCAAGTCGGACGGCCAAGGGACGAAGGACGCACCGTGGGACCTCGAGTCGGCGCTTTCCGGGCGGCAGAAGGTCGCGCCCGGCGACACCCTCTGGCTGCTGGCCGGCACCTACAAGCATCCCGACCGCAACCTGGGCAGCGCCGGCTTCGTGGTCCGGCTGGCCGGCCAGAAAGACCGGCCGATCATGGTCCGCGGCCTGCCCGGGCAGCGGGTCACCATCGACGGCGGACTGTCGGTGCAGGAACCCTCGACCTGGCTGTGGCTCCGCGACCTGGAAATCCTCGTCTCCGAGAACTTCTCGATGTCGCGGACCGTGGACGATCCGGGGTCGAGCCCGGCAAGCTACAACCGGCCCTGGGGCGGCCTGAACGTCCACGCGGGCGAAGGCTGCAAGTACGTCAACCTCGTGATCCACGACAACGCCCAGGGAATCAGTTGGTGGAAGGGCTCGACCGACAGCGAGGTCTACGGCTGCATCATTTACGACAACGGCTGGAAGGCCCCCGACCGCGGCCATGGCCACGCCATCTACACCCAGAACCAGGACGGCGCGAAGACCGTCGCCGACTGCATCATGACCGGCGGATACGGCTACACGCTGCACGCCTACGGGTCCTCGCAGGCCTATGTCGACAACTACCGTGTCGAAGGGAACATCTGCTATGACGCCGGCACGTTTCTGATCGGCGGCGGGCGGCCCAGCCACAACATCCGCGCGGCGGAGAATTGCCTTTTCAACGTCAACATGCAGATCGGATACGCGGCCCCTTACAACGAAGACTGCGAAATCCGCGACAACGTGATCGTGGGCGGCGGATTGCAGATCAACAAGTACAAGAAGGTCGTACAGGAGGGCAACCTCGTGCTGGGCAAGGACGACCTGCGGCCCAAAGACGCCGACGTGCGGATCGTGTTGCGGCCCAATCGCTACGACCCGAACCGGGCCAACCTGGCCGTGTTCAACTGGGCGAAGAAGCCGGTCGTCGACCTGGCGCCAACGTCGTTTCTCCGCGCCGGCGACAAGTATCGCCTGATGAATCCCAAGGAGTCCTTCGGCAAGCCGGCCCTGTCGGGAACCTTCGACGGCAAGGGGATTCGCGTGCCGGTCGACGGCGAGTTTGCGGCCTTCGTAGTGCTCAAGGAACCGGCAAACTGACCGGTTCGAGCGGGGACAACCGAAAGGAGCCACCGGAGAACAAGTTCCCGCTTTCCGCCAGTTGTACTCATCACGCTCCGCGTGATGCGGCCTCGCAGTGGCGAGGAAACCGCTGCCTTTGCGCTCATCACGCGGAGCGTGATGAGTACTTTCTGGAACTTGTTCTTCGCTTACCCTAGGAAGCCGATCCGATGAGCCATCATCTCGCCTGTTGCCTGGCGCTGGCGGTCTTGATTTGCGCGGCTGGTCGTGCAATCGGGGCCGAGGCGGAATTGCCCGACGCCAGACCGGTGCCCGACGTGCAGGTGATCCCCCTGCCGTACGACCAGGCCTCGTTTCGCCACCTGGACCGCGAGCTGACCTGCTATCACTTTGCCCCGGCGCTGCGGCGGCCGTTCTGGTACCCGATCGCCGCACCCGACCAACCTGCGGTCGGTGCCCGGTACCCGGCCGGCCGGTCACTGACGCGGATGGGCCATCCCCGCGATCCGTACACCCACAGCCACCACAACTCGGTCTGGATCTCCCATGCCGACGTGGGCGGCGTCGACTTCTGGTCCGATCACGGGCAGAACCTCGGACGGATCGTCCACCGCTGGGTCAAGCAGTACGAAGACGGCGACCGCTCCGCCTGGATGCTCAGCCTCAACGCCTGGGAGGACGCCAAGGGCAAGGTGCTGCTCAATGAGTGGCGCCGCTGCGAGGTCCAACCACTTAGCGGCGACGACTGGCTGATGCTGATCGACCTCCAATTGGAGGCCCCGCCCGGCGGGCCGGTCACACTGGGCCAGACCCCCTTCGGGCTGATCGGCGTGCGGATGGCCAAGACCATCGGGGTCAACGACGGCGGCGGGCGGATACTGAACTCCGAGGGGCAGGTCAACGAGGAGCAGGCGTTTCGCAGGCCGGCCCGCTGGGTCGACTACAGCGGCCCGGTCACCAGCCAACTCTGCGGTGGGATCACGCTGATGGACCACCCACAAAACCCCGGCCACCCCACGGCGTTCCACGTCCGCAACGACGGCTGGATGGGCGCCAGCCTGACGCTCAACGGCCCGCTCAGCATTCAGCCCGACAAGCCGCGGCGGCTACGTTATGGCCTGTGGGTCCACGCGGGCGTGCCCGCTCCGGTGGCAATCCAGGCTCGTTGGAAAGGCTTTGCCACGCTTGAATTGCCCACGATTCCGGCATCTCGGGAATGAGGGACAGTGTTTGACGATTCCCCTGTTTCTGCAGCTCGGTATTGACTCACAAACGAGGATCACGAAAATAGGAGCGCGTGGAAGCTTCAGGGTGGGGTGACCGTCAGTTCGAGGGGCTGTACGTCGAGTTCTACTGCCTCGCCACAGTGCAGGGCCTGAGGCCATGCTATCTCAACAGCGCGCCGACGAGTTGATCGCGATGCCCAAGCGGTGCGCGGGCCTTTTGCCAATCGAGTTCCCTCTGCCCGGAGAGACCTTGCGGTTCGATGTCGAATCAGAGGATGCGAGTGAGTCGTTCATCCTTGACGTGAATCGAAGGGGCAAGATCAGGTTAACGAAGTGTACGTACCAGGAACGCTACGCAGTCATTGAGATCCTATTGCGGTTAGACGTGGACGGCCCACCACATGAGAATCCGGATGGCGTGGAAGTGGCGTCCCCTCATCTTCACGTGTATCGTGAAGGGTACGGTGACAAATGGGCTCAGCCGGCGCCAGCGGAGTTCTCCAACACCGGTGACCTGGTCCGAACATTGCAGGGCTTCATGCGGTACTGCAAGATTCTGGAGATCCCTGAAATCCAATATGGGGTTGCATGATGACCGCCGATTGCAGGAACCTGGTGGACGCATATCTTGCCTGGCTGCGCGACAAGATCGTTGTTGCGGACATCAATGGGGTGTGCGAAATCACGACCCCTTTCTTGGATCGCCATAACGATCGGCTGCAAATATACGTGCAGCGTCAGGGAGATCAACTACGACTCACCGACGACGGGTATATCATCGGCGATCTCGAGAGTTGCGGTTGCCTTCTGGACACGCCGCGTCGCCAGGGACTGCTCGAGACGGTTCTCAACGGCTTTGGAGTTCGGGAGGAAAGCGGAGAGTTGGTGGCAGAGGGCAGTGAACGCGATTTTCCCAAGAAGAAACACGCATTGGTTCAAGCCATGTTGGCCGTCAATGACATGTTCATGACGGCGCGGCACCGCGTAGCCTACTTGTTCCTGGAAGACGTAGAGCGCTTCCTGTCCAAACACGAAGTCAGGTTCTCACCCAACATTGAGTTCACTGGACGCAGCGGGTTTCTCCATAGGTACGACTTTTTGATTCCGCCATCGAAAACGCAGCCGGAACGGATCCTCCGCGCGATAAACAATACTAACCGGGGCACTGCCGAATCCATGATCTTCTCGTGGACCGACACCAAGCACGTTCGGCCGCCAAACTCCAAAGCATACGCGATTCTCAACGATGCCGAAGGCGAGCCGAGCTCTGACGTACTGAGTGCGTTCTCCCAATATGGAATAGAGCACGTTCTTTGGACTAAACGCGAACAGTATGTCGAACAACTGGCCACTTGATTGTGTGGGCTGGCAAGATACTGGCAGGTAAGAGTATAAACGGCCACGTGGCCGCGGTGAGCAGTCCGCCGGGGCCGCTTATCCTCCTGCGGCCGGTTCGCCGACCTTCAGGGTTCCTGCTTCGTGTCGCTGAGGGCCCGCTGCAACGGATCGAGAACGCCCAGCTCTTGGGCCCACTGGCGGAGATACTCTTCATCGAGCTGACCTTGGGTGAACAGGATGTCGCCGATGTCGGCCAGGTCGCGCGGCCGGCCCGAAAGAAGCTTCAAGAGGACCAGGTCTTCAGGGCTTACAAACCAGACCGACAGATCATCGATCTGGTGGCGGCGGCGGCGCGAGATCAACTCGCGCTGAAAGGCAGATTCGACCAGGAACAGATCGACATCGATCCCCCGACCTTCCAAGTATAGCCGGGCCTTGACCACCGGCATCCCCGCCACGCGGTCCACCCAGCCGGAGTTGTAGACCTCCGCAACGGTATAGCCCAGGTCACGCAACGCGCCGTACAGCTCCGGCAGCCGCTCGCGCTCGATCGAGACAGTGAAGTCGATGTCGTAGGTGGGTCGCGGGATGGCGTAGACCCGGACCGCCAGTCCTCCCATGACCGCATAGGCCATCTGAAGCTCGTCGAAAAGCGACACCAATTCTCGCAACGTTCCCCTGAGATCTTTCATGGTCGGTCTTTCGTCCGGGCGATGGCCGTGAGCATGCGGAGGTTCCGCTCGTCGTTCTGGCGGCGGAGCAGCTCGAATCGCCGGTCGATCTCTTCGGGAGTGCCACGCAGAAGGTAGGGAGTGTTCTCGGTGATCATCTCCAGTGTCAATCGCAGTCGCTCTGACGGCGTCATGTCGCGGTACTGCTGGAGCGTTTCGCGGCTGAGCATGTGTGGATTCCTGCGGGCGGTCGCCTCCCGGTTGTCTATTCTGGCATATCCCGGTGGAACGGACAAGCCAGGCGGGAGAGGTGGCGTGGGCCTTGATTCACGGCCCGTCCCAAAACCCCTCACCCCCGGCCCCTCTCCCCGCAAGCGGGGCGAGGGGAGAAGGCTCTATGACAGCCAGTCGGCATGTGAAGGTAAGGGTTGCTCACTCGCAGGCCAGGAGCACCCGCAGCCCGTCGAGCACGCGGGCGAAGTGGCGGCGGGCTCGTTCGATCTTCTGCGTTTGCAGCGTGTCGCGCTGCTTCTTGAGCTGCCACTGCTTGGGCGACATCTTCAGCGTCCCGCTCTTGTAGTCGATCTCGTCCCGCCGCAGCTTCTGTTCTCGTTGTGCTGCCAGCAGGTTGAATTTCACGAAGAGACGCTCGATGGCATCGAAGGCCGCCTGGTATCTATGCGTGCGGAACTCACGGTCCCTCACGTGGGCGATCTGGTCGGCATTGGGGACGATCTCCGACTGCTGGGCCGAGGTCAGCAACTGGGTGAATGAGCCCATGTCGATCAGGCACTCGGTGTAGCTTCTCTGCACGCCCGTTGGGGCGGTCGAGCCGTCCGCAGTGGATTCCGGATCAGCCTTCGCCGAACCTGACGGGAGGGCTACCTCGGCCGGGGCTTTCGGCACGAGTTTCAGGAGTTGTCCCTTCCCTCCCAGCTCCAGCAGCTTTTGCCTGGCGATGGGCTTCATCCGCTGCCCTGAGGGCACGACGGTCATGACGATGGGATCCACAGGTACGTCTCCCGCAGCGCTCCGCATCAGGTGGCTTTCCTTGCCGCGGACATAGTAGAGCGTGTCCGGGGTGATGTCTTGATCGGAGGCGACCGGTTCGAGATGGAAATACCGGCAGATGACCTGGTGGCGGGCGTCAACCGTCGGAGCAGCGTCATACTCAGCCTCGAAGCCGTGCGGGTGCTGGCCGACCGACTGGGACCCGCCCGGCGAGCCGGGTTCGGTCACGGACCGCGGGCGGCCGAGGCGCTGGAGCTTGGCCATGGTCGCCAGCGGGCTGAGAACCTCGTCGAAGATGCCCAGAATCTGCCTGATTCGCGACTGCTTGTCCTCTAGGGCAAGCCTCTCCTTTCGGGAAGCTTTTGTGTTGCCGTCCAGCCTATGAGGGTCCTGGTCCAGCTTCTTCTTGTGCCGTTTCTCAAAAAGCTCGCGGGAGGCCCTCACCAACTCCAGGGTGTTCACGAAGTCCCCGTGTTCAAACGCGGCCTGGGCCTGGATGAGGGAGTTGGAGTACAGGGCCCCCCGATTGAAATCGTAGAGTTCCTGCAGCCGCTTTCGGACCACATCCCGCTCGGTCATCCTAATCTCCGGGTTTGGGCCAGCGGAGGTGCTGGTGCAGGAAGTCGAACGTGCCCTGGCCGTTGATGGTATGTGGGCCGACGAACCATTCGATCCGGCAGCGGCCGCCGATGCCAAGCTGCGCCTGGTAGAGGTGGCGGACCTTGGCGAACTCGTAGGCCACCCGCTCGTCCGGGGCCACGCCGTCGAAGTGGCCTCGCTCGACCATGAACGGCCGCGGGGCGATCAGGGCCGCCATCTCGGCGTAGTTGAAGGTGCTGCCCAGGTCGAACTCGAAGATCTCGTACTCGCCGGTCCAGACGTAGCTGTAAGGGGCGCGGGTGGAGGCGTTTTTCCAGACCCAGTCGTTGAAGTCGGCCGAGCAGATCGACAGGCAATAGCCCTCGACCAGCGGCGGCACCCGCATGGCCGTCTTCCCGCCGTAGGAGAGGCCGTAGAAGGCGATCCGCTGCGGGTCGACCTGCGGCAGCGAGGCCAGCCAGGCGACGATCTGCCGGTGCTGCGGCACGATGATCGAGAAGAGCGTTTTCCCCAGCGGGTTGGCCTTCCGCTGGAGTGTGCGGAAGCGGTCGCCGAAGATGTAGAGGTTTTGCGGGGCGAAGGTAATGAACCCGCGTTCGGCCAGCCTGGCGGCGAAGTCGTGATAGGCGGCGTGGTTGCCGCTGACGACGTGCTGCGGCCGGCCCTCCAGCCCGTGCTGGCAGACCACCACCGGCCGGCGCTCGCCGGGCCTGATGTCCTTGGGCACGAGCAGGATGCCGTAGGCGATCACGTCGGGAAAGACGTCCAGCACCACTTCGTAGCCGGTCCACTTCGGCTGGTCGTAGGCCCGCCGCGAGCGGACGCCCGGCGGCAGCAAGTCGTACTGGAACCGCCCGATGACCTCGTCGCGGAAGTATTGCCGATACCACTCCACGGTCTGCTGGAACTTCTCCGGCGAGCTGCGGTCGAGTCGCTTGAAGAACTCCTCGCGGACATAGGGACTTTCTTCCAGCAGCCACTGGTTGTGGCGGTCCAGCTCGTGCACCTGGCGGTCGTGGCGCGGACCGGCGTCGAACTGGTTGCGGAGGTGCTGCGGGGCCTTGCCGGATGCCGCCAGCTTGGCCCCCGGCGCAAGCGAATCCAGGAACGCCTGCAAGGCGGGTGCCGAGCCGAATTGCCCCGTGCCGTCGCCGCTGACAACCAGCTCGATCCGCGGCGGCGGTTGCAGGTCCTTCACCAACTGCCGGGCCCGCTCGATCTCCCGGCGGACGTCGTCTAGCTTGGGCGTCGCCAGTCGGCCGGGCGCACCGCCGGTGCCGGGCGGGATCTCGAACTGCGGCCCCGCGGCCGCTTCCACGATTAGCGTTCGCGGCACAATCATGGCGGCCAGCTCCGCGCCGCCGAACTGCTGCAACAGCCCGAATATGTTGCGGTCGATCGGCTCCTGCCAGATGCCCTCTCGCGGGCCGAAGTAGCCGCTGACGCAAGCCACCTCGATCCGGGGGTCCAGGGCGGCGGCGTAGAGGGCCAACATGCCGCCCTCACCCCAGCCGATCACGGCCTTTCGTGGCCGGCCGCCGCGGGTCTGCTGGCTGAACCAGTCGATACCGGAGAGCACCTTCTGAAGCTCATAGCCGATCAGGTGCCGGCCCAGCTCGAAGGCCGGCCGGTAGAGGAACTCACGATTGCTGAGCCGCACCCCGCGGCGCTGCTCGATCTTGCGGCTGACCAACACCGGCACCAGCACGCGGCAGCCGCTCTCGGCCAGCCGCCGGGCGAACTGCGACTCGGCGGGCACCCCTGGGGTCAATCCGGCGATCATCTCCGGCGTCTGGTCGGCGTCGGGGATCGCCACCACGTCGCCGACCAGCTCCGCCCGCGACGGCACCAGCAGCAGGCCCTCGCCGTGGACGTCGCCGAAGGCCGGCCAGCGGACGGCAAACACGTCGTAGCCCTCTCCACGGCCGACCAGTGCCGGCTGCTCCGTTGTGCCGGTCAACTCCATGGCCGCCGGTGCGACCCGCTGGTCGCGCAGCCCGAGGACATGTGCCAGCCGCCGCCGGTTGGGCTCGATCGAAGCGGCGTATTTCTCCGGCGAGGACGCGTCGCGTTTCCAGAATTCAGTGCGGCGCTGGACGGACTTGTCGATCTCAGCCAGCAGGAACCGGTCCACGCCCTCGACCAGCCGCGAGGCGATGTCGCCCGAAAGCTCCAGCGGTGCGGTTCCGGGCAGCGGCGGCTGGTCGTCAGCCCGCAGATCGCCTGTCGTCCAGACCACCGCCAGGGATAGCGCTCCTGCCAAAAGTGAACGGCGAGGTGTCATCTTTGGGCCTCTCTTCGGCGGGTGGCCGGGGTCGAGCAAAGCGAGCCCCCGGAATCCAGGGTCTGTGGGCTCACTTCGTTCGACCACAGCCACCCGGTCGTGGTGGGCTCACTTCGTTCGACCACAGCCACCCGGTCGTGGTGGGCTCACTTCGTTCGACCACAGCCACGCGTCGCGGCTTTGTGGTCATAGATCCATTCCGTCCAGCTCGTCTACCAACTGGTCCAGGTCGTCGTTGCGGGCCGGTTTCTTCGTCGCGGATTTTTCGGCTTTGGCTTTCTCGGCCAGCGCGCGGTCGCGTTCCGCGGCAGCCAGTTCGGCGGCGCTGGCCATGCCGAGCAGTTGCACCACGTCGAGATGGAAGGCGTCGGCCGAGGCCTCGGGATCGCCGGCGATGGCCGGGTTGCTGTGCTGCGGGAAGATGATCGCGTGCGACGGGCAGACGCGACTACAGGCCGGGCAACCGTCGCGGCAGGCGTCGGGCTGCTCCACGAAGATCTGCTCCGACTCGTCCCGCCCGAAGACGCCGAACAGACAGAAGTTCAGGCACTCCAGGCAGTTTCCGCAGCGGCTGTAGTCGATCACCGGATACCAGCGGTAGCGGGTGCTCTCCTCGAACCGCGGTCTTTCGGCCGCCGGCGCCCCGTGCTGCGCCAGCACGACCACCGGCTCGCCCGTGGACTCCGCCGCCAGGCGTTCGATCTCCTGGAGCGTCGGCTCGAGCTGGTCGTGCTCGCGGAGGTCGAGGCACCAGATGGTCCGGTCGGGTGAGGCGCCGCGGAGTTGTACCGCCTCTCCAGGAGCCGTTTCCAGCTCTTCCTCCGGGAAGAAGGAGGTGCGGCCCATGCGACCTTTGACCCCGTTGGCATCGAGCACCCAGAAGGCGGCGCGGGGGTAGAGCCAGCTCAGCACGATCAGGTCGCCGGAAAGGGACCGCAGGTGCTGCATGCCCGGCCCGTCCGGCGCCAGGTCGTACAGATGGGGCAGCGTCACCACGTCGATGCTTGGCCAGTCATCCAGTGCGTGGGCGAGATCCCGTTCGAGTGCCTGGCGCGACGAGGGCTTACCCCGCCCCTGGGAGAGAACCACCGTGAGCTTCTTGGTCATGGGAGGAACCGGGAATTGGGGGTGAGGGTTCAGGCTTGGCCCCAAAGCAGTACAGGTTGCCGTCGTCGGTGCCGATCACCAGGCGACCGGCCGCCACGGCGGGCGAGGCCAGGATCGATCCGCCGCCTTCGAACATCCAGAGTTGACGGCCGGTCTTCAGGTCCAAGGCGTAGAGGCGCCCGTCGTCCGAGCCGACGAAGACCCGGCTACCCACCACCACCGGCGAGCTGTCCACTTGGCGCTTGGTGGGAAAGGTCCAGCGCCGCTGACCGGTTTTTCGATCGATCGCGTGGACCAGCCGGTCGCGTCCGCCGACGACGGCCAGCTCGGAGGTGACGGCGGCCGAGGAGCGAAACTCGGCGCTCCGCCTGGGTGACTTGTACCTCCAGACGACGCTGAGCTTTTGCCAGTCGATGCCGAAGAAAGTGTCTTGCGTCGTGCCCACGAAGAGCATGCTGCCCAGCACGGCAGGCGTGCAGAGGGTGGGCGCCTCGATGTTCACCTCGCCGGCGGGCCGCCCGCCCGCCAGGTCGATCACGTGCAGCCTGGCATCGCAGCCGGCCACGAAGGCGCGGTCGCCGGCCACAGTGGGGCTGCACTGGATCATGTTTTCGCTTTCATACTGCCAGACCTTCTGGCCGGTGTCGGCCTTCAGGCAATACAGCTTGCCGTCTTGCGAGCCGAAGAGCACCTGGTCTTGGTAGAAGTTGGCGCTGGAGTTGATCTCGCCCTCGGTGTCGAAGTGCCATTTCTCCTTGCCCGACTTGGCGTCGATGCAATAGAAGCGGCCGTCGGAGTCTCCGATGAAGACCAGTCCGTTGCGCAGCGCGGGCGAGGCGGTAAAGCCCAGCTCGGTGGGAAACTCCCACTGCTTGTGGCCGCCTGCCAGGTCGACGGCGTAGAGCTTGCCGTCCAGGCCGCCGGCGTAGACCATCCCCTGGGCGATGGCGGCGGTCGACTGGAATCCCCCACGGTCGACGGCGAAGGTCCAGAGCAATTCGAGTTTCTCCGGCAGGCTTGCCGAGGCCACTCCCGTGGCCTGGGGATCGCCACGGAACAGCGGCCAGGCGTCGCTGGCCTGCGGGGCGGCAGGAAACGAATCCTCCGGCGGCGCGCTGGGCAGCGGGTGGCCGGGGTCGAGCGCCAGCGAGCCCCCGGAAAGCCGAGGGGCTGGGGGCTCACCGACCAACGCTTCGCGTCGGTGCCCGTCGACCCCAGCCACCCGTTCCTCAGCCACCCGTTCCTCAAACCTGGAACTACTGTCATTGCCCGAGGCAACGTCCGCCGGCAGAGAGGGGCCTTGCGGGCCGGCCGAATCACGCGCGGGGGAACACCCGGCCCAACACAGCAGGCCCAGGATCACGCCTACTTTCCAGAACCATCCACCGTCGGATCCACCAGGAGGCATCTTGGAGCCTCACGGCGAGTTGGGCGTGTTGGTCTCGTTGGGGGTGGCACTCAACTGAGAAAGGACCTGAAGCAGTCCGTTGAGGTGGGCCATCCGCGGGCCGAAGCGATCGACGAATTCATTGAGCATGAACTCGCCATCGACCAGCGTCTCGACGTTCTCGGCGATCTCCTGGGTCAGGCTCTCCAGGAACTCGGCCTGGACCCTGCTGAGCGCTTCGGCGGCCAGGCGGCAACTTCGCGCCAGCCGCGGATTGGCCTGCTTCCACTGCCCCAGCTCGCTGGCCCGCTGCTTCTGCGCCGCACCCAGCATGTTGACCAGCTCCTCCAACAGATCGTTCTGCCGGTCCTGCCCGGCTAGCAACTCGCGGAGCAGGCGGGTCTGCTCGGCACCGTGGCCGCCGGTTCCAAGCGACGAGGA
>Ga0315277_10007492_pt1 | contig 14163 bp, 10 predicted proteins | sample YL17G05_15_MG_FD_203695 | JGI IMG/M metagenome (GOLD analysis project Ga0315277, IMG submission 203695) | Sediment microbial communities from Yellowstone Lake, YNP, Wyoming, USA - YL17G05_15 | ecosystem: Environmental > Aquatic > Freshwater > Lake > Sediment | place: USA: Wyoming | collected... | reverse complement strand
CGCGATAAATCGCGCCGCTACACCTAACCAGCCTATTCTCGGTCTATTGTAGGGGCGCAATTGATTGCGCCCAAACCATCCAAGGCGCGATAAATCGCGCCGCTACACCTAACCAGCCTATTCTCGGCCGATTGTAGGGGCGCAATTGATTGCGCCCAAACCATCCAAGGCGCGATAAATCGCGCCGCTACACCTACGACCCGAAAAAGCTTTTGCTCCGCAAAAGCATTTTTCCCCCGGAATTTAATCCTTTCCGGATTCGCCGGTCGGGAAGAGAACTGAAAAAACGGTTCCCTCCCCCGGCTTGCTTTTAACCTTGATTTTCCCCTGATGCCGTTCCATAATCGCCTGCACGATATTCAGCCCCAGGCCGGTTCCTTTTTCCCGGGGCTTGGTGGTGAAAAAGGGGTCAAAGATCCGGCCCAGGTTTTCCGGCGCGATTCCGATTCCATTGTCTTCCACTCTTATTTCCAGCCAGGGTCCCCGGGCCCGGGCTTTAATTCTGATTTTCCCCCCGCCTTTTTCTCCGCAGGCGTAAGAGGCGTTCGTGAGAATATTAATCAAGACCTGTTCAATTTGATCCTTGACCGCTTTCAACTTAGGCAGATGCTCCGGCACCTGGTTTTCAATTTCCGCTCCCCACCTTCTCAATTCATAGCCGCTGAAAGAAAGGACCTCATCCACCAGTTTTTTCAATTCAATCTCCTGGACGGTTTCACTGCCGGGCCGGGTATAGCCCATCAGGTTTCGGGCCAGTCTTTGAATTCGCTCACTGGCCGAAATCGCGGTTTCCACCCGGCGGGCCATATCTTTCTCCCCCAGCTCTTCCAACCTGCGCTTGACCATCTCGGAGGAAGTAATGATGGCCTGAAGCGGATTATTCAGCTCATGGGCGACCCCGGCGGCCATCTGGCCGATTCCGGCCAGGCGCTCGGAATGAAGCAGGCGGGTCTCCAATTCCTTGAGCGGGGCCAGATCCTGGCCAATGGTAATGATTCCCTGCAGGTTGCCCGACTGATCCAGAATGGGATCCGTGCTGGACATTGCTTCCACCATTTCTCCGGACTCGGTCCGGAATTTAATCCGGTGATTGATAATCCGCTCGCCTTTCAGCACCCAGGCCAAGAGTTGATCAAAGGGCACGAGCCGGCCCCCGGCATCTTCTATTTCCACCAGATATTTTTCCACAAAGGCTTTCATATCCATTCCCAAAATTTCATCCTTTTTCCTTCCCAGCCGCTCCGCGCCGGCGCGATTGATCAGGACGATCTTGCCATTCTGGTCATACATAATGATGAAGACGCTGGCGTTCTCAATCAGGATTTCCTGGAGTTTGCCGAAGAGGGTTGCCTGCCGGATTCCGAGCAGGTTGGGGATAATGATGGCGAGATACCTGCTGAACAGTTGCAGCAGGAATTTTTCTTCCGAGGAAAAGGGCTCCTGATGATGAGATTCCACTCCCATTAGACCGAGCAGACTTTTTTCCGAGATAATCGGCACCAACAGCACGCTCCGGGAATTTTCCAAAAAGCCGACGGAAGCCAGCCCGGGCTCAAAGGCCAGCGGATGCGCGGATTCTAAAAATTGTTCCTTCAACCCGGGCTTCAAATCCAGCCGGGTGCCGATCAGGCCGGGATCAAGATTGCTCACCCCTTTGACTAAAAGTTCATTTACATTTCCCTGCCAGGCGATCCAGAGATGCGCGCGCGGGAAAATTTTCTGAAACAGGTTTAAAAATTGGCCGAAAATCCGGGGTTCCTCCTCCTGGAGATCAATCTTCTGACTCTGTTCAATGATTTGTTCCAGGAAGAGATTTCTCTGGAGCAAAGCCTGCCTTTGCTTTTCCAGCCGGAGATAGAGCCGGAAATGGGAAAGCGCGATCGCGATTTGAGCAATGATCTGATTAACCGGCAGAAGTTTTTCCGGCTTCAGATATCCGATCTGGTGATGTCCGAGAAAAAGTCTGCCCACCAGTTCTTCCTGAAATTTGAGAGGAATTGCCAGAACGCTCCGGAGGCCTTGCTTGAGCAGGGCCGCATTCAATTCTTTAATATCGCCGGGGGCTTTGCTAAAATCGAATCGGGAAAAATCTTCCAGATAAATAATTCCCGGCTGGTTCAGCCATTCCAGGGCGATTGGAAGCTGTTCATATAATTTTAATTCCTGGAATTCTTTCTTTCCGCTGTTTGGGTCATAGTTCAGATAGTAGAGCCCGCGTTCAGAGGGTTCCAGCGGAGTTACGCCGGCTCGATCAAATTCCAAAAGCTTTCTCAATTGAGCCAGCATAGCAGTCAAGGCTTCCTGCCAGTCCGTGGCCCGGATCAAAATCTCGGTATTATTCTGAATCGCTTCCAGAAAATTGGTCTTCTCCTGGAGCGCCTGCTCCAACAGATGCTTCTCCGAGAGGTCTATGATGAAGGAAAGGTATCCGACCACCTGGCCTTCGGGATCGCGCATCACGCGATTGAAGTGATAAATCAGGAAGCTTTTACCTTGGCGGTCTTTTACCCAGGTTTTGTCTTCCAACTTGCCTTGCTGGCGGAGGGTTCGGAGGAAGCGCAAGAACTGATTGGGATCAAAATCCGGGATCAAGGCTTCGGGCAATTTTCCCTTCAGCTCCTCCAGTTGATATCCGGATAATCTTTCGGCCTCGCGGGTTAGATAGGTGACTTTTCCATCCGGATCAAAAAGCACCAGCGGGACCGGCAGATTCTGGAAAAGTTCTTCTTTAAAGGCAACCAATTCCTTGAATTGGGTCTCCATTTCCCGGCGCTCACTGATATCAGAGATGCTCAGGATCAGCTCCTTTTCCTCGGTCCGCTCAATTTCCAGCTGGACCTTTATGTTCCGGCCCTGAGCCGAGTGAAGCATCAGCTCCTCCCGGGCCCGGCCTTTGGTTCTTGCTTCCTTGATCAGCTCAATGCTTCTGGCATAATTGACTCCTTCAAAGTATCTGCTCAGGCTTCTGCCCTCGGGATTCTCCCCGAAAATTTCCCGGGCCCGGCCAAAGGCTTCCAGAATAATCAACTCCGGATCCATTACTAAAACCGCTTCCCCGATCATCGCCAGCAGATGGGCAAGATTCCGGTCCTTCTGACCCGCTCGTTCCAGGTCCAGGATCTTCTGCTTTCCGGCATATTCTTTGGTCTCAAAATCGCCTAACTCGCCCAGCTTTTTAATGGTCCCGGCCATTCGTTCGGCCTGATCGGCGATGGCTTTGATGGCATTCTGGAAAGAAGCCAGGAGATTTTCCGGAATTCCCGCCTTTTCTCTTGCCTGATTCTCAAAACGCCGGAGGATTTCCGTGTAGCCGATGATGGAAGTGAGGGGCTGATTCAACTCATGACTGGCCGCGCCGGCCAGAGCCATCACCGCTTCCCGGCGTTTGCTTTCCAGAAGCCGCTCCTGGGCCTGCCGCAATCTCTTCTCAATTTCAATCCGCTCCCGCAGGTCCTGGTATAAACCCACGGTGGCGATCTCCTTGCCCTGGTCGTCATAGATGATCGCCGCAGTCATATTGATCGGGACTTCCTGGTTTTTCTTGTTGAGCAGGACATTGTGGGTGGTTTCCAGCCGGCCCATCCCTCCATAAGAGGGGCTTCTCAATTTTTTCATTACGGCCCGGGCCGCCCCGGGCGCATAAAGGTCAATGATATTTCTCTTCCCCACCACTTCCTCGGCCTGATACCCGGTCAATTCCTCCGCGGCCTGATTGAAGATAATGATGTTCCCGTCCAGATCCGCGGCGATGATCGCCTGCAAAGAATTTTGAACCAGATTTTCCAGAAATTCCTTGGTCCTCCGCAGTTCCAGGCTGAGTTTGCGCTCTTCGGTAACATCATGAACCGAGATCAAAAATTCCCGGCGCGCGCCCGGCAGGGGTTCAATATGAGCGGTTACAGATTTTTTCTCTCCCGGCTTCGCTTCCAGCAGGAAGTGGCTGGTCCCGCTCCTTTGCTTTGCTTTGATCCATTCCAGCAGTGATTCCGGTCCCGGGGTTTCAAAGGACAGGAAATTTTCCATCGGTTGGCCGATCAGCCGGGCTCGCTCAAACCCGGTCAGCCGGAGAAAATTCTGATTGACGCCGGTGACCCGGCCTTGATCATCAGTCAGGATCAAGCCATCCGAGGCATATTCAAATAATTTTTCCAGCCGGCGGGAAGCCATCCCTTTTTTGCGCGCTTTTTGAATCGCCTGTTCCTTTTCCCGGGCGCCCGCTTCGGCCAGCCGGGTCAGGCGGATATTCTTCAGGGAGAGGGCCAGGGCCTCTGCGATCATCCGGGTGAAATAAATATCAATCGGGAGAAAAGCCTGTTTCGGGGTAAGTGAGCGCAGGATAATCGCTCCGATCAATTCCTCTTGATAAATCACCGGCACCACCAGGATGGAATAAATAAGTTTGGTGGCCAGAATGCTTTTTACCTCTCTTAAAATGGGATGGCGCTGAACATCAACAATATTCAGGGGTTTTCTGGTTTTGATCACCTTCAAAATTTCGGGATAGTTCTTGAGGTTGAGCGAGATATTGAGTCCGCCTTTTCCTTCCGTCTCCGCCACCACAATTCCCTGCATCCTGGTTTGATCAATCATCAGGATCGTGCACCGGGAGGTGAGGAACATCCGGTCCATCTCGCTTACCGCCTGTTGCAGAATCTGGAAATCGTCTCCGGCCTGATATGAGGAAAGAATCTTCTCCAGCGCCTGATAGCCTTCGCGCAAAGTGTAATCGTTGATATGGGTCTTTCCCCGCTCCAGCAAGCCCTGGATCCGGAGCTTAAGTTCCGGAATCGGAATCGGCATTTGGAAAAAATCGTCCGCTCCTTTCAGGAGATGAGCCTCGCTGCCTTTAACCGAGCCGGGATAGATCAGCAGGGTGGGAATCGGTCTGAGTCCTCTCAGCTCCCGGATTTTCGGAATCAACCGGGCCGAGCCGGCATTTAATAAAATGGCGCTCCAGCTGGAAAGCACCTTTTCCTTGAAATTTTTGTCCTCGGGATCGGCGCTTGCGATCTTAAAACCGATCCTTTCCAAAGGCTCGCCGAGCTTTTTGATTTCCCGGCCCGGAAAGCCGATGATCAGGAGGGACCCGGCTATTTTTGGTTTCGCGGTTTTCGCTTTGCCCATTCCTTGATTACCTCTTGTTCCAGGATGATTAAAGGGATTTGACGCTTGTTCGAGATTTTTCTCAAGTCCTCAAACTCCGGATGAATTCGGCAGCCGCCTCCGGGCAGTTCAATTTTTTTCACGCGAACCTGACCGTAAGGGGTCTTTACCGGTAAAATCCGCCGGGAGAGGCTGACCCGATTCACCGGATAAAATCTCAGGCCGGTGGTGGTGGAATGATTAAACGCCGCCGAGATTACTTTTTCCAGATTCGCGTTTGAGCAAAGCGCCCGCAGGATTACTCCCAGCCGGTTTTTTTTCAAATGCGCCGGGATTAAGGCGATTTCCAGGGCGCCGGCTTTTAAAATCGCTCTCATCATCGGGTCATAATATTCCGGATTCATATCATCAATCGCGGCTTCCAGCTGCATCAACTCTTCAGTTCCGGTTTGCGCCGAACCAAGCACAATCCTTAACAGGTTGGGCCGGGTTAAAAGCTCCCGCTCTCCCAGCCCATAGCCGGTTTTTTCAATTTTCATTTCCGGCATCGGTCCAAAATTCTCTCCCAGCTCGCGCGCCAGCGCCGCGCCGGTCGGCGTGGCAAGCTCTCCCTCGTTTTCCGCTCCGCCCACGACCGGCAAACCTTTCAACAATTCCAGGGTGGCCGGAGCCGGCACCGGCAAAATCCCATGCGCGCACTTGATTTCTCCGCCTCCGAGCCGGATTCTGCTGAAATAAATCCGGGTGACGCCGAGCTGATCAAAACCGGAAATGGCGCCGACAATGTCCAGAATCGTGTCCACCGCTCCCAGCTCGTGAAAATGCACCTGGTCCGGAGAGACGGAATGAATTCCGGCTTCGGCCTGAGCGAGCAGTTTAAAGGCCGAGCGGCTTCTGGTTTTTACCGGCTCCGGGATTTTCGCCCGATTGATGATTGAAATAATCTCTTTTAACTTTCTTGGCTTTTGCCGGTTTTGCGGGATGATCCTCACCAGCACCCCGGCAATTTCCTGTCTGGATTCCTTCTTGATCTCAATCTTGACCTTGCCCAGCCCGAGAACCTTGACCAGCTCCTGGAGGCTTGGGCCCGGAAAGCCGAGGTCAATTAAAGCGCCCAGGAGCATATTGCCGGCAATGCCGCTTCCGCAGTCAACCCAGGCGATTTTTTTCCGCATCATCTTCCTTCCTCAGAGCCGATTGATCAGACTGGCAAAGCAGGCCGCGCCAAAGCCGTTATCTATATTCACCACGGCCAGCCCGTTGGCGCAGGTATTGAGCATGCCCAAGAGCGCGCTTAAACCTTTGAAGCTGGCGCCATAGCCGATGCTGGTGGGAACCCCGATCACCGGCTTGTCCACCAGGCCGGCGATCACGCTGGGAAGCGCTCCTTCCATCCCGGCCACCACGATCAGCACCCGGGCCTGATCCAGCTTTTTCCGATAGGCAAACAGCCGATGAAGACCCGCCACCCCCAGGTCATAAATTTTTTCCACCCGGTTCCCGAAAAATTCCGTGGTTTCCCTTGCCTCTTCCGCCACGGCCAGATCGCTGGTGCCCGCGGAAATAATCAAAATTTTCCCCTTGCCCTGAATCCGGATCGGATGCTGAATGATTTTCAGGGTTCGGCCCCGGGGGTTGTATTTCCCGGCCGGAAATTTCTTGAGCAGGACTCCGGCTTTATTCAGATCCAGCCGGGTGATCAGGATGTTGGTTTTTTGTTTTTTCATTTCCCGGATAATCTGCTCCAACTCGTGGAGCTCTTTTCCTTCCCCGAAAATCACTTCGGGAAATCCCTGCCTGAGCTGGCGATGAAAATCCAGCTTGGCAAAGTCCAGATCGGAAAACGGCAGATGAGCGATCTGTTCCAGAGCCGTCTCCGGGTCCAGCCGGCCGGTTTTGACCTGGCGCAAAAGTTTCCTTAACCCTTCCCGGTCCATTTTAAATTATTTTCACCTCGCCGGTTGATTTGTAAACCCGCAGTTCCCCGGTCTGGGGATTGAATTCAATGGTCCTTCCAATCTCTCCTCCCACCTCCTGGCCGGCGATCGGGATTTTTTTCCGGGCCAAAGCCCTTCGCACCGCTTGAATGTTTCTCTTTCCAATGTTCAAGCCGGGACCGTCGGCCGCGGGATTAAATCGGGCCGGAAACATATTGGCTCCCCCGGCCACTTTCGCAACCAACCTGTCCCGCCGGCATCCGGCTTTAATCATTTCTTCCAGCATCAGGGAAACCGCGCTGGAGGCGTATCTGGCGGAGCCGGCCCGGGGCCTGGAATTTCGGGAAGAGGGAAGCAGGATATGAGCCAGGGCGCCGATTTTCTTTTTTGGATCCCAGAGGGCAAGCCCGATGCAGGACCCCAGCCCATAGGATTTGATTATTTCCGATTCCGGGGCCAGACAATATTCGCTGATCTTGATTCGGACCTCTTTTTTCATCGGTTCAAGCTCCTAAACCCAGGGCCTTGAGCATCAGCAAAACCGAGTTCGGGTCCGGGAGCAAATAAAATTTCCCGCGCAAATCCTTGCTTTCCCGGATGAAAAACTCCGCTTCAATCACCACAATCTGATCGGTGTCTTTTCCCAGTTGAATCAGGATCGGGTCAATAATGGCGCCGGCCAGGTCAAAGGCAAACCAGGGCACCGATTGAATCAAGTTCATCCCCAATAACTTCTCCATCACACTTAAATAACTTCCGGCTAAAATATTCCCCAGCTCCTTGAGCAAAGAAGTCTGATACTCGTCAAAAATGAGCTCCCGGGATTTGTTGCCGGTGATAATCTCCCGGAGCAAAAGCACGCTCTCCCGGGGAAAGATAAACAGGATATTTCCGGTGATCGGTCCCTGGAAGCGGAGGTAAATCCCGACCACGATTTCATCCGCTTTTCCGATCAGCTCCGGCACCCGGCTGATGTTGGATTTGATCACGCGGGGAACATCAAAATAGATGGTTTTCCCCACGATCTGGGCCAGGGCCGTGGTTGCGTGCCCCATTCCGATATTGCAGAGCTCCTGAAGCGCATCCACCTGCACCCGGTCCAGGTCCATTTTTTCGGCGCGCATTTCATCCTCCTTAATGTAGCGGCGCGGCTTGCCGCGCCTGAAATCGGGCAGGGCAAGCCCTGCCCCTACAAACTCCTTCAAAATAGTCCCACCAGATCCAGCACGAATACGATCCTGCCGTCTCCGAGCATGGTAACTCCTCCCAGTCCGGGAATCCGCTCCAGGGGCTTGCCCAGCGGCCGGATGAACGCGTCTTCCTGCCCGATCAGGTCATCCACCACCAGGACCAGCTTTTTCTTTTTGGCCTCCACGATCAGGGCATTGAGCGGAAACCGGTGCTCTTCCGGCATTTTGAGGTCCAGCAGTTTATGAAAATACAAGAGCGGGATCAATTCCTGGCGCTCCAGATAATACTCCTGGTTCTGGCTTTTCCGGATTTGATAGGGAAGGATCTCAATGGTGCGGAGGATCCGGCTCAAGGGAAAGGCAAAAATTTCCTGGGTGAGCTTGATCAGAAGCACCTTGGTGATTGCCACGGTTCTGGGCAACTGGAGGGAGATGACGGTTCCCTTGCCCGGCTCCGAGGCCAGGACTACGGAGCCTCCGATTCCCTCCACCACATTCTTGACCACTTCCATTCCCACTCCTCGGCCGGAGACCATTCCGACTTTTTCCGCGGTGGACAATCCGGCGAGGAAGGTCAAATTGAGGGTTTGCTCCAGGGTGAACTCATCCGCCTGGGTCTGCGTGATCAATCCTTTTTCCAGGGCTTTGGCCTTGACTTTTTGCGGGTCAATTCCCCGGCCGTCATCCGAGATGGAAAGATCAACCAGATCCCGTTCCCGGCTGGCCAGAATCCGGATCTTTCCCACCACGCTTTTACCCAGTTTTTTCCTTTCCTCCGGAGGCTCAATCCCGTGATAAACCGCATTGCGAATAATATGCACCAGCGGATCCGCCAGTTTTTCAATCAGGGTCCGATCCAGCTCAATTTCCTTCCCCCTGATCTCCAGCTCAATTTCCTTTCCTCCTTCTTTGGCCAGGTCGCGGACCAGGCGGGGGAATCTTTGCACCGCCATTTCAATCGGCACCAGCCTTGCGCTCATTACCTGGTCGTGGAATTCCGCGCCCAAGCGGTCCAATTTGTCCAGTCCCTGCCGGAGTCCGGTCAGGGGGCTCTTTCTAAATAATTCTTCCAGCCCGCCTTTGATCAGGATCAATTCTCCCAGGGTGTTAATTAAATCATCCAAAATCTGGGTTCGGATCCGGACCGTTTGCGGGAGGGGAGAAACCGTTGACTCAGGCCCTTTCTGCTCTTTGCGCTCTTCGGGCTCTTTAACTTCCTTTACTTTTGGCTCGGAAACCGCGCTCTCCTGAAGCTCAAATTTCACCAGTTCGCTCATCCCTTTGAGCGCCTGGGAGATTTGCTCCGAGGACGCCTGGGGCTGAATCACAAACTTGAGCGGGTATCCCTCTTTGGTGCCCTGGAGCTTACCCTGTTTGATCTCCTCCAGCTTCGGGCTGGCGCTGAAGATTTTTCCCAACTCTTCCAGTCTTTTATACAGGATCAGGGCCCGGACGGTTGGGGCGTCGGCTTGAGGAGAGATCAGGATTTGGATTTCAAGTCCTTTCTTTTCCGGAACTCTTGGCTCTGGTTTTCGGGAGGGAGTTTTGGGTTCCAGCCGTTCAGTCGGCTTTTTTTTTACCAGGGCCAGGATTTTCTCCTGGATTTCTTTCCAGCCCGGGTTGAATTCCTGGTTCTGTTCAATTTCCTTGAGCATTACCTCAATCCGGTCCGCGGCTTGAAACAGAATTTCGGTCATCTCTTTTTCCAGATTTCTTTGCTTCTGCCGGAGCTGATCCAGGAGGTCTTCCATTGAATGAGCCAGGTCCCGGATCGGCTCGTATCCCATAGAAGCGGCCATTCCCTTGATGGAATGAGCGTTGCGGAAAATCGCGGCAATGGTCTCGTCATCCTGCTCTCCCTTTTCCATCTTTAAGAGGCAATCGTTCATTGACTGGAGATGCTCCTGGGTTTCGCTCAAGAACAGGGCTTTGTATTTGGATAGATCAATCATTGCCTGGTCGCGACCACTTTTTTCACCACTTCCAGGACTTTTTCCGGCTTGAAGGGCTTGACAATATAATCCCGGGCCCCGGCCTCAATCGCTTCCATTACCAGAGATTCCTGTCCCAGAGCCGAGCACATCACGATCCTGGCATTCCGGTCAAGCTTGATGATCTCCCTGACCGCCTCAATCCCGCTTTTCAAGGGCATCACGATGTCCATGGTGGTGATGTCCGGCTTGAGCTGTTTGTATTTCTCAATCGCTTCCACGCCATTGGCCGCCTCGCCAATCACCTGGAATTCCCGCCCGGAGAAAACCTCCTTGATCATATTCCTCATAAACAAGGCATCATCTGCGATTAAAACCCGAATCGGCATCTTCCATCCTCCTTAATGCTTCAGTTCGCAAATAATACAACCTATTTTCTATGCTCGCCAAAGCTAATTTGCTCTCTCAATATTAAGTCCTGAGTAAATAAGCTCCTCCGCGAACCTATCAACCGAAGGACTTAACCAAAATAACTTTCAATCTCTTCCAGCAGTTTCTCAAGATTAATGACATTAAAAATCCGTCCGCCCAGATTGACCACGCCGGAAATATAGGGCTTGTCCGCCTCGGGCTTTTCCACGGCCCGAAGAATCGGCACGGTCTCTATCCGCTCCACCCGCTCCACCAGGAAGCCGAGATGAAATTCCGCGCCGCACTGGGCCGGGTCTAGTATAATCACCCGGCTCTCCTGGTCAATCGGCCTGGCTTTCATCCCGAAAAACTGGACCAGGTCCATCACGGCAATGACCTTTCCGCGATAGTTGAGCACGCCGCGGATGAAGAAGGGAGCCCGGGGGACAAAGGTTAATCGGCTGGGCTCAATTACCTGGCTGATGTATCTGATCTCAAACCCGAACAGCTCCCGCTCCAGGAAAAAGCTGATCATCCGGAGATGTTTATCCTGGATTTCCGCCGGGTTCTGTTTAAGCTCGGCCATTTTTTTCCCTATTCAAAAGTGTAATCAATCTCGTCCTTGGTTTTCGCCTTGGCGCGAGAATGCTTTTTCTCCGCCGGCTTTTCTTCCGCCTTTTTCACCGGCTCCGGCTTGGGGGCCGGCTCAAGGGACACCATTCGTTCCCGGTCCAGCCGGAACCGGCTGACCAGTTGCTTGAGCCGATCCGCGGTCTGGGAAAGCTCCTGGGCGCTTCTGCTCATTTCTTCCATGGAAGCGGTCTGCTCCTGAGTGGCGGTGCTGACCTGCTCAATGCTGGTGGCATTTTCGTGCGCAACCTTGCTGATCTCGTCTATGCTCCGAACCAGTTCCTTGGCTCCTTCGGACTGAATCTGGGCCAGGTCTGAAATATTTTTCACTTTCTCCGCCGCGGTTGAGATCATCTGAACAATTTCCTCCAGCGACAAACTAATCGTGCTCAGGTCTTCCCTGCCGCCGGTAATATCCTGCGCGGTCTCCCTCATCGTGCCCACCACCCGCTCGCTTTCCCGCTCAATCTCCCCGACCAGGTCGGTGATCTGCTCCGCGGCCGTGCTGGTGCTCTCCGCCAGCTTTCGCACCTCATCCGCGACCACGGCAAAGCCTTTGCCGTATTCTCCCGCCCGCGCCGCTTCAATCGTGGCATTGAGCGCGAGCAGGTTGGTCTGCCGGGCGATGTTGGTGATCATCTCCACGATTTTTCCGATCTGCTTGGTCTTTTCTCCGAACTTAAACACCATCTCCTGGGAATTCGCCATCTTCCCGAAAACATGATGCATTTTATCCATCGCCTTGTTCGCCAGCTCGCCGCTCTGTTGCGCCTTGTGCGAAGCCTCGCCCACGCTGGTGGCGGTGACCATGGCATTACTGCTGGTGAGTTCAATGGACCCGGCCATTTCTCTCACGGTTTTGGAAGTGGTTTCCACTAAGGACGCCTGCAGTTCAACGCCCTTGCTGATTTCCTCAATGGTGGACGCCACTTCGTCCGAGCTGGCATTCACCTGCTGGGCCACGGCGGAAAGGTTCTGGGCGCTCTGACTCATATTGATGGCCGTGGATTGGGTTTGCGCCGAAAGCTCCCGCAGGCTCTCCAGCATCAGGTTGATGGAGTCAATCAAATCATCAATTTCATCCGGGTAGGTTTTCTTGCCCCGGATCTTGACTTCTTCGGTCAGGTCTCCGGCGCCGATCCTTTTTGCCGAGTCACTCAGCAGTGTCAGGTCTTTAAACAGATTGAAAGAATAAAAATAACCAACCAGAGCGGTTCCCAGCAGGATCAGGCTGACCGTAAGCAGAAACGACACCCCGGGCGCCAGTCCGCTGAGTAAAGTATTAAAAACTATATAGACCGAGACCGCGAAACCCGCAATGATCAGATAGCCGAGAAAAATTTTTAAGCCTAATCTAACCTTCATCCCTCTCCTCCTGCTTGTTCCAAAGCCATCGCCCCGAAGGGTTTTTGATAAATCCTTTCCGGGACCGAGATCGGCTGATATTTTGAGCGATAGGGCTCAAACATAAATTCGGTCTTGCCCAGAACCAGATATCCTCCTTGCCGGAGCGAGCGGTCAAAATTCGCCAGCAGCCGGATCTGCTCTTCTCTCTCCAGGTAAATCAGCAGATTCCGGCACATAATTAAATCCATCCCCTCAAACCCGCTTGGGCCCGAGACCAGCAAATTTTCCCTTCGGAAAGTGATCAGCTTCCGGACCAAAGGCCGAATTTGATAACCCTCGCGATGACGCTGAAAATATCTCCGGATCAAACCCGGATGTAAATTATCCAGCCGAACTTTGGGATAAATTCCATCCTGGGAAAATTTGATCGCGGACTGGTCAATATCCGTTGCCCAGATCCGGAGACCGGTCTTATCAACCAGGTCCGGTTCCAGCTCCAGAAACATCATCGCCAGGCTGTAAGCCTCTTCGCCCGTGCAGCAACCCGCGCTCCAGGCCCGGATTTCGGTTTTGTTCTCCCGGCTGAAATTGATCAACTCCGGCGCCGCCTTTTTGGATAGAACCCGAAAAGTGTCCTCGTCCCGGAAAAAATTGGTCACCGAGATCGTGAGCGAGTCAATAAATCTTTCCCCCTCCTCCGGGTGACCTTCCAGAAATTCCAGGTATTGGGAAAGGGAATCCAGCCGAAGCGAGCGAATCCGGGCATTGAGCCGGCGCTTGATATAATTGGGCCGATAGCTGAAAAGGGACAGTTGATGCTTTTCATAAAGCATCTTTTCCAGCTTAACTAAATTCTTCCCCCCTACCTCCATCCCGCCCGGCCGGGACCGAGGCTCTAATTTTTCCTGCTCCAGCATATATTTGATTAAAGTATCACCATTTAGGGAAGAAAGTCAATTTCAAGCGAACCCCGACTTGCCCCGATCTTGGAACCCGATGAGCCGATTATCAAATTGAGCAGACGCTATCTTAAAATTCAGACTTGACAAAATTTGATCTTTATGCTATTATTTTATCAAATAAATAAAATTTTAATCAGCAATTTGAGAGCTTTTTGATTTAATGAAGGATCAGATAAGCTTCAACCAAGGAGGGCGCAATGAGGGGATTTCTAAGATTCTCGGCAAGCGGGTTGATCTTCTTCTCTCTGCTCATTTTCCTTCCCATCCGCGCAAATGCCCAGCAATACAAACCAGGCGCAAATTTCTGGGGCGATTATGATAATTAGCTCATTGACGGCCCGGATGTGGGCGCGTTGGCAGCTGTTTTGGCCGGGATGGATCCCGGGTATTGGCCACTGGCTCCCTCGGCGCGTAACCGGACATCCTTATGGCAAGACCTGGATGGCAACGGAATCGCCGATGGTCCGGACCTGGCAATTCTCAAGGCCTGGAACACAGGTAATTTTACCGACCTGACCGGAAATCCGGCCTCCATTGCGGCTGAGAACTATAATCCAAGCGTTGATGCCGGGGACTCGGTTGCGATTCGGGCCCGGGGTCCGTCCTGGAATGCCGGTAAGTGGCGGCCTGGATATGGAATTGTGTATGAGAT
>Ga0315277_10007490_pt1 | contig 14164 bp, 16 predicted proteins | sample YL17G05_15_MG_FD_203695 | JGI IMG/M metagenome (GOLD analysis project Ga0315277, IMG submission 203695) | Sediment microbial communities from Yellowstone Lake, YNP, Wyoming, USA - YL17G05_15 | ecosystem: Environmental > Aquatic > Freshwater > Lake > Sediment | place: USA: Wyoming | collected... | reverse complement strand
CTCGGTCCCGTTGCTCCGGTCGCCGATTTTACGGCTGATACACCTCCTTTGGGTCCGGGGCCCGATACGCTGCGTTCGGTCTGGCTCTTGCCGCCAGGGAGTGGGGGAGCGGGAGTTTTCGGATTCGCTGTCGGCAACCCGTCTGGAGGCGCAGCAGGTACTACTTGGCGATGGGATGGAAGCGCCGGCGGTTGGAACTTTGAAAACCCAGGTGTCATACCCGTTACACTGCGAAGTGTCTACGTACTCAGCCAGGCATCAGCGTTAGCAGTTGGTGACGGTGATATCAGGACTAGGTGGAACGGGGCGACTTGGACCGTCGAGGGCGGAGTTGTGATTGGGGGCGCGGTCTGGAGGTCGACTTTCATGGTTTCAAGCGGAGATCAGTGGATGGTGGGAGATGTTGCAGCGCCAAACATCTATGCGAGTATCGCGCGTTGGAATGGTGTCTCCTGGGCAGCATTTGCGGCGCCGAATGTCCCAGTCACGGCTGATCTGAATTCGATCTACATGTTGAGCAGTTCGGACGGATGGGCCGTTGGCGATGGTGGCACAATCATACGATGGAACGGCTCAAACTGGAACTCGGTCGGAAGCCCGGTCGCCTCGCCCAATGACATACGAGGAGTATGGCTTGCAGCCTCTGCAGATGGATGGGCGGTGGGCGATGCCGGGCGAATCTTGCGCTGGAACGGCGCGAACTGGAACTTCTATCAAACAGCACCTGTAGCTGCGCAACTGAATGAGATTCATGGTACTGCTTCAACGAATGTGGTTGCGGTTGGAAACGACCCCGATGGCGCTGGCGGCCAACCTCCGGTCATAATTCGCTGGACAGGAGCGGCCTGGACCAGTATTTCTCCAGCCGGGGTCGCCGACAATGTGGACCTTCACGGCGTTTTCTTGGTTAGTCCGTCGCTCGCGTTCGCGGTTGGCGACGCGCCCCCGGCGGCTGCAGCAACCATGCTGAGGTGGGACGGAACGCTTTGGGCTTCTATTGCTTCAGGAACCGTCGTCGGTGTCTCTCTGAGATCGGTGTGGATGGTTAGCGCCACTGACGGATGGGCTGTTGGCGACGGAGGAACGATCGTGAGATGGAACGGCGTCGCCTGGGCGGCGGAAACTAGTCCGCCAGCCACTCCTACGCTCAACGGTGTGCAAGCCTTGACGAGTACGGACGTTTGGGCAGTTGGTAACGATGGCTCGATCATTCATCGCGACGGAACGGGATGGAGTACTGTTCCAAGCGGTCTAGTTGCGGGGGAGCACCTGAACTCGCTGTACATGATCTCCTCTGTAGAAGGCTGGGCTGTTGGCATAGACGTGGCGGGCGGCGACGGCTCGCCATTCATTCTCTTCTGGAATGGTTTGACTTGGTCGAGGGTGCTTCCGATTCCTGCGCCTCCTCGCGCCGGCGCCGTCAATGATAACTTAGAGGATGTTTGGATGGTTGCGTCCCAAGATGGTTGGGCCGTCGGCCAAGACGGATTGATCCTGCGGTTCGGCCCTATTCAAGGCGTCACAGTAACGACCGGAACCGTAACTGCTACTGCCACATCGACCACAACTCAACAGGCGACGGCGACGAGCACGGTTACGACATCAACAGTCTCCACTCAGGTTACGTCAACACAAACCTCTACCGGTACAACAACAACTTACTCCACAGTGACCTCAACAACAACTGTAACACCGATGCCAGCACCGATACCAGGATTTCCAATCGAGTCCATCTTGGCGGGGCTTTTCGCAGGTGCGGCTGGCCTGTTCGTGTTTCGCAGACGCAGGCGTACGTGATCATGTGAGGTGTTAGTGTTGCCAGGTAGGCCAGGTAGGCGTGGTCAAAGGATGGCGAACGTGACCGTCACTTTGCCAGTGAGCATGCTGGACAAACTGGACGACTTGATCGATAAGCGGAAGATTGTTTCACGCTCCAAAGCTGCCCGTGACGCACTGGAACGTTACCTCAAGTCACTCGAGTCATGATGCTCATGAAATGAATTGTGAATGAATGAATGAATTGTGAATGATGGAAGGTGTTTGATGGAATGATGAAACAAAACAAGAGGTTAATGGTTTTCACGGTTACCATGCTCGGATTACTGGTTGCGTCAACGTTTCTGCCCGCATCCGCGCAACTCTCACAATGGCGATCCCTAAACCCAACACGCGACGGCACATCAACAGTGCTTCAGGTTCCGTACCTGTATAGCGTGCAGATCCTCAACCCGAACTATGGCTGGGCGGTGGGTGGCACATGCGGTATCTACACTGGAAATCCGAGCTGTGATAGTACTAATCGTGGACTTGCGCTGTTTTGGGATGGCAGCAAATGGAGGCAGACCCTAATCCCCGCCAATGCAGGTACGCTGGCATCAGTTTTCATTGTGGCTGCGAACAATGTTTGGGCTGTCGGCACGAACGCCACGATCATCCATTGGGACGGAACCTCCTGGGTGACCGCCACGGTTCCGGCCTCTGTCGTGACAGACAATAGCAAGATATTCTCAGTGTTCATGTTGCCTGGCGGCATGGACGGCTGGGCCGTTGGTAGCACATACGCGGTGGGAGCAGCCATCATCCTAAGGTGGTCAGGAGCTTGGCCGACAGGCGCATGGTCCGTGGTCGCTCCGCCGGCTGGCGCACTCGACTTGCACGCTGTGGCCTTTTCCTCTGCGACCCAGGGATGGGCTGTCGGAATAACTGGAACTATTCTCAGGTGGGATGGACTCGGCTGGACATTGACTGCCTCACCGACAACTTCCGATCTGTTCTCCGTATCGATCGTCAGCGCAATGGATGCATGGGTTGTTGGTGCATCCAGCACGATAATTCACTGGAATGGCGCCTCATGGACTGGACCAATGGTCGCGCCCACAATAACGATCAACTATCGCTCGATCCACATGGTCAGCGCAGCAGACGGATGGATTGCGGGCGATCAGAACACCGCAACCACTGAGGGCTTGCTTCTGCGATGGGATGGCATCACCTGGTCAATCGTTCGAAGCTATGTCACTGTTAACCTGAACGACGTATTCCTTATGCCTAGTGGAACGCTTGGCGCCTCGGTCGGTGATGCTGAGACAATCATCTACTGGAACGGGTCATCATGGCTTGCTCAAACCAGTCCCACATTCACCGATATCAACGCCGTGTACCTGTCCTCTTCCAATGATGGGTGGGGAGTTGGTGACAATGGAACAATCTTTCGCTGGAACGGACAATCGTGGAACCACTATGAAACCCTGCCTTCTCGCATGAGCTTGAACGGATTGTTCATGACAACCAGCACCGACGCATGGGCTGTCGGGAACGCAACGAGCAGCTCAACTTCTCCGACCATCCTCAGATGGAACGGCGTTGCGTGGAGCGTCGTGACTCCACCCGGGGTTGCGATTGGCCAGAATCTTACCGACGTTTTCATGTTGAGCGCGACTGAGGGCTGGGCCGTTGGAACCGGCACTTCACTCGCGAGCGCTGCTACGCTCAAATGGGACGGAACGCTCTGGACTTCCGTGCCGAGCGGAACCCCCGCCAACTCCAGTCTACGGTCGGTGCACATGCTGAGCTCCAGTGACGGCTGGGCAGTTGGCAGTAATGCAACTATCGGAGGGGCATCTGGGGGCAAAGGCCCGATAATCGTTCGCTGGAACGGTCTAGCTTGGAGTCTTGTGACAACACCTCTAGGCATCGGAGGCTTAAGGTCGGTACATTTCCTTACTCCGAGCAATGGTTGGGCGGTTGGTAACAATGGAACAGACAGGCATGCAACGATAATTCATTGGGATGGCAGTCAATGGACTCGTGTTCCGGCGCCGCTGGGAAACCTGACCTCGGTTTACATGGCGAGTGCGAATGATGGTTGGGCGGTTGGACAGAATGAAACGGCGCCTCTAAGCCTGATCGTTCACTGGGATGGCATAACGTGGGACGTAGTTAGCACGGTCGCGGTTCCGCCCTCGATGTCGGTGGCCCTTCGATCGGTGTTCATGGTTGAGTCGCTCAACGGATGGATAGTTGGCGATCGAGGCTTGATCCTGCACTACGGCCCCGAAGTCATCCCCGGAACAACAACCTCAACATCGACCGTGGTTGTAACTTCGACTTCAACATCCACCACAACGAGTACCACGAGTACAACAAGTACAAGCGCAACAAGCACGACAGCGCCGTCCACATGGGGAGTCCCAGGCTTCCCGATCGAATCCATCCTTGCGGGACTGTTGGGAGGCCTGATTGCGCTAACGATCATTCGACGTAGGCGAAGACTCTAACTCCCATTCACTCCCGACGGTTCCGGCTGCTTACAGTCTACACCCTACAGGATACATCGCGTCAACTCTCACACATACTCCGACTGACCCTGCCACACAATTACTCACGACGCCCCCGACAGGTGCGCCACCAATCTGGTCCACGTCAGCCCTGATCATCAGGTCTCGGGGCAAGACGAGAGAGGCCCGGCGAGTTCTATTCCTTGCCTCTGAGTTTTCGTCCGCACGAGCCGCAAAACTTCGCATAGTGCGGGTTGACTTGACTGCAGGAGGAACACGTCGCCGACAATAGCGAGTTTCCGCAGTCATAGCAGAACTTGTTGGACCTTGGGTTGCCAATGCCGCATTTGTTGCAGTACACCATATTGGGAACAGCACGTTTCTCTTCCATCGCGCAATACTCCCATTATCGGTTTGTCGTCAGGGGCTCTTCTATGTGTAGGTTGCCTTTTCCGTTTCCGCTTGGGGTATGAGGCCTAGATACTCTCCCATCTCTTTGATTTGGCTGGGGGGGAACCGAGTTGGGGAACCGAGTTCAGCGTGTGCCGCTAGCTTCCAGCTGAACATCTAACGTGGAAAAGTGCAAAAGGGAGAAGGCAGTTGCCCATTCGTGCGCTCTAGACCTTCGAGAGCCTGACCACGCAACTCAGAATCGACCTATTTTGTTCGTTGCCTGTTCCGCCCGCGAGGCCAATCAACATTAGCCCTGGACGCTCGATGTGCAGCATGCCCTCCAGACGGAACTTGTGTGTCTCTCCGTTAGGAAGCGTTGTATTGCCGTGAATTTCGGCCCATCCAAACTTGTGAACGATCAAACGTCCTTCGCCAGAAGTCACTTGGTACGTGTTGTCGCCAAATGATATTTGGCCGCCCGTGATCTCGAACCTGACACGACTCTCGTTAACGTGTGTCACTGTCAATGTCAACTTCAGCGTTGCTGGAACACGCTCTCCGGACCCAAGTTCTCGCGCCGAGCCTCTTACGGACTCAAGCTTGAGGACTTGGCCGACGTTGGGACCGGGCGGGTCATCTGCTGCGAGAACCTGATTGCCCGCGAATGCGATGCTGAGGGCGATTAGGCCAAGCAGTACTAGTGCGAGTTTCTTCTTCAAGATTCTCACCTACCAAGATCGCTAGGATAGCGATTGGGGATATCTTCGTTCGGAATGATTGGTCCAGATGATTCGTCATGTCAGGCTGAATGACTGAGGAGAACCCCTGCTCGACGAGTGCTGAGCCCCCTTTGTCCACTATGCTCAGAGCATAAGTAGGTCGTGAATGCAGGTTCTGTGGAGATTGTGAATGAGAATCGATGCCCATGATGTTTTCAGTTCTCGGGATTCGTGGGCGCCTGTGTATGAGCATCAGCGCTTGGACGCAATAGAGGAGCGATGAGTGGGCGGAAACCGAATTGTGGAAGGTCTCAGCCACCTGTTGTTCTTTGTTGCGCTCGACACCCGCAAGTTTTTTGCCACTTGAACCCTGACATGCCAAGAGGTCGGTGAGGATGGAAGCAGAGCTCAATCGAACTCTGAGAAGGTTAAACCTACTCATGATCGTGCTCGCAGTAGAACTGCTCCCCCTCACCTTGCTGGCAGTCTACTTTCTATTGATGATGCTGTCGCAGAACTTTGTTGCCGCACCGGACTAGACGGTGACCCCTGTTTTTTCTAAGACGACGGCAAGGGAAGGATAGAAGGAAACCGTAGGTGTCCTTGTCCGTCGTCACGTCGTGCGTCGTCGTGAAAAGAGCGACACATGATTGCTAATTGGTTGCTGCTGTAGCATGACAACCCTAACCATCTCTATCTCCCAAGGGGAAGGCGAAATCAACGGCAGCACTTCCGAGAGCCATCGCAAAATCATCCTCATTAGTGCCGTCATCGTAGGCCAACGTGCTTGCCGCAAACGCGTTCTGTGTCGAGGACAGTGCCAACACAACAGCTAGAACCGCAACTGCAACAAGCTTCATGGAGCCCAGAACTAGACTTCCAACCTTACGTGACATTGAAACTATATAATGACCACATAGTACCTCAGCGCGTTCAGCGAAAGGCTGAGAGCAGGTCTATTCAGAACAACTGGGGAGTCACTCTTTCTCTGGATGGTGTTCGTTCGCCCAGCTGTAGGGTCGCGCAGTTTCGCTCGGGTCTCAGTTCTTAGGCTTCTTCCTTGAAATCGCGACAGCGACTGTGACTGCTGCGATCGCTCCGAGTAGAGCTAGGTAAGGCGTCAGAACGGCAAGCCTGTCTACAGCTGTGAGTGCACCGCCGACTGGTGCGGCTCCACAGCAAGGATCCGAGAAACCCGTATCGAAGAGGTGGGCTGAACTCAAGATATCCCCAACTGCCAGCGTCCCACCGTCACAACAGATCGACATTGAAGTGACTGCACCATCAAGCTGATATGGGGTACTCCACTTCATGCCGCCTGCGTTGTCCAAGAAGTAAACGTTCCCCCCGGGACCGGGGAATATCGCGGTCGCGGCAGCCATGTAGGTTCCCGCATCATTAATGGCTACTTCCTCCACGTCGCCTAAAGTTGGATACGCCCAACTTGGACTCTGCGGCTTACCGGTCAGAGTCCGAGCCCCGGACCAGAAATAGACCACGTCTTGTTCTGCTCCCGCGACAACGGAGTTACCGTCACATGACATGTCAACAGACAAGAACTCGACAGTCTGCGGGAAATCTGCATTCCAGCTGGTCGGCGGATCGTCGGTGAGACCTGTAGCGCCAGCCCAGTAATAGACTGCGCCACCATCCAGCATCCCTGATGCCGCGACAAAGTTACCATCATCCGAGACGGCTACATCAGTAACGTCCTGTGCCTCCGTGGACAGCCAGTCTGGCGTCTGGCCACTGCCTAGTCGGGTTCTGGCGTTCTTCCAGTAACCAACATTGGGTCCCGGGTCTGATCCCGAAAAACCAATGACCGCGTAGTCTCCGTTGTCTGAAAGATCCACGGCGCTGACCGCAGTGCCCCCACTGCCGGGATACGCCCAAGTATACCCGACATCGACTCCAGACTTGCTGCTGGCTCCAGCCCAATACAGAACAGTTGGGTACGATCCAGCACCCTGTGAACCAGCCAGCACATAGCCTCCATCAGCTGAGATATCGAGGCACCTCTCGTTAATCCGTCCGTAGGCCTTGCTCTCCCAGGTTGTGGACGTGTCAGATCGAGAGATAGCGTTCTTCCAGAAGAAAACGTGCGAGGCACCGCCTGCGACTACTGAGTTCCCATCAGCCGAGATAGCAACTGAATAGAGATTCTCGGAGCTTGACCATGACCACAGTCGATGCGTTCGATCATAGAAACTAAACTCCTTTACACCGACACTGGCTGCGTATTGGCCGTACCTGGATACCGCTATATCCTCAACGGGCACCGGTTCCTTAAACAGCAAGCTTGGCGGCTGACCGTACACCGCCGAGACCATCATAGCGACAAAAACGAAAGAGACAAGACACCTGAGTAATACGCCCCGCAACGCAAGCACTTCAATCCGTCCACCCATCTTCGAACTTTAAGAGAGTTGCGGGTGAAGCCAGTTTCTAGTTGCTCTCGAGAGCGAAGGACTCTGATTCGCGACAGTAGGGCTATAGCTGAAGGGGCTCTGTAGATCTCTTGCGTGTTCAAGCGAACATCGTTCTCTACGATGTCAGCGGATTAGGAGTGGGCGCGAGGGAATTGATTACGAAAATGAGCGAGTTCGGATCAAAGGCGGGTGCACAGTAGGGCGGACGAAATCTGCCTCAGCACAGCAAGATCAGTGGAGAATCGGAAAAACCGCCAGCACATGTCACCAGCTCTCACCCTTGCATCGACTTTACCTATCGCATCCATATCCTTCTGGATGATCGTTCTTGTGAGAGTTGAAGACCCAGCCTCGAACCTACGTCAAGAGATACATGAGAAAACGCATCTATTGATACGTAAGGTATTACTTGGAACTTACAAGGCGCATTGCTGAACCCAGCCTGGGCATCCAACTGGAGGCGCGGCGTCTTGGGGATTGCATTATTATTAGAGGGTGGGAGGGGGCGGCTGGTTCTGTTAACTTAGATGGTGGTCGGAACCGTTTTTCTTCACTGTTAACTTATGGGGGGCGCTTTGAGTTCCCTAATGAAGGATGCTGCCATTAGACGGGCATCTTCAACATGCCCCTTCGTCTCTTCAAGAAGCCTCTTGCTGAGAGCAGAACTCGCCTGTCGTAACTGGTCAGCAACCATCGTCACCTTATTTTCTCGACTGAGATTCCAACTGCCGCCCCTGTATTTGTTCTTCAATTCGGTAAGCGTATTCGAAAGATGATTCAACTCGACGATCGTAGGCGAGACATCTTGCGCGGAAACCACCGCGTTTCGGAAACGATCACACCACGCCTGAACATTCTCAAGTTCCTTGAGAAGTTCATCCCCGCCGAGAAATGTCTGAAACTCCCTCTTACCCCTTCGGCCTGCCCACTTAGCCACATCTTGAACTAGCAAGGTTCCAAGGACGGCAGCAGCAATGATTGCGAGCATTCCGACTGTTCCGAACACAGCGGTATTCACCGTCAAGGGATTAGAGGCATAGATGCTAAGGAAAAGGCCCTTAGCGTAGTCAAGTAACCCCCAGCCTAGGTAGAGTGCTACCAATTCGAGAAGCCACTTCGCTAGGGCGCTCCGGCGCATAGCCTATCGTGTACGGTGTTGCAGGGTGGATAGTTAAGCTCAGCCGTTAGCCTCTTGTACTTGCTTCCAGCCGCATCAGCCTCTTGAGCAAAACCAAGTCGCGTTCGCATCCTTCGATGATCGCTTTCAATCCCATCTTCCGTATGTGTGATAGTAGTGCCGTGTAACCCTTGAGTCGTTCCCCTTTCAAGTAGCCTTCCAGTACCTTGCGTTCCCAATCACCTAGTATCTGTGTTCTAACCAACTTGAACCCACGTGCAGTAATATTACAGCAAGCCTTATATTTGTCTTATGCAGTAATATTGCTGCATGCGGAATTGGTGAAAGAATTGGCAGTAACCCTCGAAACACGGCAAGTCCGTGCGTGGGAAATGCTCTCTAATGGAACGGAAATCAAACGCATTAACGAGAACGCCTACCGCGTCAAATCTCAGTCGGGTAATGGAGCATATCTGGTTCTTCGTGAGGGTTTGGATTGGTCTTGTGAGTGCCCAGACTTCACTAACAGGCAAGTTGCGTGCAAGCATATCTACGCGGTCTATTTCTCACTCAATTTCCGTGAGCATGTTACCTCGAAGAATCTCGCGCTTGAAATCACAAGCCCCGATCAAGAACAATGCTCGAACTGTGGTTCGAAGCATATTCAGAAGTGGGGTTGGAAATACCGCAAGGACGGCACCAAAGTTCAGCGGTTCAAGTGCATGTCATGTAGTCACAGATGGAACGCTAAGACTGAGGGGTTTGAACACATGAGGGCGAATCCTCACGCGATCACCGTTGCGCTTGATCTGTACTTCAAGGGTGTGTCGCTCCGCAAGATCGTTGACCATTTGAACCAGTTCGAGCGTGTCAATGTGAGCCATGTTGCCGTGTTGAAGTGGATTCAGAAGTATGTCGCCGTCATGCGTGACTATGTGGATGCTATGCGGCCTGAACTATCAAGAGTCTTTCACGCTGACGAAACGAAAGTAAACATTCGCGGTCAATGGGTCTGGCTCTGGCACCTAATGGATGGCGACACAAGGTTCCTGCTTGCGAACCATGTCTCTAAGAGCCGAAACGTCTCAGACGCGAGAGAGGCTTTCCGAGACGCGAAAGCCGTTGCCAAAGTTGAGCCAAGAGTCCTCTTGACGGACGGTCTAGGTTCGTATGCGCCAGCCGCACAACGGGAGTTTCCCGACGCGGTGCATGTTGCGGGAGTGGGCTTGCAGGGTCGCCTGAACAATAACCGCATGGAACGCTACCAAGGAACTCTAAAGGAGCGCACGAAAGTCATGCGAGCACTCAAGAACAGCGACACCATGATCTTGGACGGTCAACGAATCTATTACAACCACATACGCCCACACCAAGGCTTGAACGGGAAAACCCCGGCCGAAGCTGCAGGACTTGAGACTCACTCCAGTCCAAACAAATGGCTACACTTAATCAACCAAGCCGCACGACAATCGAAGTAGATGTTGTTTATTTGATTGGTAGATCGTTGTTTCTAGTCAGTTCCTTCATTTGAGCGAGTTGACCGTCTATGGCCTCCTTCCTAACCCAAGGCTTCTCTTTCAAAGAGAGCAAGTGTGCTTGATACTCGCCCATGACAACCTGCAAGAGGTTGATTATGGAACCGCTAGGGATTTCTTTTCTCTGTTCAATCTTCCCTTTGAGGTCAATAAGTAGGCTGTACTCCCTGTCAGAGATGATTGATTCGTTCCTCTTGTCTTTGTATACTTCCTCTGCTCCATACCACTTGACCGCTGAGAGAAAGAGCTTGTTATACTGCTCGACCTGCTCTCTCGACAGAGCCAAAATGTCCACAATAGAGAATAGCCAAAGACCTGCTTCTTGAGTCTTTGCCTCACATAATCTCTCTGCTTGCATCGTAGTTCGCCTCCTAACAGTCAAGAGAGAAACGAAACTGAATCTAGCGACGTTCTTCACGGCGTCGGTCGGGAAGCGTTCGTCGTCTGAAGATGTATTCCATCCATCTCAGTCGGTCTTGAACTTCTCTCTCCACTCTCGCATGGATTTGTTCTTCGTTTCCGCCTATGTTATCAGCTATTTGTCCAACGAGCAAGTAGATATGAGCTAGAAGCCCGACAACACCAATGAATGCGAATCTCCTAACAGTGTCCATCGTCTCGCCGGGGTAAGGAGTACCAGTGACCACGAAGAAAATCGAGTTAAGGATTTCTCCAAAGAGAAGTGAGATGACGGCTATCGCAAACAGTCCCACCACGAAGGCGAGCCGAGCGACATCCCCTCGTCTCCTAGCGTACAAAGCGAATATCGCTATTGCGACAAGAACTACCGTCATATCAATGGTTAGAAGCGACGGAAAACTCGCTAGATCAATAATCATACATGACGATAGCGTATGTTTACCTTTAGAGCTTTACGACGTGAGTCGGCCGTTTTGATATTAGGGTTCTTTTCACTACTTCATATGCCGCTAGGCCAACCAATGCGCCGACGACTGATCCAATTATCCCGCCTAGGAGCCCACCAAAGACAGCCCCACCTAACGTACCGAATACCAGACTAGTGAAACTGTCAAACATCCCACGATCACCTGTACCCGTATGGACCGTATAATCACTTATATGTTAATCGGACAGTGTTGTGCCAAGAATCGTCCATCGATGTACTCGATGTAAGCGCTTTTGCCCCCTTGACATCCAAGGCGGAAAACGGAGAGTAAAGGATGTGTGTGCACATCCGCATATTGCTCAGCCTAAGAAGTCGTTGAATCTAGATTATTCCGTGTTTCTTGCCTTTGAGTAGACTGACCCCGAACGTGATTATGATTAACCCCAAGACAACAAGCAGTGCTCCACCGGCGAACTGACGGTCATTTATCGAGGCGGGTCCGATAAGGGTTGGGATGTCCACGAGTCCCAACTTACTGAACGGTGGTATGCCCGCTGAGAATCCTACGGCAAACACACCCCACAAGATGACCGCGAATCCGACGATGAGAAGTAACCAACCGACAACGACAGCGGCATTGGCGGAACTCATCGGACACCCTTGTTTAGTCTTGAGAGTACACGTCCTAAAAGGACTATCGATGAGTCGTCAAGAACGCATGTCCTGCTCCTTTGAGCCAAAAGATTGTGTTCTCATGCCCCTCAGGACACTTGTAGGTTCTATCGACTGCGCCCTCCGCTGACTCCAACCGAGGAATTACGTGTTCATCATCAGGTGGATATGCATCAAAGGGCTTACCACAGCCTTTCTCCTTACAACTGAAGGTTTTCTTCTGAGACAATTCCTCCACGACAAGATACAGTCGATAGTTTCCGCTTAAGTAACCTTCCACTAAGCCCAGAAATGCCCGTTCAGGCACCTCTACTACTTCAGACAGACAATTCACCCCCTCTAGTTACCACCAACAAAACCGTGCCTTGACCCCCCGCTAACTTACCAGAACCGGGCGGCTGAGATGGAATCTGAACACGCAAGGGGACCTCGAGCACATTCTTCTCCGAGCACAAGTCTCGTAAGGTACACACGCAACAATGATGACCTTAGAGGCGAACGATCGATTGTTTTGTGCTTACGGGTGATTTCGTCCGAATATGTAGGGTTATACTCACAGGCCTTTCCTATGTTGTAGTGTCTCGGGGGGGATCTGGGGTAGTTTTGTTTGGCTCTCTCCTCGCGGTTCTGTTCTCTCATCCTCTATGAATCGTATTGATTTCACAGGGGCGCCATGTCCGCGTCACCCGCGAGCGAGGATCCGGAGGTAACCGGCCGCATCAGCGTTATGATCCCTTATCCCGTTTATCGTCGAGTCCTCGCCTACCTAGTCGCGATACAGAGCCCTCTTGAACCCGAGGAATTGATCTCGAGCATCCTGGAAGGCTGGGCTAGGAGGCTCAACATGTGAACGATTACGCCCACGGGGCCCTGGAGGCGCTGGCTTGGACGCTCACTCTTCTGGAGGAGACGGAGGATCTGGGTCGCATAAGACGACAGCTCGAGGGCGCGAGGGACGACTTGCTCGCGGGTGAACTCGCCCTCCGAGGCTGGATCCGAAAGAACAGGAGCCAAGTCTCCCTTGAGACATGGACGGAAGCCCGGGGCAATATCGCTCCCGTGAACCGGGCCCTTATCAGCGTTCAGGTAACAATCGTCAAGGCTGAACTCCGAGAAATTCTTGACGAACTGGAAATCGTCAAGGCGGAGTACCAACTTGAGATTCTTCGCAAACTGCAGAAACTCATGCCAACAGCGCAGGCGCTCGTCGAGGAAACCCGCGACAAGGAACTCGGAGAAGTCCTCACAGCCGTAGCAGCGAAAGTAACATTGCAGGCAAACTAAGAAATCACATCCGACGGTTTACCCATATCTCAAACATTGCTTAAGCTGAGCGGGGGAAATTTCAAACAGCTATCCAATCGCGTGCTATTAATTCGGCTTGCTCTAACACGGTTTGCGTTGCCTTCTCTTGTTTGTCTGGGGGATAACCGTATTTCCTCAAAATCTTCTTAACCTTCAGGCGAATTTCGGCCTGTACGCTGTCTCTCTGTGTCCAGTCTATTGTGACACTATTCCTTATCACTTGGGTCAGTTCTAAGGCAATTTTTCTCAGGGTCTCATTTCCCAAGACCTGAACGGCGCTGTCATTTACTCCTAACGCATCATAGAATGCCAGTTCATCCTCCGTCATGTCTTGCTGCTTTCCTCTGTTTTTCTCTTCCCTTACTCTTCTAGCAAGTTCTATCAGCTCTTCGATGACTTGAGCGGCTTCAACGCTTCTGTTGGTGTACCTCTTGATTGTCTTATCCAACATCTCCATGAAGGATCTTCCCTGCACGATGTTTTTCTTGGAGATGAATCTGATCTCATCGTTCAGCAGTTTCTTGAGAGCTTCGAACGCCAGATTCTTCTGAGGAATCTCCTTCACTTCAGCAAGAAAACCCTCCGACAAAATGGATAGCTCGGGCTTCTGTATCCCCGCAGCTTCAAAGATGTCTATGATTCTGTCCGATATCACCGCTTTCGACAGAATCTGCTTGATTGCAGCATCAAACTTCTCCTCGCTCTCCCCTTTCGTTTCCGTAGTCTTTGTTATTGCGGACTTTATTGCTTGGAACAGGCCCACCTCTTCCTTGACCTTCATTGCTTTGTCGTTTGGCACAGCTAAAGAGAATGCCTTTAACAGCCCAGTGACTTCTCTGGCAAATCTCTCTTTCTTGCCCCGTTCCTTGA
>Ga0315277_10007489_pt1 | contig 14166 bp, 15 predicted proteins | sample YL17G05_15_MG_FD_203695 | JGI IMG/M metagenome (GOLD analysis project Ga0315277, IMG submission 203695) | Sediment microbial communities from Yellowstone Lake, YNP, Wyoming, USA - YL17G05_15 | ecosystem: Environmental > Aquatic > Freshwater > Lake > Sediment | place: USA: Wyoming | collected... | reverse complement strand
TCGTTCTCAATGTCGTACTGGTCTTGGTATTGACTTTCATCGGGCTGTATGCTGGCTCAATGCTCAGGAAGCCAAAAAAGAGTTAGGAACAGCAAAAACATATCATGCCGCCACTTTCTTTTCTTGTTTTGTTCTACAGTTTCGACATATTGTTTTTGAGCGTCTTGTTCCTCGTGGCATATCGGAGACATCTAAAATGTCGAGTCAAAAGTGACATTTCGGGAGATGTGTCTCCGCTAATTTCCATTGAGCTAGGCTCGCTATTCTTGGAACCCATGTTTCCCGTTCATGTCTCAGAAACTTTGCAAGCAAATAAGCTTCTTCATTAATCATCGTGTCAGGCGTCTGCCTAGTGCCCTGTCTTATTCTAGGAACTTCAACCATCCTGTCAAAAAGCAAATTCAAATCCTCAGCTAACCCATCAGTCTCAAACTCGCATCGATGGATCCTCTTTCCCATCCTCAGATGCATCATAAAATCTGTGACAAACACGAAATCTTTCTTCCGAAGCTTCTGACAGCGTTCAATCAGAAAATCATCTATCAGGTAGCGGTAAAGTTCTTGAAAATCACACGCTAAACTAGGCTTGCCATGCTGAATAGAATGAAGAAACCCTAGGTAAGGCTCAAGCTTAGCCTTCAACAATGCCTTATGAACTCTACACTTCAAAACGTAATAGGCAAAATTGAAAACATTGTTTACTCCATCATACGCCTTATAGCCTAGCGCGCGCTCATGTGGATACTTAATGCGCGTTCTATGAATATATAAATACATAATCGCTATGCGTTCGTCGTCGTAGTTCGTCGTTCGTAACAAAAATATCATGGGGGGTAAAGTTTTATCACCAGACCCGAAAAAGAAAACACGTGTAACCACGTCATGGTGGAGGCGGCGGTTGTCCTTCTGCTGGTGGTGGCGGTGGTGGTTGCTTTCTCAAGCGAACTATAGAGAAAGCGGAGATCAGCACCGCTAGAAGGATCATCACGATAACGACTATTGGCAGAGGATCAAAGCCTCCTCCTACTCCAACGCCCCCCTGGGTACTAATGATCGATGGCGCTTGGCTGCCCGTCCCTGCAGACGTCAGTGTAATGGTAACTGTAACTGAAATGGGCTGACCCAAGAGTAATACTGCAATGTCGAAATCGAACGTGTCGTCGTAAGGGACAGTCCACTGTCCTTGAAATCCCTGAGTTTGGAAGACCTTATCAAGGAGGTTTTGTGAACTGCTGTCATATATATCGAGGTCTACTGAGCCTTGTCCCGAAACATTGAGCGTAATTCTTATCTTGTCGCCGCTCTTAAGTTCGATTTTGTAAACTCGGAGGGCACTATTGTTCTGGGGGTCGCTGCTGTCGAGTGTGAATTGTTCGTTAAGGAATGTTGTTTCACAACGAACGAGGACCGGCATTGCTGCCAGAAAAAGCAACGCGATCGCTGGGAAGGCTACCCCTTTCATAATTCAGTCTGCGTTTTTTTCTGTATTTATGATTTGCGATTTATCTACCCAAAATGGCATTCATAACCCTCCTTTTGGTGCGACCAATCGATCGAGGAGCGCGCGCTATTGTGTGTGTCTGTTTGTGTGCGTGTGTGTAGAGAGAGAGTGAGAGAGTAGTAGAGTAAGCGTAAGAATGAGAGAGAGATAAAACTTTGCCTCAACCAACTTTTACGTGCCAGCTCGCGTTCGCGCTATGTTTAAATCTGCGTGTACTGAGTCGTTACGGAAGACTTGGAGGGGGCTGGTTGCTGAAGGTTAGGCGCTTCGTTCTGGGGATGGACGAGGCGGATTGGCTTAAGGTGTGGAATGCGGTTTTCGGCGTGCGTTGGGACCTCGCGCCTATGACGGTAGAGGAGATGAGGCTGATGGAGAAGTCGCCTGATTTTGATTCTGGAGGAAGATTCGTCGCTGAGGTGGATGGCCAGCCTGTGGGAATTGTTCATGCTTACGTCGACAAACTCAGGGAGGAGAAAAAGGGTTTCGTGAGGAATTTTGGAGTTGTTCCTGAGTTTCGAGGTCAAGGGAAGCTGAAGAATCGTGGGATGAAGGTTGCTCAAAGTTCAGCCGATAGTGACCAAGAGGACATCCTTCGCTTATGGGAGAGCTTGGGGTTCAAGCTGGTCCGCAGGTTCAGCTTGATGACTAGAGACATTGTTGGGCTTCAATCTGACATCGAGAAAAACATGGAAGTCGTGTTGAAACCCCTCCGAAGAGATGCGGATGAGGATTTGGAGATGCTTAATCGGCTTGACAACGAGTGCTTCAAGGAACACTTCAACTGGCGACGTAGCCCTCTTGAGCGGACGGTTTATTTGTTGCGAGAAGACCCATTTTTCAAAGTGCAAGAATGGTTCTTCGCCATCTTGAACGGGAAGCACGTTGGCTACATCGGCATAGGTATAGATGAGTCATACAACGCAGAAAAAAACGCCAAATGTGGCTGGGTCTTGGACATCGGTGTACTGAAGTCTTACAGAAATACGGGGATTGGAACCAAGCTGATGTTGCATGGCATGAACCTGTTGAAGGCTAAGGGCATGACCGTAGCGATGTTGGGAGTGGACGACTGGAACGTGACGAAAGCCATGCGGTTGTACGAGAAGGTTGGCTTCAAAGTCGCTAGGAAGGAAGTAGCTTACGAAAAAAACATAGAATAATCCGTCCTTCTCAATCTACTATCCCAATCTCAGGTTTCGACAAATATGTGCGCTAGAACTTGGGGTTTGGTTTGGATAAAACTTTACCCCCACCCAACGCAATCTTATATTTGTTGAATCGTAACTGTAGTGATGAGGTCTACTGAATGGGAATCATTCAAAAGAAATGTTCAATTTGCGGAAAAGTCTTTACGACATTAGATAACAAAAACAAATATTGCAGTGCCCAATGCGCTGGAAAAGCCAAAAAGAAAAAATAAAGACGTCTCAAAAAAGATACAGCCATCCTATGATGGATTTTTGAAAAGGAATTGACGCGACCGTATACTCGATTCCTACTGCCCTTATACCCCTAATACTGCTCTTACTTCCTACTGTAGCCCGAATCACGTATACTCCCTGTCCGAAGCCCGTTTTTTCGTACCAAGGAGCAAGTCGTTGGTTGGTTGGATAAAACTTTACCCCCAAAACCCCAAAAACCAAACTGAAATCCCACCGAGTTGCCGTCGTCTAAGTTGGGAAATAGGAGACAGCAGGTTCAAATATCGATTCTTCCAGAGAGGACGAGTGTCAAGTTGATTTGAATGGTACCTGCTTACAGGAAATATCTAAAGAATCAAGAGTTACCAGGTATGGCTGAAACTGAGACTGACCAGATGAAAGGATTGCCACTTCCTCCAATTCAGAAGCCTTATTCGAAAGATGCAGAACTCGTTGACCTGGTCAATCCAGAGCAGTTCAGCCTTGGTAACGTGCCTCTGATAGAGGCAATTAGAAACAGGCGAAGTCGCCGCAACTTCACACATGAATCGCTTACTCTTGAAGAGCTCTCATTTCTACTGTGGGTCACTCAGGGTGTAGAAAAGCTCATACACAACGGATTGGTCACAATTCGCACTGTTCCTTCCGGAGGCGCTATGCATCCTTTTGAAACATACTTGCTCATCAACAGAGTGGAAGGAGTAAGCCCTGGCCTATACCGATATCTGGCATTGAATCACAAGTTGCTCAAGCTGTACTCTGAAGGAGCTGACCTGCCTTCGAGAATTAATGAAGCATCTAATGGTCAGAACTTCATTGGGGAAAGCGCAGTCGTTTTCGTATGGACTGTAAGACCTTATCGGACTGAATATCGATATGGGGAAGATTCACTCAAAGATATTTTGATCAGTGTTGGACACATTTGCCAGAACCTATACCTTGCCTGTGAATCAATTGGAGCAGGCACATGTGCGATAGTCGCCTACAATCAGAAATTACTGGATAGTCTTGTCGGCGTTGACGGGGAAGATGAAATAGCCTTGTATTTAGCTCCAGTTGGAAGAGTCAAATAGCGTGAGCTAAACTTTCTGCAAAGTGATGACGTTACACTCAAACTCAAATCACTTATATAACTTCAAAGAACATAAAAAATGAGAGGTGATAGATTGACCGTCTTTTTAGTAGAAACATACGTCATAAAACCAGACAAACAAGCAGAATTCGTCGCATATAAAGAAAAATGGAAGAAATATTTCAGATACAAAGAAGGGCACTTGGAACGGTTCAAAGAAGTGAAATCCCACAGAACATACAGTCAAATGCTTGGCGGCAACTGGGGCGGATACGTGGAAATGTGGGAGTTTGAGAACCTAGCGGCCTGTGAGAAGTTCTTCAACAAAATAATGAAATCAGACTACATGACGAAGCTCAATCCTCAATTTGCGAGTCTTGTAGTGCCCGCCGCATACTCGATGAATGTTTGGAGTTCCGTCATGTAAACAAGACACTAACCCCATCATTTTCTTCTTTCTCTTTCACATTGACTCTTTGCCTCCTCCTGCCCCACAGAAAAATCCCAAGACTTACACCGTCCGAAGGTCTCCCAGCATAGACAGAACAAGGCATCGCCCTAGGCGCGCCGAATATTTCTAATCCTCTAACACTTATGGTACTGCAAATCGCTGCCATCGAGTGGCGCCAGAGGTGAGTCTCTTCCACGCAACAGAAACAGAAATCTGTTGCAAGAAAACCCTCACCATAATCAAATCGAAGAGTTCAAGCCTACCTACCTAGGGGGGAGGGGGTGTTTTGGTTGAAATTACGCCAAAAAAGGCTGCTGTTACGGCCGAGTCTCAAACCCCTTCAACAATTGATCAATGTCATTCCCTACGTCTTTGCCCTTGTAGCCGCCTTCTAAAACAAAGAAAGTGTGCTTCTTCAGAGCCCCGATCTGCTGTCCAATCATATTGTAAGCGTGCGCCGACAACCCCAGAGACGCTAAATCCCCTGCATGCGTGTCAAGACCCGCCGACACCGCCACAACCGCATACCTTATCATGTCAATCTTGCCCAGAGCCTTTCCCAGCGCCTCCAAATACACAGCGTCTCCACAATCAGGCGGCAGCGGATAGTTTATGCAGTTCAAATCGGAACGAATCCCCGTCCCAGGAAAGTTAGGATGACGATGCAAAGAAAGATAAGTGACCTTCTCATCGCCGTAGAAAATTTCCTGCGTCCCATTCCCATGATGCCCATCAATATCCAAAATCAAAGTCGGTTTACCAAGATGTCTAACGGCCACGGCAATGTTGTTCATGTAGCAGAACCCCCGTGTAGCCGCACCCAAAGCTCTTCCACTAATCCCAACATGATGCCCCGGAGGACGCATGATACTAAAACCCTTCACATCAGCCGCGAGAATCGCTCCACCAGCGGAAAGCCTCGCAAACTCGAAAATATTATCATACGCCGGCGTGTCAGCATCATCAACCATTCCCTTCTTCACCATCCAAACATACTCATGATCATGCACACTGCACAGATCCTCCTCCGAGGCCGGCTGAGGAACCAGAAAACTGTAACCTCGCTCCTTCAAAATGTCATGAGCCTTTCGAACCCTCTCAGGTCCCTCTACATGCCACGAACCGTATCCCAAACATTTTTCCGAGAAAATAATCTTCGTCTTCATAACCCAACTGCTTCCAGCAACCAACTTATCTGTCGGTTCTCAACTTAAAATATTACTTCCTCATAAAACCTTAGAGAACCGCGGAGAAAAGACCAAAGGTGAAGATCACCGAAAACCCATTCGCCACCTTCAGAAAAGAATGCGAAGCCAGCTTAGCTTCAGCATTAAAAAAGGTTCTCCCAGAAATCCAAATCACCGACCTAGCAATGGAGAAGCCTGCAAACCCAGACTTCGGCCAACTAGCGTCATCCCTCTGTTTTGAACTTGCCAAGAAAGTCCAGCAGAAACCTCTCGTCCTCGCAGAAAACCTTGTCAAATCCATAGACACGTCAAAATCCACACTGCTCGAAAAAGTCTCATCAGCCGGCGGAGGCTACATCAACTTCCAAATCAACTTCACCAAACTATCGACACTAACTCTCGAATCAGTCACGAAACTCGACGCAGAATACGGGTTTGTCAAAACCGAAAACCCATTAAAAATCATCGTCGAGCACACCAGCGCCAACCCCCTTCATCCCATAACGATCGCAACCGCCCGAAACCCGGTCCTCGGCGACACCCTTGCCCGTCTCCTCAAATCCCGCGGACACACAGTTTACCGCCACTTCTACATCGACGACGTCGGCCGTCAAACCTCAGTCATGGCCTACGGCTACCAAAAACTCGGCAGACCCAAACCAGATGAGAAACCCGACCAGTTCATCGGCAAAATCTACACCATGACCAGCTGCTTCGTCGAAATCAACCGACTCAAAAAAGAACTGGAACGAACAAAAACCGTCAACGCCGAAGACGAGTTCAAAGAATTAACCCGCCAACTAGACGATTGGGTAGCCGTCGCAGCAGAACTGAAACAGAAATACCCACAGCTCTTCGAAGAACTATTGACAAAAATCGGCGCAGATGAAAACCCCGAAACCACAATCAAAATCATCAACCAAGCCTACGAAGCAGGAGACAAAAAAGCCAAACACCTCGTCAGAACAGTCAGCGAAATGTGCCTAGAAGGCTTCAAAGAAACACTCGCAAAAATCGACGTAACACTCGATTCTTGGGATTGGGAAGGCGACCTATCTTGGAGCGGACGCGTCGAAGAAGTCCTTAAGAAACTGAAAAACTCCCGATATACACACACTGAAGCCGGCGTACTCGAGTTCGACGCTGAAAGAGTCGTAAGAGAACTTGACCTCTGGACGCGGTTGAGTCTGAAACCAGAACACGAAATTCCGTCTTTAACACTTGTTCGTGCTGATGGAACCACACTTTACACGACAAGAGACGTTGCCTACACGCTCTTGAAATTCGAAAAAGCCGACAAAGTCATCAACGTCATAGGCATGGACCAAAGCCTAGCCCAACTACAACTGCGCATAGCCTTGCACGCCTTGGGCTACGGCAAATACGCCGACAACCTAGTGCACTTCGCCTACAACCTCGTCAATTTCCCAGGATTCAAAATGTCCAGCAGACGCGGAAGATACATCACCCTCGACAGCGTCCTGGACGAAGCAGTAAAACGAGCCTACGAAGAAGTTTCGAAGCGCTCCCCACAGCTGCCGGAAGAGGAAAAACAGAAAATCGCAACCTTCGTCGGCATAGGCGCAGTGCGCTACGCACTCGTTGAAATTGACACTTCGAAAACCGTAATATTCACCTGGGACCGCGTACTCAACTTCGAAAAGAACAGCGCCCCCTACATACAATACACCCACGCACGAGCCTGCAGCATCCTGCGCAAAGCAGCCAAAAAACCAACAAAACCCAACTACAAACTGTTGAAAGAAAAACTCGAACACGAAATAATATTAACCCTCGCCAGCTTCCCAGACACCTTCATCGAAGCAACCGAATACCTCAAACCCAACCTCATCGCCGACTCAGCAAACAGCCTGGCCGACAAATTCAACACCTTCTACAACGCATTCCGCGTCATCGGAGCCGAACCCAAAGGACTCAGTGAAGCAAGACTCGCATTAACCGAATCCGTCACAATCGTCCTTCGAAACGCGTTGAACCAGATAGGAATCTTGGCCCCAGAGAAAATGTAAGTCCAAGCCAGCACTTGCGGCCTCGATTTTACCTGTATCGTAGGCTTAGCGCGCGTATATTTCCAAGGATAAACAATGAATGATTCGTAGAATCTTTTCACATGCTGTCAACAGTTTTTAACCGCAAGGCTTTCCGTAAACAAAGCGCTATTTCCAGAGAAAGAGCATCCAGACTCCCATTCCGATCATTATCACCCCCGCTATCAGGTGCAAAAGCCCCAATCTCCGATGTCTCCAATGAGCAGCCTTTGCTGTTGAAGTCAAGCCAAAACAAATAGCCAGAACAATCCCAAGCATAGGCAAAATGAAGATGAAGTTGTACAACAAAAGCAGCACGGCCGCCCAAAATCTAGTTGTCGCATAAGACAACAGACCTAAAACAACTATGTACGGACCCGATGTACAAGGCAACAAAAAAAGACTGACGAGAATTCCCGAAAACACCGCGCCCCGAACAGATGTCACATTATCTAACAGTCTTTGCATTCTGGGTCTCCAAGAGTTCGGAACACTTGACCAAACGCCCTTAGCATCTTCCCAAAAGTAGTCTTTCACATTCAGCACGCCTATGATCAAGGCAAAAATCCCAATGGCTTTATAGAAATAATAGGCTAACCCAGAAGCCATGCGAATGGAGAAAATGCCGAATCCCATCAGCAGATACATCACAAAGACAGTGAATACGAAGGCCAAACCAATCTTCAAGGCTTTCTTTCTTTCTCCAGAGGCGAGTATTCCACTTAACAGAATCACGAGCACGGCAAACTCGCATGGATTGATGGAATCCACTGCCGCCGCAGCAATCACGGCTAGGACAGTAGGAAGCTCCAGTGGAGGTTCTGTGCTGCCCGACAACAGTTCCGGAGAACCAGGCAAATTGCTAACCTCCAGATCTTCAGAGGCTACGGAGGAACCGTTCAGAAGAGGAAATCTGTTTCCGCCAGCAGCCAAGTATTCGTCAATTCTGTCTTTCAGCCTGACGACAGTAAGTGTTAGTTCGTTCAAAGAGTCGTTCAGGCCAAAGATCACAAGAGGAACACCAACCGAGCAGTTGTAGACTGTGCAATAGTGTGTCAAGATATCATTGTGCCCAGATACGAGGAGGTCATATTTCACGACTACAAAACGACCGAAGTATTCCTCCAGAAGAGAAGAGACTATCAAATCGGCCTCTGCACATGAAATGCAACCAGGATTAGTGAAATAGGCAACACATACCGCGGATTCTTCAACAGCGAAAACGCCTATGTTCAAAAACGAAGTGAGAAAAAGCAAAGCAGAGCAAAGCAGAATAATATTCTTCTTCTGAATCACACAGACCCCGACCGTGTAAGTAGATTTGGAACAACGGGAACTTATAATCTTGATTCTCACTTGTTTCCACGATGATAGATCTGCCAACCCGCCCTCTACTGCTGACTCTCCTCTTCTTGAGATATTGCATCTTCAAGTTCTCTCTCTTCGAAGCTTGCGGAAAGCTTGATCTTCCCGTTAATGACGATTCCCATATCTTGAACTCCGTACATGGAAGCTTCTGATGATTTGTTCGACTTCATTTGGACTTGTGTCACGTCTCTGAATCTTGATGTTACGCGCCCGATTTTTTCCATGAAGGGTGCAAAGTTACAGACACACGAACCTAGTGGGACGAAAACCTCGATTTTCACCTTGCCTTTCCTCAATACTTACCATCCTCCAAGTGCATAGACAATAATCGCAATGCCAGCTGCGACAAAAACTATTCCAAAGATCCTCGTCACCCATTTCCCGACGCCAGCTATTTTATCGCTCGCCGCCCTGCGTGCGGTTGCCAACAATGCACTCAGGAAAACCACTGGCAAAGCATGACCTATACCGAACACAAAGAGCAAAAAGCCGCCGTGAAATGCTGTTGGCGCAGTAAACATTGTCAATAGTACAGCGGGCAAGACTATTGAGAGCGTGCAAGGGCCCAGTGCGACGGAGATTATTAATCCAAATAGAAAAGAGCCTATTGCATAGTTATATTTGGAAAACCGCGTCAAGGAACTTAGTTTTGCCGCGTTCAATCGTTCATTGAAAGAACTGCCAATGCCGGTCCTCAAGCCAAGCTTTTCAAAGATGCCGATATTGTTGATTCCAAAGACAATGAGAAGGATGCCTGATATGCCATAGAAAATCCTTGAACTGATTAGTGTAATAGGAATGAGAGCACAGATTGCGTAGCCTAAGACGAAGAAGACCAGGCTCATGGCCAGTGCAAAGCAACAACCAATCACCAATCCTTTTTGTATGCTCTTGCTTACGCCTACTGAATAGGTCAGATATACCGTGATAAGGGAGATTGAGCAAGGTGAAAGGAATGTTGCTATCCCCAAGAAGAACAGGCTCAAAGATTCCTGAAGCATTTCAGCAGACCTACAGAAGTTGATTTATTCGTGAAGACAACGTTTCAAACGATGTTTCTTCGGTATATACTTTAGCTATCTCAAAATTCCTGTCGATCAGAACAATCGCCCCATCTGCAATTGAATATGAGCTGTAAGCATTGACTATGTCCGCTTTTCCATCATCATAGTCATTTCCCAGTGTCCAAGTTACTGCATAGTCCGAACGGATTTTTTCCAGGCAGCTTACGGCGCAGGTCGTGGCTGCAACCGTTACAACGACTACTGGTTTCTGGCCACAATAGGTGGAGCACACACTCTTCAAAGTCCTTAGTTGGTTTTCATTTGTTTGGACAATTCCTCCACCACAGCTGACCGCCATGAAATGAATTGCAATGACTTTCCCAGCCTGCTGACTAAGAGAAAAGGGAGCACCATTTATATCAGTCAGGGAGAAGTTTGGCGCTGATCCTATAAGAGGATTGTTTGTAGTTCCGTCATTTGATGAAGGAGGTTTGCTGCTGGACTGCCACGCTACGTAGGCCACAAATATCAATCCAATCAGGCAGATTCCGAAAACTATTTTGCCTTTTGGATATTTTCGCGGCTTCTTCTGGGCTTCTCTTGCCCTTTGTGTCTCGTACGCCTCCTGAGCCCTCTGTCGTTCGCGTTGTTTCTCCCTCCAGTTCTTCTTCTTTTGTTCTTCTTTCTTGGGCAAGTTTCTCACGTAATGATTGCGATCGGGGAATATCATGAGAAAGAAAGCGATAGCAATATTTTAATATTGCTATTAATCTCTACATTTCAACGCGTGTGGTTGAATAGACGAAGTTTCTACATAAAAGAAGGCTCGAACATGGAAAAAGTCAAGATAAGACTGGAAATCTACGAGGACGACCCGTTTGGAAGCACTTGCTGCGGCCCTGGTCCCCGAGTGACTTCTCCTGCAGCAGTGGAAAAGCTGCGGAGAATGTTGGAAGAACGGAGCGAAATAGTAAAGAAACTTTCAGAAGAATACAAAAACAACGTCACCATAAAAAGAGATACACTGAACCAGAAACGATCGGACTACCCAGAGTACGTAATGAAGTTGATGTTAGACAGCAAACCAGTACCCTACATATTCATCGATGAAGAGCCCGTCATAGTCGGCAAATTTCCATCCCACGAGGAATTCACAACGCTGCTGAAAGCGCATCTGAGAAATGAGCAAAAAGCAAGACCAATAGGCAAGACTTGATGGACAGAATAATCAGAGTCAAAAGCTGGCAAGAATTCAAACGCTTAGCCATCAATCTCAAACCTAAGTCCGTGGTTTACAACATAGAACAGAACGGTCTTTCTCCGGAAAGAGAGTTGACCTGTTTGAGGTTGATTATGCCGACTCAAGAAGTGTACTGCGTTTTTCTTGACTTCCCAAGAGAGGACAAACTGCGGGAAACAGGCATTCCGATACGAAAAGACCGAAAAGGCAACAGATGCATAGAAGACAAACAGACAATAGATTTCCTCAAAATCCAACTAGAAAGAAGGGAATTGGCCGTGTGTTCATATTGGACGATCTGAGCGCGCGCTTTGGTTTTCTCCGTTTGTTGTGTATCTAATAATCGGAGATTTAGTCCAGTTCTTTAGTGTTTTGTTGCGGACACCTTTATACTTACTATGCTTTTTTCGATCTTCTTGATCTTTTCGGCAGATATGCCCAAGGTCTTGATAAAATCTTGAGTAGTGTCGCTCGTTATGAAATCTACGGGGAAGTTTGTTTCGTTTATTACCTTTACTTCTTTGAAGCCTGCTTCCTTTATGAAATTGAGGTATTTTTCTTTCAGTTCTGCGCCAGAAACGCAACTTGTGTATGCTTGGACATTTTCTTTCAGTTCTTTTGGCAGCTCATCGAGCAATACTATATCTGAAACCATTAATCGACCGTTGGGAGCTAGAACTCTATAGGCTTCTTCGAAGACTTGTCTCTTGTTTGGAGAGAGGTTGATTACGCAGTTTGAGATTATGACGTTTACTGATTTGTCTGCGACTGGAAGGTTCTCAATTTCCCCCAGTCTAAACTCAACGTTTGTGTATTTGCCCTTCCTTGCGTTTGTCCTTCCCTTATCTAGCATTTCGGGGGTCATGTCTACCCCGATTACTTTGCCTTTCTTGCCTACTTTCTTGGCAGCCAGGAAACAATCAAAGCCTGCGCCTGAGCCTAAATCGAGAACTGTTTCACCCTCTTTCAACGATGCCAAAGCGATGGGATTGCCGCATCCAAGACCCAGATTTGCTCCTTCTGGAACAGAACTCAATTCCTCTTCGCTGTAGCCTATCTTTCTGCTTATGTCTCCACTGGTTACTGGTGTGCAACCGCAAGAAGAGTCAGAGGAGGCACAACAAGAACTACTGTTCTTTGCTACGTTGCCGTAGCGTTTTCTAACAATTTTCTTGACCTTTTCTTCTTTCATGAAATTACCTCTCCTTTTCCATTACTCCGTCCGCGTGCATTCCTCGGGAAGTATTTTCTAGTGCGTAATCCTAGCTTGACAAGCGAAAGCATCAAGGGCACTTCCAGAAGAGGCCCAATCACCGTGGCTAGCGCGGCTCCCGATCCGATGCCATAGAGAGTAACCGCTACTGCTATTGCCACTTCGAAATGGCTGCTGCTGCCAATCAAAGTAGTGTCTATGGCTGATTCGTACTTCCACCTCAGAAAATAGCCGAGCGGATAAGTCCATGAAATCATTATGGCATAGTGCAAAAGGTTAGGAAGGGCAAGATAACCCACCAGAAGCGGGTTTTCAAGGATCCTTTGACCTGCAAATGAGAACAAAACAACCAACGTCACCAAGAGCGCAACGATGGAAATCTTGCCCACGGCAGGGTTGTAGATGTCTTTAAACCATTCTTCGCCTTTCTTGCGAATTACGACCCTGCGTGAGATGGCGCCTGAAGCGACGGGAAGGGCAATAAAGACTAGTACGCTAACTGCTATCAGGTCCCAAGGCACCGGAATGCTGCTCACGCCCAAGTAGAGCGCGGCAAGAGGTGCATAGAGCACAAGCATGAGCAAAGCATTGACTGCTGTGTTAATGAGACCTTGAGCCATGTCCCCCTTCGCGAGGAACATCCACCACATCACCATTGCAGTGCAAGGAGACAGGCCCAGAAGAATTAACCCAGCAATATACTGAGGATTACCCGCTAAGAAAGTATTAGCCAGAAACGTCATCAGCACGGGAGCAATCACCCAATTGGCGATTATCGTGACAATAAGAGGTTTGGGGTTTTTTGCTGCCTTCTTGACATCGCTGAACTGTATTCCAACCACTGTGGGATACATCATGAAGAACAGCAGTATTCCTATTGGAATCGACAGCTGTGCAAACTTGAGGGACTCCATGAACTGCCCAAACTCAGGTAGGAACCTCCCGACTAGCAAGCCAGCAACTATGCAGATAGCTATCCACAGTGTCAGATATTTTTCCCATAGACCGAGGGACAATTCCTTTTTTGTGTGCTCCTCTGAAGTTACTATGTTCCCATCTCCTAAGCTATTTGTTCAATGATGCGTTTGGTAAGAGCATCGACTAGATCTGAGCCCACAGCATCAATTATCTCGAATATTCTGGGATCCGCAATTGAATAAAGTCGCCGGTTGCCTTCTTTTCTGTACTTTAAGAGTCCACAATCTTTGAGAATCTTGAGATGTCTAGAAACCACGGGTTGTATCAAATCCAGATGAGGGACTAGTTCGCAGACACATTTCTCCCCTTCACGTAAGAACTCAATTATTTCAAGTCTCATTGGATCGGACAAAGCGTTGAAAATCTTTGCTTTGAACCTGAGCTGGCTGCTCTTCTTTGAATGCATGAACATCGTTACGTCAATAGCAATATTTAAATATTGTCATCCCACATTTCAACATAAACGTTGCTGGTGTCCGAATTGGAAAAAACAGAAAACAAGAAAATTGGGTTCATCTTCTGTGTCTGCACTGGAAAATGTCCGGGCTTTTCGAAAATGGACATGTGGGATTTCATAAACATCATAAGGGCCGAGTATCCTGTCGAATACGCGTTCATACATCCGATGCTATGTGATGAAGATGGCGAACGATTCCTCGCCGAATTTCTTAAGAAAGATCGGA
>Ga0315277_10007488_pt1 | contig 14167 bp, 12 predicted proteins | sample YL17G05_15_MG_FD_203695 | JGI IMG/M metagenome (GOLD analysis project Ga0315277, IMG submission 203695) | Sediment microbial communities from Yellowstone Lake, YNP, Wyoming, USA - YL17G05_15 | ecosystem: Environmental > Aquatic > Freshwater > Lake > Sediment | place: USA: Wyoming | collected... | reverse complement strand
GCCCGACAGTTCGGCCAAGGCGCTTTGGGCGTAGAAATGCAACGACTTGCGTCAAGAAACCCCCCTCCGACCCAGGGTCAAATATGACAAAACTCTCGCCCTCAGACGGCCAACTGGCAAAGTTGGGCTAGGGAACGGCAGGGTTCTCGTACCAGAAGACCCCCAGGCCCACGCGCCGGCCGGCGACCGGTTCGCTCTCTTCGCAGGCCAGCACGTCGAGATCCCCGTCGCCGTCGAGGTCCAGCAGCTCGATAAGGTCGAACTTGATCCCCCGCGGCCCGCTCAGCTCGTGCGGAGTCCAGAGCTTCTCTGCGGGTGAGTTCTTGTAGGACAGCCAGAGCACGCCCGAGCGGCCTCCGCCGGCGTCCTCGCAACTGAAGACGACGTCGGGCCGGCCGTCACGATCGACGTCACCCACGGCGACGCCCTTGCCGGTGCCGGTGTTTTCGGGCAGCGCGATCGACAGCGGCGTCCAGGCGGGGGGCTGGCCGGGCAGGCGGCGAAACAGCAGCAACGGCTGCGGCCTGGTGGCCACCAGCAGGTCGTCCCGGCCGTCGGCGTCCAGGTCGGCCACGGTCATGAACATGACCTCGTGCTGCCGGCCGCCCACAAAGTGATTCTTCCACGGCTGTGTCTGCGCCGGGCCCGGGCCGGGATTCTCCAACCAGCGGCAGCCGCGCAACGGGCCCTTGCGGTCCGTGGTGACCACGTCCAGGTCGCCGTCGCCGTCGACGTCCATCGTTCGCAGTGACATAATCCAGCCGGCCGGCGAAACGGCGTGCCACTTCCACTGGTCGAGTTGGCGCGGTTCTGCGGGCGCCTCGAACCAGCCGATCTGTGCCTCGGCGCCCTTACCTCCCGCCACAAGATCCACTCCACGGCGGCCGTCGACCTGCATGGGCAGGCAGAACATCCACATCATCCGGTTCTGCGAGGCGGGAATCGGCTGGGTTTCCCAGGCGGTCGGATCGAGGTACTCCTGTTGGTCGCTGGGGTCGGAGAGGGGGACAGTCCCATTTTCGCTCCGCGAAAATCGGGACAGTCCCCGGCTCCGCGAAAATCGGGACAGTCCCCGGCTCCGCGAAAATCGGGACAGTCCCCGGCTCCGCGAAAATCGGGACAGTCCCCGGCTCCGCGAAAATCGGGACAGTCCCCGAGCTGCCGCCTGGGGGGCCCAATGGACGAACATGGTCCGTGTGCGGCCTTCGCAAGAGCTGACCACGTCAATCCGGCCGTCGGCGTCCAGATCGACCAGTACGGCGTCTTCCACGTCGGGCGTCTTGCCGACGGTCACGGCGGGCCAGGGCTTGCCCAGGGCCTGGTATCCCGGATGCAGGTAGACCCGCGTCAGGCCCCCTTCCTCCCAGCCGGTGGTGACGTCCATCAACCCGTCGCCGTTGACGTCGGCCAGGCGGACTCCGTCGGCGCCGCGCGACGACGCATCGATCACGTGCAGCGGCCACGGCCGGCCACGAGAATCGTTCTGGGCGGCAGATAAGAGGCATGCGGTGAGCGGTAGAATGAAGGCGAGAAGCGCGCCGGTGGTCAGGTGGTGGGGGCGTGCCATGCGCGTTTTCTTCGCCGGGCGGTGAATCGACGCAGATTGCCCCAGGACCTCTAACAACTGCCGGAACCCCAGGCACACGTCTGCTGGGGGCTCGCTGAAGCTCGACCCCAGCCACCCCCCGCTACGGCACCCGGTTTGGCCACAGGTTCTCAGAGCTTGCCCGCGTCGACCGCGTGGCCGTCCATGCGGTCGCCCAGGGCATTAAATACGTTGCGATCGATGTTGTAGTTGATCAAGCGGACCGCGCCGTCGCCGAAACAGGCGTTCATGCCGCCCATGTGGGGTGACCCGAACATGTAGCAAGGATCGCCGGAGTCGTCGGAATCTGGGCCATAGGGGTAGGCCGTCGAGCGGACGGTGTCGGGGTCGAAACCATCGGTCCAGCCGCGGTCGTCGCACCAGTCTCCGGAGTAGTAATTCGCCGGCTTGAGGCGCTTCTCTCCGAGCATCAAGGTGTTGCTCAGCCCGTCGGGAATCTGCCCGGGCGTAAGCGCCGGGGTGCAGCCGGCTTCGCGGCCGGGCAGGGGGCGGATGTCCCAGTTGGTCCGCACGATGATTCCCTTCCACGTCATGCCGTGGACCAGGTCCCAGGTGCCGCTGGCCCGGTCCTGCCAATAGCCGTTCTCGGAATTCATGATCACCTGACCCTGGCTGGTCCAGGGGCCGGGCGTGGCCGAGGCATAATCCATCAGCACGCGGGAGGCTTGCCGCATGACGGGCCGTCGCGAGGGGCAGAAGTAGAAGGCGTTGGCGGTCTTCTCGAGCTGGTCCTGCCGCATGATGTCGTAGGTGGCGTCTTGTTCCAGATAGGGCAGGATCTGGAAGGCCCAACCCAACCCCTGCTTGTTCGGCCCGTTCGGCCGCCCGCTAGTCATGTAGTCCTGGAGCACGGGCCAAGGGGTGTCGCCGGCGGTGGGAAACACGCCCAGGGCATCCAGGTGATTGTGGACCGCCAATCCCATCTGCTTCAACTGGTTGCAGCAGGTCATGATCCGCGCCGCCTCGCGGGCTGCCTGCACGGCCGGCAACAGCAGCGCGATGAGAATGCCGATGATGGCAATCACCACCAACAGCTCGATCAGCGTGAAACCGCTGCGCCGGACAAATCGTGGACGGAACATGGCAACCTCCGACTGGTGTGAAGATTTTCCCGACAGCGGCCGCAGACCTGCCAGGGATCGCACGGCCGTTTTCCTCTTCTCCCCGGTGCCGCAGCCCAAGGATCCTCACCGTGCCCCGGGCACCATCTCCTTCAACTGGGCCTCGTCCACCTCCTGGACGTTGCCCAGGTCGTTGGCGAAGAACCGCTTGCCCCCCTTGCCCTCCTGTTCGTAGGCGACCACCCTGGCCTTGCCCGCGGGGGCGTTCTTGCCGTAGAGCACGACGTAGGGCTTCTGGTCCCGCGAGGAAACGAACAGGCTCTCAACATCGGACACGTCGAAGCCGGCCAACTCCCTGGTGCCGGAGGAGCGGATGAACTCCTTGAACTCCTTTTCGCTGGCCGGCGGCTGGCCCCGATGCTGGCCGATGAACTGCCCGTAGAACACCGCCAACGGCTTCAGATTCGACTGTTCCCGCTCCTGCGACTCACGATACGTCCCACCGCAACCGTTCGGCAGCGCGCAGACGGCCAACGTGCCCAGCCACAGACCGATTCCCAGAAGGCCCTTCCGCGCGAGAACTCGCATGCCGTCCCTCCAGCCGTGGTGCGACTTCCTCCAATCCTCATTGTAGCGGACAGTCGCAAGACCGGCAATTCCCTCCCCGGTCGCTAGAGGGTTCAGGGTTCAGCATCTGTGGGCGGATGCCAAATGCAGAGTCCTGAACCTTGAATCCCGGACCCCGGACTGTGAGCCCCGCTGGTGGAGGGGAGAGAAGAGAGAAGGGAGAAGAGCGAGGAGGGAATGCGAAGGTCACTCTTCTCTCCTCTCTCTTCTCTCTCTTCCCCCCTCAATGGTATATTAGAGCAGCCCCCGCAGGAACCCCACGCTCTTGCGGATGTTCTCGTCGGAGCCGTAGCACTCGATCGACACCACGCCGTCCCAGTCGGTCTCGCGGAGGTACTGGAAGCATTTTTTGATGTTCTCGGCGTTGACGCCGCCGCCGACGGGCACCTCGCTGGTGGCAATGCCCGTCTCCTCGCCGCGGACCGCGGCGGCCAGGCCCTGGCTGACGTCCTTGATATGTGCATGAGTCAGGTACTTACGGAAACGCTTCACATACTCCAGAGGATCCAGCCCGGCGATGAACGAGTTGCCCGTGTCCATGTTGAACCGCAGATACTCGGATTCGAAGTAGCCGAACAGCCGTTCCATGAAGTCGCCGTCGGTGGTGTACGGCCCGTGGGGCTCGACGTTGATGATCACCCCGTAGTCTTCGGCCCAAGACAGACACTGCCGGTAATTGTCGCAGGTGATCCGGAAAACGTCCTCGCGGCCAAAACCCTCGATCTCGAAGGCGCCGTCGACGGTGTCGACCATGGGACAGTCCAGCTCGGCGGCGAACCGGATGGACTGCTGGACGTACTGCACGCCGAAGGTCGACCCGTCGGGCCCCATCAGCGGATATGAGCCGTCGATCTGCGAGACCCGGAGCCCCATCTGCTCGCAGTAGCGCCGCAGCGCCCGGGGGTTCGATTGCAGGGAGATCCCCGGATCGTATCCCATGGCCTGGATGAAGTTCTGGCCGTGGATCGCGGCGAACTCGATGTGCTCCAGGCCGTATTTGACGGCCGACTCCGCCGCGGTCTTGAAGTTGCCGCTTAAGGGGCGCCAGTTGTCGGTATGCAATCCCAGCTCGATCATTGCCGATTTCCTCCGAAGTCTCCGGTTGGACGGATGTCACATCGTTTAGCCGTCGCCGGCACGGCGACGCAGGCGTTTCTCTCGGCCGACGTGCCGTCGGCCGCTAAACGGCATGTGGCATTCCTTTTCTGAGCACCAATTGCCGCCGGCTGTTGGTGCACAACATCACTCTCCCGACGATCAACAATCCCCGGTCTCTTCTCCCGTGGGACGCAGCCCACGGGCGTTCGGTGCAGGCACCGAGCACTCCTCCCTCTCCCCTCTCCACTCTCCACTCTCCACTCCCCACTCTCCACTCCCCACTCTCCACTCCCCAACTCGCCCCCTACCCGTCGTCGCTGCGCCCGAAGCAGGTCAGGCACATGTCGTCGCTTTGGGACCGCGCGCCGACGAACTGTCTGACGTCGCGGAGGATGGCCTCGCCGATCGAGCTGACGCGCTGGGCGTCGGAGCCGAGCTGGGCCCAGAGGCGGTCTTGGCCGTACAGGTCGCCGTTGTCGTTCATGGCCTCGGTGATGCCGTCGGTGTAGAGGGTCAGGCAGTCGCCGGAGCTCAGCGCGAAGGTGTGCGGGGCGTAGGTCACGTCTTCGTCGACTCCCAGGGGCAGGCGGGTTTCCGACTCGCCGACTGCCTCGACCGCGTCCCGGCCGTGCCGCAACAGCGGCGGCAGGTGGCCGGCGTTGACGATCGTCACTTGGTGCCGGACAGGGTCGAGCACGGCCAAGACCAGGGTCACGAAGCGGTCTTCCCAGCCACTGCCGCAGAAGACACGGTTGAGCCGACCGATGGCCGCAGCGGGGGTGGGCTCGCTGGCCAGGCAGAAGCGAGTCTCGGCCGAAAGTCGGGCCATCAGCAGCGCGGCCGACGCCCCTTTGCCCGATACGTCGGCCACCACCACGGCCAGCCGTCCCTCGGGCAACTGGACGTAGTCGTAGTAGTCGCCGCCCAGCTCATGCGCCGATTCGTAGAAATCGAAGAACTCGTACTGCTCGATCTGGGGCGAGCCGGAGGGGAGGAAGCCTCGCTGGACCTCGTGGGCGACGGCCAGTTCGCGGTCCCGGGCCTGCTCCCTGAGCACGGTCTCGTGCAACTGGGCGTTCTCCACGGCCATCGCCGCCTGCCAGGCCAAGCTGGCCAAGATGTCCAGATCCTCGCGGTTGAACCGGCTCCGCTGATCGAGCGTGTCGATCTGGATTACCCCCAGGGCATTGCCCGCGCTGTCGATCAACGGGGCACACATCATCGAGCGGATATGGAAATCGACGATGCTCTCGGCCATGCCGAACCGTGAATCGGAAGTGGCGTCGGCCGAAAGGATGGCCTCCTTACCGCTCATCACGCCGTGGACGATGGTGCGGCTGATGCGGGCCCGTTCCGCGTCCTGCTGTCGGCGGTACTTGACGGCCTTGGGGACCAGCCGGCCGGTGGCCGGATCTTTCAGCACGATGAAACCCCGATCGGCCTGGACGAAGATCTTGAACAGGCTGTCGAGCAGCTTGGGCAAGACCTCACCCAACCCCAGGGCCTTGCCCAAGTTCTGACCGATCTCGATCATGGCCTTCAGTTTCGCCTGGGGATTGACCTCCAGTCTCAGGCCCGACGAGCCGGAGGAGACGTCCACTTTGGACATGATCGTCGAGCTGGGGGTCCGCCGCCCTTCGTCGATCATCGTAGCCGTGGCCTCGGCGCTGCCGGGCGTCTCCTCGTCGAACTCCAGGTCGGGGTCGGAAGGGCCGAGGTGGAAGCTGAACACCAGCTCGCAGATCCCCAACTGGTCACCGTCGGTGAGCAACTGGCGGTCGACGACCATCTGGCCGTTGACAAAGGTGCCGTTGCGGCTGTGGAGATCCTCGACGTAGTAGCTGCCGTCCACGCAGGTCACCCGGGCATGTTGCCGGCTGACGGCCCCTGACTCGAGCACGATGTCGCAGTCGGGATGTCGCCCCAGGACTGCGGACTCCCTCTCCAGCGGGAAAAGCTGCCCGGGATTGAGCCCCTGCACCGCTCGTAGAATGGCCATGACGACAACCCCCACGTGTGGCGGGCGCCCCGGGCGGGCCGAGCAGCACGTAGTGCTCAGCCGCCGGGGGGCAGCCGGAATCCGGGTCGGTTGTGGAACGAACACCAGATCGATTCTAGACCTGCCGCCACGGGGCCGTCAATTGCCCAGCAGCCTCCTCCCCTTGACGCAAGCCGGAACGCCACTTACCCTTCTTAGAGGGTTGACCACGCCTGGGCAATGGCCGGCCCGCCGAACTGGGGAATAGTGTAACGGCAGCACGACTGACTCTGGATCAGTTAGTTAAGGTTCAAATCCTTATTCCCCAGCTCTGCTGACCGGTTTTCAATGGCGGCCCACAGCGCCGTGCGGGCCCGGGTGGGACCGTGTCCATCGAATCAGGCGTCGTCCCCAGACTCTCCTCCCAGAGAAACCAGACAGGAGCATGGAAAAGTGGCCAGGAATAAGACCGCCAAACCGGAAATCGGAAAGAAGGGCGCAGAGAAACCCGAGGCCTCGCTGGCACAACTGGGCAAGCTCAGCAAGGAGGAATTGCTGATCAAGCTCGGGCAATTGATGAGCGAGAACGCTGCGCTGCGCGAGAAGGCAAGGCGTGCAGCGAAGACGACGCAATTATTTCACGACGCGGCGCAGACGTATCTGAGACAGCCCCTTGAGGACACGATGAGAGACCACGAAGACTAGACAACCTTGCGTGATTCTGGGGAATTCAGGGTGGCTGGCGGCGGACGGGCACCGATGCGGAGCTTTGGTCGGCGACGCCCCAGAGTCCCTGATTCCCGAGGCAGCGCAGCACATGGGACTCCTCAAGCTGGCGGCCATTCTGCTGACCGTTCTGAGCACCCCGATGTTCATCATCGGCTTGCTGAGCGGTTCCGCAATCTTGTGGGCAGGGTCGTTCGTGGTTTGGGGGGTGGGGTTGCTGGGCTATGCCGTCTGCCGTGTTGCCGACAAGACGAAGAGAGCCGACAAGACGAAGAGAGCCGACAAGACGAAGAGAGCCGACAAGGTGAAGAGATAGGTGGAGCCGCCGGCCCAATGCCCTGCGTGCAGGCATTCCAAGGGGTGCTATGAACCGGAGTCGCTGGGATTCTGAGCGGTCCCATGCGCCAGATGCAGACGCAAGCGGGCAGCGAACCACCGGTTCCGGACGCCCAGCAGGCCGCGAGCGGTTTGGCTGACGGGCGGTCGCAGCAATCCGACGGGCGGCCGGCCGCACGGGACGGATACTGGTTGCGCAGCCCGCCGCCCGGACAGGGTTGGCCCGATCAGGCAGCTTTGAGGGCGTCGGACGCTTCCGTTCCGGACACTTCCCAGGGGGAATCGTCCGACCGCCGGTAGCGGCCGGCCGCCAAGGACGACATAGGCCCACTTGGACCATGGGCCAAGCGGCCCGTGGTTACTTCTGCGGGAGCCGAGTCTCGAATCGGTTTGCATACGAGGCACCTGCGACGGGCGGGAGGGGTGCGACGAGGGTGACGGTTTCGGCGGGAGCTGGGGCTGCCGCTCCATCGCCGCATGCCGCTTCACAACAGCCCGGGGAGCAGCAAACCACGACGCACTTGTAGACGGGCACCTCGCAGGTAATCTCCTTCTTCACCAGCTTCTTAATGCAGCGGACCTTGCCGCACCTGGGTGGCACCATCGGCCGCCGCAGCGAGGCACAGGGGTCGGAGCAGGACTGCCCGGCGCAGGACTCGCAAGAGGCCTTGCCGCAGCCGCCACAGGGCTTGCAGGCCGGTCCGCAGCGCGGCAGCGCGGCGCAGAACTCCTCGCATTCGACCACCCACACGGTCTTCTTGACCTTCTGCATCTCGCAGACCACTTTGCAGGTCTTGGGGACGCCGCAGCGGGCGCAGCACTCGTGTGTTTGGCTGCAGCACGCGGGCGGACCGCCACGCTCGGCGCCTGCCGCCGGGCAGGCAATCAGAAGCCCCGCAGCTAGCGATAACGCCGTGGTCCTCATACTCACGTCTCCTTGTTTGGCGTGCCGTGGGTCGGGCACGCGGGCAGATTTCGCTTAGGTTTTCTTCCGGGATAACAGTCCGACTGGGCAGTCGGTGACTACGACGAATGGCAATTCCGGCTCTACCGTGCCGTGCGGGTCCGATTCCGGGCGAACCGCGTCCTATACGATGTGCTTCTCCGCGCAGCCTGCCGAAAACAATGCATGTGAGCGTTACTAGAAGTCGATCTGGACGCGAGTCATGCAAGCATCGAGCACACCAGGTTCTGGGGCTCGATCCGTCGTCTCTGAATGGACAAAGTTGAGCATCAGCCGGGTATTGGGGTTGAGATACCAGTTCAGCCCGAAGGTGTGGTCCACGACGCGCCCGCCGCCAACGTCGCCGAGGTTCGCATACGAGCACCGGTAAGCCAATTCCCAGGCCCCCTTGCCTGTCTCGATGGAGCCGTCCTCCGTGCGAACGCGGAAGAAGTTTTCAAACGGCTTGATGCGGCCGGGCCGGAGGATCTCCCGTTCGACGACGCGGTTCTCGCCCGTGAGGAAGTAGCTGACGTACACATAGCCGCCGTCGAACATCGCGGGCGCGTGTGCGCTGCGGTCCAGCCACAGCCAGAGATACTCACCTTGGAGCGAGAACGGCCCGTAGACAAAGAGCATTTCCGGGCCCAGAGCATTGATCTGATCCGCGTCGTCCAGCCAAGGCGTGACGACCACGTAAGGCGCAAGGTTTGACTCGGGCTTCGCGCGCACGCGATATCGCCGCGATTGATTGTTCACTGGGAAGAGTTCGGGAATCTCACGAAAGCTGTAGCTCATGCCGGCTTCGAGCAAGCCTCGGCCCTCGGTGGCCTCGTCGTACCAGATGAGGCCCACACCGCGCATCGATACGGCATACCCGCCGCTGTCGTCAAACAGGCCGAAGTTGCCCAACCCGCCGTTAAAGTCGTTGTTGTTCCCCGTGAGGCTGTCGAACGGCATGATCGGCGGCCTGTCGGTGGTCACCGAGGTGCAGCCTTCGAGCTGCCAAAACAATCGTTTGTTCTCGTTGGAGCCGTAGACCATCACCCCCGGCTTGTATCCGCCGACGCCGCCGAACTCGTTAAGCAGGCTCTTCTCCATGAAGGTCGTTGTCGCGGTGCTGGTCTGGGTTTCCAGCCCGAACGCCTCGTAGTAGTGGCCCACGCGCACGTTCTGGGCCAGCGGGAGTTCCTTGACCTGGACGTACACGTCTTTGAAGGACGTTTGCGCCGCGAAATCCATCTCGATTTTGTAGCCAACGACCTCGAAAGCGTCGCCCACCAGACCGATACGGGCATTGCGGAACTCGGTCCCATTGAACGCATCGCCGGCCTGCGCGAGACTGGCGGGGTTTTGCGAGAAAGTCCCCGTGTCCCACAAGATCCGCGCAATGGGCCTGACCGACGGAGCGCTGGCCGCCTTCTTCTTGGCGTCAGCCTCCTTGTCGGCGATCGCCTGCAACCGCGCATCGATGCCGGTTTTCCAGTTCTGCAAATCCGCCGCGGGATCGGTCGCCGCCTCGCCCGGATACGCCGCGGGTGAGTAGGCCACGTCGGCGGGGGCGTTCCAAGGTTGCTGGACCTGCTGGCCGAAGACGGCCGCGGAGCCGGCCGCCAGAGCAACTGCAGCCAGAATTGCCCCGAGCCGAACCTGTAAGACTCCGTTCATCTGAGTTTCCTCCGTAAAAGACAGATCCTTCGCAATCGGCGGGCGGCTGCCCGTGGAGTTTTTTGCGTGCAGTAAATGTTTTCGGCATATTTGACTCTGGCGGAATACCCGAAACCCTGGTCGGGGGGCAAGTCTATCGGCCTTCTCTAGCCCGTGTTTCTCGCCCCCAACCCGACGCTGGATCACTGTATGCCCCTGCTGCGCAGGAGCAGTGCAGGGCGGAACGCGTCATCACTGCTTGCCCTGCGTCAAGCAGTGGCACACTGTGGCGAGAAATGCGCCTTAGAAATGGCAGTTCAGCTTTTCTGTTGGAAGAGCTGCGCCTCGGTCGTGGCACGCAAGATGTGCCGACGGAGTCTGGGGCCGGTCGGGCGGATTGTCGCGGTGATCGGGGTCTTCCGGTTTGGGTAAGGTCTGGCGAGATTATCGACGACGCGGCCGGTACGGAGTCGGTCGTGTGGCACCGGCGTCTGGCCAGTGCCGATTAAGCGAGCGCTCAGTAATAACCTGTTCAATTGCAGTGTAGTAGGCACACTCCGTGTGCCGTAACCCGCGGACGGCACACGGAGCGTGCCTGCTACATCTTGTCCAAGTTGTTTCTGAGCGCGCCACCCCCGGCCTCTCTCCCCGCAAGCGGGGCGAGGGGAGAAGATTCCGGGATCGGCAGTAAGCAGGCTACGGGGGCCGCACGTCGCAATCGGGCAGGGCCTTGCGAAGCCGCTCCGCGCCGTCCGCGGAGATCCCCGTCTGGCCGATCCCCAGTGTTTTCAGCCCGACGAGCTTCTGCAGATGGACGACGGAAACGTCGGTCACCCCGCCGTTGAGCGTGACGTCGAGTGCCTTCAGTTGACGCAACTTCTCCAGGTGGACCATTCCCGCGTCGGTGATCCCGTCGTCCTTCAGATCGAGGTATTCCAGGCTAAGCAGGGTACCGACGATTTCCAGGCCCGCGTCGGTAATCTGCGACCGCCGCAGTTCCAGGCGCCGGAGGCTCTTGAGCGTCCGGATGTGCTCCAAGGCGTCGTCGTTCACGGCCGTCTCGCTGAGGTTGAGGGCCTCGAGCTGTTGCTTGTCGCGCAGGTGCGCCAGTCCACGGCCGGTGATCGGCGTGTCGCGGAGCGAAAGCCGCCTAAGATGATGGAAGCTCCTGAGGCACTCCAGTCCGTCGTCGCTCACGCCGTAGCAGCGAAAGAGGGTCAGGTCTTGGAGGTCCAGGTCGGCAAGCTGCGCCAGGCCGGCGTCGGTCACGGGGCAGTCTTCGACGGTCAGGCTGCCGAGTGTCTGCATCCCCTTGAGGACGGCCATGCCGGCGTCGGTGATCGTGGAGCCGCGGAGCTTCAGGCACCTGAGGTTCTTCAACTGCCCAAGCTGCCGCAGGCCCGCGGCACCGACCTGCGAACAGCCGCGGAGATCGATCAGCGCGAGCTTGCCCAGGCCCGCCAGTTCGGCCATACCCTGGTCAGTGAGGTTGTTGTCGAGCAGGTAGAGGTGGGTCAATTCGGGGAAGCTGCGCAGGTGTTTCAGCCCTTCGTCGCTCAGCTTGGCCGTGGATCGAATATCCAGCGATTCCAGCCCGGCCAGGTCGGCTAGTTGTCCCAGACCCTCGTTGTCTATCTGGGTGTCTTGCAGCGTCAGCTCGACGAGGGTCGTCAGCGCGTTGAGCCGTTTGACGCCGGCGTTGGTGATCCCGCTGCCGCAGAGCTTCAGCTTCTTGAGGTGCGGCAGCGAGCCCAGCAGCGCGACGTCGGCGTCGGAGGCCGCCGGGGTACCCGCGTAGCCGGGTACCCGCGAGCGGGTGGGCTGGGCGGTCAAGTCGACGCCGATCAGGTTACCGGCCGGATCGAACTCCAGTTGGCCGCCCAATTGGTCGACGCGGCGGATCACCGCGGCGAAGCGCCGGTGAGGCTCGGCGAGATCGGCCCCGGAGCGGACTGCCTCGACCAGCTCTCTCTCGGTGGTTTCGGCAGTCGTGCGGAGCGGCCCGGGCCTGTCCGGGCCGGCCCCTGCACCGGGTTCTACCGATTGCCAATCCGCGGGCCGACAGCCGGCCAGCCAGAGAAGGCCCGGAAGAATCAGCCAGACAGTCCGAGACTTCACGCGGCGGTGCTCCTTCTGGCACGTTGTGAAGCCGGTAATGCGAGACACGTTGAGCATCGAGTGGCGCGATTCGGGCGCGCTTACAAACAACTTGGACAAATCGTAGCAGGCACACTCCGTGTGCCGTCCGCGGGCTACGGCACACGGAGTGTGCCTACTACACCGCAATTGAACCGGTTACTACTAAGCGCCCGCTAAACTCGTAGGTTTGCGTTTGTCGCAACGCTGCGATTCCCGCGCACGCTGGATCAACGAAGTTACAGCGTCCACGGTTCTCGCAGCGGCCGAGAGAGTATCTTGGCGGCCTCGGCGTCACCGACGATCACTTCCTGCTTCGGGTCCCAGGTGATCTTCCGCCCGGTGCGGACGGCAATGTCGCTCAGATGGCTGATGATGTCGGAGCGGACGGCGTGGTCGATGGGGCTGACGGCCGGCTTGCGAGACTTGATCGAGTCGATGAAGTTCTGGTCCTGGCGCGGGCTGTTGAGCAGTTGCACGTCGCCCTGTCCGATCTTCGACTTCAAGAGCGACTTCGGCTCGGCGTCGATACCGCTACGCCGGACGTCCACCCAGCCGTCGGGGCCGATGAACTTGGTCGAGTCGCCGCCGGGTTTCAGCGTCATCTTCACGCCGTCGGCCATCTGGACCTTCACGTCCCAGTGGTAGACGGTGTTATAGAGGCCCTCGGTGGGGATCACGCCCGTGCCCTCGAAGGTCATCGGTCCGGCCAGGTCGGCGTCGCTGCCCCAGACCATGATGTCCAGCGGATGGGCCCCCCAGCCGGCCAGATAGCCGATCGAGTAGTCGTAGATAAAGTAGGTTCCCGGGGTTTTGCAGCGGTCGGCGGTGTAGGGGGCCATGGGGGCCGGGCCGAGCCACATGTTGAAGTCGAGGCCTTCTGGCACGGGGATCTGCTTGGTCGATCCGCCGGCTTCGCCGTCGGGCGCCACGACCTCGATGGTGTGGACCTTGCCGATCCGCCCGCTACGGACCAGCTCGCAGCCGAAGCGGCAGTGATCCTTGCTCCGCTGCTGCGTGCCGTACTGGAAGATCCGCTGGTTCTCCTGGAACAGTTTCCGGCACGCCAGGTCATGCTGCACACTGATGCCCAGGGGCTTTTCCACGTAGGCGTCTTTGCCGGCCCGCGCGGCGGCGTTGGCGACGGGGACGTGCCAGTGATCGGGGGTGGCGACGACCACGGCGTCGATGTCCTTGCGGGAGAGCAGCTCGCGGAAGTCGACGTAGGCCTGGCCGCCGATGAGCTTGGCCATGGCCTCGCGGCGGTCGCGGTAGGCGTCGCAGACGGCCACCGATTGGGCCCCCTGGCAGCGCATGAAGCCGCGCAACAGGCCGCCGCCCTGACCGCCCACGCCGATGTGCCCCAGGGTCACCCGTTGGCTGGCCGGCGGCTTTTCGGCGTTGCCCAAGGCGGCCGAAGTGATCACGGAGGGAGAGGCCACCGCGGCGGCCGCGCCCACAAGCACAGTGCGTCTGGTTAAGAGATTCTCGCTCATAGACCACCCCCAGTTGAATCGAGTCACGCGGTTCGCGCAGACAATATCCCTCACTTCGTGGAACTCAAGTTTACTGCACGCTCTCATGGAATACAAGGCTTTCCGGCAGAAGAGCCCAGATTGGCGGATGAATCTGCTTGCTCGGGGAACCTTTCAGTGGCTGGCGAGAAGGCTTCCTCATAAGCGGGGCTCGAACCACCGTCAACGCTAGCCCAACTTTGCCAGTTGGCCGTCTGAAGGCGAGAGTTTTGTCATATTTGACCCTGGGTCGGAGGGGGGTTTCTTGACGCAAGTCGTTGCATTTCTACGCCCAAAGCGCCTTGGCCGAACTGTCGGGCGTGCCCGCGGAGAAGGTCAACGAACAGCGCCTGTATCGGGCACTGGAGGCGTTGCTGCCGCACAAGGAGGCGTTGGAAGTGTTCCTCAAGGAGCGGCTCGGCGAGCTGTTCGGCCTGGAATACGAGCTGTTGCTCTAGGACGTGACGAGCACGTACTTCGAGGGCGAAGCGCAGG
>Ga0315277_10007485_pt1 | contig 14170 bp, 12 predicted proteins | sample YL17G05_15_MG_FD_203695 | JGI IMG/M metagenome (GOLD analysis project Ga0315277, IMG submission 203695) | Sediment microbial communities from Yellowstone Lake, YNP, Wyoming, USA - YL17G05_15 | ecosystem: Environmental > Aquatic > Freshwater > Lake > Sediment | place: USA: Wyoming | collected... | reverse complement strand
CCTGTACACCTCCATGCCATCGACGATCTCCATTGCCGATTTGATCAACGCACTCAAGGCCAATTCGACCCGGCGGATTCGACAGACTTTCCCGAATCGGAGAGGGTTCTCTTGGCAGGAGGGATACGCGGCATTCAGCGTGAGCAAGTCTCAGGAGAAAGCTCTCATTGAATATATTCGCAATCAGGATGAGCATCACAGACGACGAGACTTTAAGGAAGAACTCCTTGAACTGCTCGGCCGCCACGGGATCGAGTTTGACCTGCAACATGTTTTTGACTAGGTGCCGCGCCTTCGGCGCTCATTCCTCTATCTCTACGCATTTCCCGGCCTGACGGCCGGGCCTATGCACTACCGGCCCTCGCCCAAATCCGGAAATTCAAGATGATGCTTCTCCAGATCTCCTGGTAAATGTAGAAACTCCAGAGGCCGGCCTTGAAAGGCCGGCCTAAATTCAGCCGGCCGCTACGCGGCCGAATCATGGCGGGGTTCCTCATCACTCAGAGTTGCCTCGCACTTTCGAATGCACCCACGAATTGCAGATTGCAGATTGAAAAACGCAAGTTGGCAATCCGCAATCCGCAATTGCTGATAGAATGCCAACTCGGCTGGAGGATCCGGATTGAAGAACTTCACCAAGTACCTCAATTACACGATCGTCGGCCTAGTACTGGCATTCTCACTCTACGTTTACCGCACGCTGGAGTTGGGCCGCGGTGATGCCCAGTCGGCATTGATCGAAATCCTTAATCCCGCCGGCGAAATGGTAGGCCCAGAAGGGATCCAGTTCGATGCCGCCGGCAACCTCTACGTCGGCGACGCGCAAGGGGTCGTCTGGGTAATGGAGCACGGCGGCAGTCCACAGGTCTACGCCGACCTGGCGCGAGTCCAGCAACTGCCGGGAAAGGAACTTGCAACGGGTTCCATTCATGTGGGCGGCATGGCGTTCGACACCCAAGGAAACCTCTATGCGGCTTGCTGTGCATTCGGCGGTGGAGCCATTCTGCGCGTCGACGCCGGTACAAAGGAAGTTCGCTTCTTCGCCCGGGACATGGGAGTGGCCAACTATCTCGTCATCACCCGGGACAGCAGGCATCTCTGGGTCTCCGATTATCGAAGCCGGGGGCGCGTTCTGCGCTATCCGATAGGAAGTCCTTTGCTCGCTCAGCCGGACGCGGCCGTGACCGATCTCGAGTATCCGGACGGTCTTGCCTTCGGGAAAGATGAACTGGTTCTTTATGCTGCCGAAACCCGCTCCGGTTATATCGCACGCCTTGACATCGCCGGCGACAGACCCCGAGGGGAGCGGATCATTAATCTGAAGGGATCATTTGCCGCCGGCAGCCTCGACGGACTGGCGTTCGACCCACGCGATAGCGAGCGACGGTTCCTCTATGTCGCGGAAAACATCCGCGGCATATTCACGGTGGTGGACCTGCGCGCCCAGCCCGCGCGGGTATTCAAGAGCTTGCGCCTGGCACAGATGGGCGGGCGGCCGTGCCCCGCATCCATGGTAATCCGAGACGGCTACCTATACTTCACCGATCTCTGGTCCTGCTCGCCGATTCGAATCCTGCTGGGAATACCGAAATGGCATAACCACGCATACCGATTCCGCGTTCTCGACCTTGCATCGCTCTATACCACTGAGACACAGAGATCACAGAGATGAGTTCCGATAAGGTCTTTCGGACGGTATGCCCGCGCAACTGCTACTGCACCTGCGGGATGGTAGTGCGGGTGCGCGGAAGAGAGATCGTTCAGATCGAAGGGGATCCGCTTAATTCGGCGACCGAAGGCAAGGTCTGCCTCAAAGGGATCAGCTACGCTCAGCGCGTAGCCGCCGAGGATCGGCTAAAAGTGCCTATGCTCCGCAACGCCCGCGGAGATTTGGTCCCGGCCAGTTGGGAGAACGCACTCGACGACATCGCCGAACGGCTCGAGCGGCTCCATTCCGAGTCCGGACCGCAGTCGGTTCTCTATTACGAGGGCTCGGGCAGCCACGGAGCCCTCTCGGCACTGGCCGACGCTTTCTGGAATCCTTTCGGCGGCCCGACACGCGCGCATGGCGACCTCTGCTGGCCCGCCGGCCTCGAAGCCACTCGCCTCACTTACGGCGCCAACGCCCACAACCATCCGCGGCTGACGCGCGACAGCCGGTTCATTCTCACATGGGGGCACAATCCCGCGGAAACAAACATTCACCAGATGCGCTTCATACTGGAGGCACAGGAGAAGGGCGCCACCTTCGCAGTCATCGATCCGCGCTCCACGGACACGACCGACGCCGCCGATTATCACCTTCAGCCACGTCCGGGAACCGATGCCGCGTTGGCGCTGGGAATGGCGAACGTGATCGTGGAAGCCGGACTGCACGATGAGGCTTTTCTGGCTCGCAGCGCGACGGGCATCGAGGCTTTTTTGCTCAGGATCCGCGCTTACACGCCGGAACGCGTTTCGCAAATCACCGGGGTGGGTGCTGGGGAAATCCGCGAGTTGGCGCTGGCCTATGCCCGCACGCGTCCCGCGCTTCTGATCGCAGGCTTCGGGCTGCAGCGCAATCACCACGCGGGGCAAACTATGCGCGCGGTGGCGCTGCTCCCGGCCTTGACCGGGAACATCGGCATTCCGGGCGGCGGATGGCAATACGCCAACCTGGCCAGCCATCAGTTGCGCGCGCCCTCGTTGCCTCCCGCACCACCGGTGCCATCTCGTTCTTTTCCTACTGCGCGACTCGGCCGCGAACTGTTGTCCCTCACCAATCCGAAAATCCGCGCCGCGTGGTTTGAAAAGGCCAACCCCGTTAGCCAGCATCCGCAGACGGGCCCCGTCGTGCAGGCGCTCGCGGAACTCGACCTGCTCGTGGTAGTAGACCAATTCATCACCGACACCGCCAGGCTCGCGCATTACGTTTTGCCCGCCAAGTCTATGTTTGAAGAAGAGGATCTGGTCACAGCGTACTGGCATCCCTATCTGCAACTCCGCACGCGGCTCTTCGATCCGCCGGGCGAGGTCAAGACGGAAACCGAAATCTGGCGCCGGATGTGCGAGCGTTTCGGATTCGACACCCGGTACTTCGCCTCCGACCCGCGCGAAATCCTGCGTGCCCTGTTGCCCGACGGGAAAGCGAACCTGCTCGAGCAGCTCAAAAACGCACCGGTTGACCCATCCGGAAATGGGGATGTGGTGTGGAGCGACGCCCGCTTCCCCACTCCGTCTGGAAAGATCGAGTTCGCGTCAGAAGAAGCCTTGCGGCTGTGGGGAGTCGATCCTGTACCCGATTATGTTCCTCTGGAGGAAGGACATGCATCGGGGCGCGCGCAGCGCTTCCCGCTGCAGCTTCTCACCTGCAAAACCCGCGGCTGCATCCACTCCCAGTTTGGCAACCTGAGGTGGATAAAGGACGTGGAGCGTCCGCGACGTCTTGACATTCATCCCGAGGACGCACTCGCCCGCGGGCTCGCCGGCGGAGACCGCGCGCGCGTCTGGAATGACCGCGGAGAAGTCCGTCTCGGGATCCACCTCACCCCCGGTATCAGGAGGGGCGTCGTGCATGTGATCGAGGGGCGCTGTGGGCCAGGGGATCCGGAGATGAACCGGCTTACAGACGATGGGATAACGGACATGAATTACGGCGCGACATTTTACGAGTGCCTGGTTGAGGTGGAAAAGGCGTGAGTGGCGCGGGCTTCCTTCTCGACCTCGGGAAGTGCGTGGGCTGCGGAGCCTGCGTTCTGGCATGCCGACTCGAGAATCACTGGCCCGAGGGCGTCTCGTGGCGCCGCGTGCTTCCGCTCAACCTGGACCGCTTCGCCGGAGGACCGACTTACCATTTCTCGCTCGCCTGCCACCACTGCGATCATCCGGCTTGCCTCACCGCTTGTCCCACGGGGGCTTACGAAAAGCGCACGGATGGAGTGGTGCTCCTTCGGGCAGAGCTTTGCCTTGGCTGCCGCTACTGCGAGATGGCTTGCCCTTTCGGCGCACCGAGCTATGACGCAGCTGCCGGTGTGATGACGAAGTGCGACCTCTGCGCTCACCGCGTCGACGCGGGGCTGCGCCCCGCCTGTGTGGCCGCTTGCCCAACCGAAGCATTGTCGGTAGGTCCCGGCCGCCGGACGGGACCTTTTTCCTCGCACGCAAACGAAGAACTGTATGCACGCATCCCGGGCTTTTCCGCCCCGGCAGGCTGTGAGCCAAACGTTCGGTTCCTTCCGCCGCGTGGCCGGATCCGCAGTCGGCTTGTGCGGGATCTCGAGGAGGAGCTGAAGCCGTGAACGCACCTGCCTGCCGCTTCGAAGGGGGATTCCACGAGACGCCGCTCGTGCTCTTTACCGCGCTCGTCATCACCGGAGCCGGGCTGCCGGCAGGCCACTTCGCCGCCTGGGCCCTGGGACTAGCTGCCTTCACCCCGAACCGTTGGCCCGCGGCTGTCGCGACAATCCTTCTCGTAGGAGGGCTCCTTCTTTCGCTCCTGCACCTGGGGCGCCCGGCCAGGCTGGTTTACGCCTTGCGGCGGGCCGGCCGCAGCCCACTGAGCACCGAGGTCATTCTCGCCCTGATGACCATTGTGCCCGCGGCCGCGGCACAGCTTCTGCCCTTCCAGCAGACCGTCAACACTCTTCTCTGGGGACTGGTGGCAGTCTCATCTCCGGGGCTGCTGCTCGCGCTGGGATGGGTCTACCGGCTGCCGGGGCAACCGTCCTGGAAAGGAGCCGTTGCTCTCTCGCCGCTGCTTCTCGGGCTCGCGACTGGTTTCCTCGCACAGGCCGCTTCAGCCGCGCCGAACGCGCGCTTTATGTTTGCTGCTTTGATCATTCTGGCCGCAGACGCCGCCGGCTTCGCGATGCGGTGGAAGGTCATGAAGTGTGACTCTGCTCTTGGGCAGCCCGTGCACCCTGCTCTCTTCAGCGCGCGCCGGCGGATCCTGATCCTGCGGCTCGTGGATGTGATGCTGCTGCCTGCTATCTTCATGCTGGCGCAGGCTCCCACAGTAGCCCTGTTTGTCTTGGCGTTTGGTATCTTCTTCGATCGCTTCGCCTTCTACGCACTTGCAGTTAGAGAGTCGACGGAAGCAGAAATCGCCCGCGTCGAACACTTCCTACGCTCCAAGTGAAAACTGCCACGAATTTCACGAATTACACAAAATATTAACAATCTAGCGGATGATGCGCTTGATTTGCAGAGACTCCCCGCCGAAGTTGATCAAGATTGCCATGCGTAGGCCTGTTGTGGCCAGGTAATGAATGGCCTGGGACTCGTGTATCTTTGTGAGACCAGTAACGGCCTTCAGCTCCAGAATGATCTTTTCTTCCACCACAAAGTCCGCGCGATACTCGCCAATGATCAGCCCTTTGTAGTTCACCCTCAAAAGTTTTTGGCGCTCGAAGGGAATGAATTTCAGACGAAGCTCGTGGGCCATTGCCTCTTCATAAACAGCTTCCAAAAAGCCAGGACCAAGCAATCGGTGCACTTCCTGCGCTGCACCAACGACAGCATAAGAAAGCTCCTTGTGGATTATTTCCGCCATGCCATTTCAAACAAACGTCTCCCCAATTGAGCCAAAGATTTTTCGTGTAATTCGTGGCAGATTTTTTGCCTCGGGGTACGGTGTCAAGACAGAGTGAAAATAAAACAAGGGCGACGGAAACATTATCATTATGGCTGCGCCTCACTTGCTGGAAGGCCGACTCGGCGAGCGGATCGCCTGCCGCTTTCTCCTTCGGCAAGGCTTTGACATACTTGCGCGCCGGTATCGTGGACGCTGGGGCGAGATCGACCTCATCGCCTTCGAAGGTCCTGTGCTTGTCTTTGTCGAGGTTAAGACGCGCAGCTCCCGCGAGTTTGGTGATCCGTCGGAGTTCGTCGATTGGGAGAAGAAGCAGAACCTGCGGCTGGCAGCAGAGGAGTTCATCGCCCGCTACGATCTGGGCGAGTATGCCTATCGCTTCGATATCGTGACCGTGGTCGCCCCTGCAACGAACCACGAAGAAATCTCTCTTTTCCGCGACGCCTTTTAAAAAGGGGACATTCCGATTTTCCAGATCTGCTGAACTGACAAGGGGCTTCTCTACTTCCGGTTGTTTATTTCAGATAGGGAGAGCAAAACTGGAAAATCGGAATGTCCCCTTTTTACTTGGAACGCGTGGCGGCCTCGAGGCAGTCGTCGAGGATCGAAATGGCACAGTCCACCTGCTCGCGCGTAATGATCAGGGGCGGGCAGAAGCGAACGCTGTTCTCGCCACAGCCAAGAACAAGCAGTCCTCTTTCGAACGCCTCCATGACGATCCGGTCGCGCAGCGCCTTGTTCTTGGTATCCTTGGTAGCGCGCGGCTTGATGATCTCGATGGCCTGCATCAATCCGAGTCCGCGAGCATCGCCGATGACGGCATGCCTGCTGCGCAGGTGGGCCAGACCCTCGGCAAGATACTGGCCTTGGATCCTGGCGTTCTCCATGAGGCCGTTCTCGATCAGCTCGATCGTTTTCAACGAGGCGGCGCAGGAAAGAGGATTTCCACCGAACGTGCTGGCGTGCGCCCCTGGAGTCCAGTCCATGATCTCCTCACGGGCAATCATGGCGCTGAGCGGCAGCCCGGAGGCAATGCCTTTCGCTGCAGCCAGGATATCCGGCACAAAATCAAAATGCTCGCTGGCCCAGAACTTGCCGGTACGCCCCATTCCCGACTGCACTTCGTCAGCGATGATGAGAATGCCATACCGGTCGGCAATGTCAGTGATGACCTGGAAGAATTCCCTCGGGGGCACGACATAGCCCCCTTCCCCCTGGATCGGTTCGACGACAATCGCAGCGATGGATTCCGGCTCGACCACCGTCTTGAAGAGCGTCTTCTCCATAAACTGCGCGCACGCTACTTCGCAGGACGGATAGGTAAGGTTAAGGGGACAACGGTAGCAATACGCATACGGCGTGTGAAAGGCACCGGGCACGAACGGACCGAAATTTCTCCGCTGGATGGTTTTGCTCGAGGTGAGGGAGAGAGCTCCGAAGGTCCGGCCGTGGAAGCAATTGTAAAAGGCAATGAAGTTCTTGCGCCGGGTGTGGTATCGGGCCAGCTTCATCGCGGCTTCGATTGCCTCGGCCCCCGAGTTCCCGAAATAGACTTTCTTGAGGAAATTGCCGGGAGCCAGGTCGCAAAGCTTCTTCGCCAGCTCCACCATGTTCGGGACGTAGAAATCCGTGCCGGAGATGTGGAGCAGCCGCTCCGACTGCTCCTGAATCGCCTTGACCACCTCGGGGTGCGAATGACCGGTGGCGCACACAGCAATGCCCGCGGCGAAGTCCAGAAAGAGGTTACCGTCCACATCACGTATCATTGCCCCCGATCCGCTTTCCACCACAAGCGGGTAGCCGCGCGTATACGAAGGCGAGATATATGTCATGTCATCAGTGATGACCTGCTTCGCCTTCGGGCCGGGCAGTGGCCCGCGGATCCTGGGGAGCGTCGATTCAGCGAGTTCTTTTCCAACGAGTGCCATCGCGAGTATCTTCCAATTGGATGCCCTTGGATAATAGCCACTTGCGAATCCTGTCCGCCTCGGCGAAGTCTCTCCGCCGGCGCGCCTTTTGGCGGGCTTCAATTTGCTTCTGAATTTCCTCATCCAGCAGTTCGGACTGCGGACGCAGCACATCGAAAACCTGATCAATCTCCTCGATAAACTCCAGCGCGGCGCGCGCGTCACCGCCGGAGAGGCTCTTTTGATCGGCTTTCTGATACGTCGACCGGATAAAATCGAAAGCCACGGCAAGCGCGGCCGACGTATTCAGATCGTCATCCATCGCCTCGATAAATCCTTGCCGGGCCTTCTCGACCTCCGCGGCGAAGCTCGAGCAAGGTTCCGAAGAGTCCGCCATTTCCTTCATCCGCAGAACGAAATCCTCCAGGCGCTGAATGGAAGCCTGGGCTTGGTGGAGTCCGTCGGAAGTGAAGTTGAGCTGCTTCCTGTAATGGACCGAGAGGAACAGGTAGCGGAGCACCTCCGGGGAGACTCCTTTGGCCAGCAGGTCACGCAGCGTGAACTGGTTCCCCAGCGATTTGGACATCTTCTCCCCGTCTACGATCAGGAACTCCGGGTGCACCCAATAGTGTACGAAGGGCTTTCCGGTCGCACCTTCGCTCTGGGCTATTTCGTTTTCGTGGTGGGGAAATACCAGGTCGATTCCGCCGCAATGAATGTCGAAGCTCTCGCCGAGGTATTTCATGCTCATCGCGGAGCATTCGATGTGCCAGCCCGGCCGGCCGGGACCGATCTCCGTCTCCCAGAAGTCCTCCCCTTCTTTGGGGGCCTTCCACAAGGCAAAATCGCGCGCGTTTTCCTTGTCGTACCTGTCTGTATCGACGCGCGCGCCGGGCTGGATGCCGCTGAAGTCCGCCTTGCTCAGCTTGCCGTAACCGGGAAAGCGGGTGATGCTGAAGTAGATCGAGCCGTCCTTGCGATAAGTCAACCCTTTCGTTTCGAGACGCTTGATCAGCGCGACCATTTCCGGAATGTGGTCGGTGGCGTGGGGCATCAGCTCGGGCAGCTCGATGTGCAGCGTCTTGCTGTCCTGGAAGAATGCCTCCGTATACTTGGCCGTGTAATCCTTTAAGCTCATCCCCTGCGCGTGGGCGTTCTGAATGATCCGGTCGTCCACGTCGGTGATATTCATGACATGGATCACTCGATACTTATGGTAGCGCAGATAGCGCCGAAGCTGATCCTGGAAGACGAAGGTTCGGAAGTTCCCAATGTGGGCATAGTCGTAGACCGTTGGGCCGCAGGTATAAAGACGGACCACACCCTCTTCAATGGGATGAAATTCTTCCTTCGTATTGGTTAGAGTATTGTAGATCTTCAGCATACAGAACCGGCCCGCCCGGCGCCAAACGGAGCTTACTAGACCCTATTGGGGGAGTCAAGCCAAGTGGATGTTGCAGATGTTGCACGTCCCAAACGCGAGATTGCGGATTTTGGATTGCGAATTGCGGATTGGATAAGAAGGAGATTCAAATTCGCAATCCGCAATCCGCAATCCGCAATTCTGGGTCTCCGTTGTTGGATCAATAACTCAGTTCGAGGAGGCAAAGGTCACCCTGCGCACCGAGCACCTTGATAGCAAGGTTTTGCATTGGCACACCATAAGGGACGTGATCCGCTTGCATAATGACCAGGACGCGGCGGTGTGCCTTGGCGAAGAGCAACAACGACCCGAGGTCGGTAAAGTCCTCGGCAACCTTGTAGCCGGTGTAATAGTGGAGGGTATGGTGAAAGAAGAAGAAAGTTACGATGGGCGCGCCGTCTTTATCGTGCGCCAGCGCCTGCTGCGCTATCTCACGCGTGGAGTTATATCTACCGATGACGGGAAAAGCAAATAGGGCAACAGCAGTCACTACGATAAGTCCCTGGAATAGTGTCGCCGCGAATACAGCAGTCCAGCGCCCCTTTCTTCCGAAGTGGAATCCAAAGAAAGCCGGCAGGAGGACGGCGGACGAGAGGATTAGACCAGTCTTCAACGCACCTCCGAAACTCTCTTGAAAAACCAAGGGTACGGCGATGGCGATCCCGGCCGAGAAAAGCAAGTATACCCATGCAGCCAGAATCGGTGCGCGGGGCCGATTCTCTACCGTCAGCGCCTTTGACAATCCGACTCCCAGAAGGAGCGCAAGCGGTGGAAGGGTCGGCAGAACATAGCCCGCTAGTTTGGAGCTGGAGAGGGAGAAAAAGACCAGGGGAAAGACAAGCCAGCAAAGCAGGAAGAGCGCCCCGGGGCTCCAGAGCCGCCACTTGCGCACCTCGTCCACAATCGACCGTGGGACGAGGAGCAGCAGCCAGGCAGTCCAGGGAAAAAACATCCCCAGGATTACGGGAATGAAGTAGTAAATCGGTTCCGTGTGATGGTGGATGTCGCTGACGTAACGGGCTATGTTGTGGTTAATGAAGAAGGTCGCGATGAACCCGAAACCGTTTTCACGGAACGCCAGCCAAAACCATGGCACAGATACGGCTGTGGTTAGGACCAGTCCTGAAACCACATGCCACCGGCGGAGACTTCCTCCTCTCTCGTCAAATAGCCAGAAGAGAATAAGAATCCCTGCCGCAAGGATAACCGCCACGGGGCCTTTTGCCAGCACCGAAAAACCCAGAAAGGCGTAGGCAGGCAGAACGTTCCAGCCGGGGAAGTCCTTCTTGGCCGCCGCTGCCGCAAGAATCGCAAGCGCGATCGTCAGGCAGGCCGCCATCGGCATGTCGGTCGAGGCGCCGCGTGCAAAAGCGACAAAGCCCAGCGAGGTGAGCAGGATCGACGCTCCCAGCAGTCCTGCGAGACGGGACCAGAGTTGCGTTCCGAGCCAAAGAATCGCCAGCGCGCTGGCCAGACCGAGGAGCGCAGGGCCCAGGCGCGCTGCCGTCTCGGTGGTTCCTAAGAGGGAGTAGATCGGGACGGTAATCCAATAATACAGCGGAGGCTTTTCCAGCCATGGCTTGAACTCGAGGGTCGGCGTGACCCAGCGGTGATCCTGCTGCATTTCCTGTGCGATTCGTGCATAGCGCGGCTCATCGGCTCCCGACAGAGGCAGCGAGCCCAGCCGGAAAAAGATTGTGGCAAGAGAGATGAGAACGAGGAATGCGCAGGAGAGGAAGGCACTGCGAGCAATCGTATTCACATCGCCACTTTACCACACACGTGTGATACTCGGCAGATCTGGGACAGCATCACAGGCTGGATTGACGATTGACGATTGCCTGAGTGGGCTTTTCAATCGTAAATCGTCAATCGTAAATTGCTGCCTCATAAAAAAGGGGGCGCGGTTGATCCTGCGCCCCCTCTGCAATTGACCTTTCAGTGGTCTAGTACATGCCGCCCATGCCGCCGCCGCCCGGAGGTCCGGCCGGGGTTTTCTCTTCCTCTTTGATCTCGCAGACCAGCGCTTCCGTGGTCAGGAGCAGAGCGGCGATCGAGGACGCGTTCTGCAGCGCGGTGCGGGTGACCTTGGTCGGATCAATCACACCCGCAGCAACGAGGTCCTCATACTGCTCCGTCTCGGCGTTGAAACCGTAGTTCGGATCCTTGCTCTGACGAATCTTGTCGGCCACGACAGCACCCTCATGTCCAGCGTTGAACACGATCTGGCGGAGCGGCTCTTCCAGGGCACGGCGGACGATGTTCACGCCGACATTTTCGTCCCCTTCAAGTTTCAACTTGTCGATCGCTGGGATGCAACGCATCAGCGCGACGCCGCCGCCCGGTACGATGCCTTCCTCAACCGCAGCGCGGGTAGCATGCATGGCATCTTCCACGCGGGCCTTCTTCTCCTTCAGCTCGGTTTCGGTCGCGGCCCCGACCTTGATCACCGCCACGCCGCCAACCAGCTTGGCGAGCCGTTCCTGGAGCTTTTCACGGTCGTAGTCCGAGGTGGTCTCCTCGATCTGGACGCGCAGCTGCTTCACGCGGCCCTCGATCTCGGAATGCTTGCCGGCGCCCTCGATGATCGTGGTGTTGTCCTTGTCGATGGTGATCTTCTTCGCGCGCCCGAGATCCTCGAGGCGAACGTTTTCCAGCTTGATCCCCAGATCTTCGGAGATTACCTTACCGCCGGTCAGGATGGCGATATCCTCGAGCATGGCTTTGCGGCGATCGCCGAAGCCGGGAGCCTTGACAGCAGCAGCGGACAACGTGCCGCGCAGTTTGTTCACCACCAGCGTGGCCAGAGCCTCGCCCTCGATGTCCTCGGCAATGATCAGCAGGGGACGGCCGCTCTTGGCTACCTGCTCGAGCAGCGGAAGCAGGTCCTTCATGGAGCTGATCTTCTTCTCATTGAGTAGAATCAGGCATTCGTTCAGTTCTGCCTCCATGCGCTCCGGATCCGTCACGAAGTAAGCAGAGAGATAACCGCGATCGAACTGCATCCCTTCCACCACCTCGAGGGAGGTCTCGATCGACTTCGCCTCTTCCACCGTGATGACTCCGTCCTTCCCCACCTTTTTCATCGCCTCTTCGATGATGCCGCCGATCGTCTTGTCGTTGTTCGCCGATACGGCGCCAACTTGAGAGATCATCTCGCCCTTTACGGGCTTACTCAGCCTCTTCAGCTCTTGAACGGCCGCCTCGACCGCCTTCTCGATCCCGCGCTTCAGAGCCATGGGGTTGGCTCCTGCGGCAACGTTCTTCACGCCCTCGCGGAAGATCGCCTGTGCCAGGACAGTTGCTGTGGTGGTGCCGTCACCGGCTACGTCGGAGGTCTTGGAAGCCACTTCGCGCACCATCTGGGCGCCCATGTTCTCGGTGCCTTCCTTCAGCTCAATCTCTTTTGCAACGGTCACGCCGTCCTTGGTAATGACGGGAGACCCGAATTTCTTGTCCAGCACAACGTTCCGACCCTTTGGACCCAGGGTGATTTTGACTGCATCCGCAAGCTGATTCACGCCACGCAGGATTGCCTGGCGCGACTGCTCGCCATGAATGATATCCTTTGCCATAGACTTAACGCTCCTTTATCTCGATGAATTGAAATTACTTAGATGCGCTCTTGCTCTTGGCCGCCGCTTCCAGCACCGCGAGAATTTCCTCTTCGCGCATGATCACGTAATCCACGTCGTCGATCTTGATTTCCGTGCCTGCGTACTTGCCGAACAGGATCCGATCACCCGCTTTGACGTCCAAGGGGGAGCGTTTCCCGTCATCCTGCATTTTGCCTGGACCAACGGCAACAACCTCACCCTCCATCGGCTTCTCTTTCGCTGTGTCGGGAATGATAATTCCACCCTTTACCACTTCCTTCTCCTCGACCCGTTTCACGAGAACTCGATCGTGCAAAGGTCTGACTTGCATAGATTTTTTCTCCTTTCCCTAATTAGCTGGCTTGGTTATAAGAGCTTAATCCTCAACAACTCGAAAAGAATCATTAGCACTCACATTGAACGAGTGCTAATGATATAAGATCGGTTTTCTGCTTGTCAACGTGGAAAACAGCAGGTTGCAGGCAGCCTGCTGCCTACAACCTTCTTTTTGTATTGGTTTAAGCGTTTGGTGAGGGTGTTGCGATGTATTCCCAAGCGGGCTGCGGCGCGCACCAGATTACCGTCGCATCTCCGGACGACTTCGGAGATGAAGCAGCGCTCTAACTGTTCCTTAGCCTCCAAAAACAAGATCCCCTTGTCGATAAAAAATCGGGGACATTCCGAATTTCCAGCTTTCCTCCGCTGAATAGAAAGGATCAACCGGTGGTTGATCCGTCCGATTCAGCTGAGCAAGTCGGGAAATTCGGAATGTCCCCGATTTTTTTCAGTCTCTCCTTCAATCGAGGCTGCTGTTTGGTGGAGGAGTCACTCATACGGAGGTCCTGTTCTGGTTCCAGATCTGAAGCACCTTCTTATATTCCTCATTGAACCGGTCTTTCATGTCCTTCGGCACCATGTATGCGGCAACTCGCGCTCCTGCCAGGAGATACGGAGCAAGGTATGAGCGAGCGAGCAGATTCTCGCGGACCGGGAAGGCGATCAGGGCAAGAATGATAATGGAGGCAATTGCCCAACCCCGGAGAAATCCATAGACGCCTCCCAGCAGCCGGTCCACCCATTCCAGGGCCGCCATCTTGATAAACTTGTTGACCAGAAAGGCAGCCACAGCGCCGACAAGAATGCAGCCGAGAAATATGATCATGAAGCCAATCAGGTCTGCCACGGATTCGTTACGGCTGAAATCCATGAACCAATGGGCGGTGACCGGGTAGTAGTAAGCGGCCAGTACAAAACCGCCTATCAGAGCAACCAGGCTGATGATCTCCCGGGCAAGTCCTTTGGTAAGGGCGAAACCCGTCGACAGCACAATAATGAAGGCAAATATTAAATCCAAGAAGTTCCACTGGTTCAATTGCATCGATTTTTGCTCCCTGTAACGCGGCCGGATCTGCGCCGGCAGCTCTTCACCTCGCTGTTTTCGCCGAGGATGAAATCCGTGAGCCGGTGCAGCAGCCTCCTCATAGGTAATTTGAAGTCCCAGCAAACGCAGATTAGCGTCTCATTCTATCTATGCTCCATAAAAAACACCTTTTCAATCAAAATGCTAACTGAGTTATTCGCGTTGCGGCGGTTTTCTTGCCGCTGTGGGTTGCAAGCAACAAAGATGCCAGGGCGTCCGTTGCCTGTTCGCGTGCCCGCAGCGGCTTAGATTGGC